>JGI24698J34947_10002390_pt1 | contig 10107 bp, 7 predicted proteins | sample TergutMp193P3_FD_34947 | JGI IMG/M metagenome (IMG submission 34947) | reverse complement strand
TACGGCATGAAAGATGTACCTGAAACAGATATCGGGATCGGGGAGACGGTCTATCAAATAAACAAGAAGCCGTTTACCGCATACCTCAAGCGCGGCAAGGTTTATACTATAGACGGAATTAAATTTTTGGTTTTAGGCGGCGCGCTGTCAATTGACAAAGCATACCGGATACCCAATAGATCATGGTGGGAACTTGAGTATTGGAAAGAGCAGGAAAAGCTGGATTTATTCAAACTGCTTGAAACTGAAAATGAATTTGACATCGTAATTTCTCACACCGGACCGTTTCATATAAATAGAATGTTGTTCAGGGGGGATTCTGTTTTTAATCACAAATCCGCCGATGAGGTCTCCTTTCTAAATGAAAAAATACACGACAGAATACAGTTTCGCGAATGGCTGTTCGGGCACTGGCATAAGGACGGATACTATTTGGATGAAAAAACAACGCGCAGATACCAGTATTTGTACGAAACCACAATTATACTTGAAAAAATTGATGATACTTTAGTTGTATCGCGCCGCCCTTCCCCGGGCACTTGAACAAAAACCGCGTTTATGGTAAAAATACGCGTAGAGGCGGAAAGCCCGTTTTGGGCCGCCAGGGGCTTAAGTCCTTATCCTGTAAGGAATTGCCCTGTTTTCAGAAAAATATTACCGCAGGTTAAAGAGGAAAATTGTGGCCGTATCCAAAGAAATAAAACGCCTTGAAAAATCAAATGTCAGCCTTAGCGTCACTGTCCCAAAAGAGGACGTCCGCGCCCAGTACGACAATTTGCTACAGGATTACTCCAAAAACCTGCAATTACCGGGCTTCCGCAAGGGAAAAGTCCCTCAGGAAGTGCTTGAGCGGAAATTCGCGGACGCCCTCAAAGGCGAAGCTATGAGCCGCATCATAGAATCGGCGATGCAGGATATCTTTAAAGATGAAAACCTTCCCCGCAATGAAAGGCCCCTGCCCTATTCCGCCCCTGAATTGAAAGAAGAGCCGGAATTCAATCTTGATAAGGACTTTCAATTTTCCGTGGTCTACGATGTACTGCCCGATGTAAAAATCGGCCAATGGAAGGACCTGAAGGTAGAATATCCGTACGCGGAAATCGGAGACAAAGACATTAATCTGGAGCTTGAGGAAATCCGCGAAAGGAACGCCATCGTCATGGACCGCGACGAGGGCGCGGCGGCGCAAAAGGGCGATGTGGTTACCATCGACTACATAATATTCGGCGAGGACGGCGAGACTCAGGATATGCAGAGGCAGGATTTTGCCTTCACTATCGGCTCCGGTACAAATATTTACAAATTCGACGACGATATCGCCGGAATGAAAAAAGGCGAGAAAAAAGAATTCAAGAAAAAGTTTGACGCCGATAATGTTGAGCCCGCGCTGGCAGGCAAGACCAGAAAAATACAGATAACGCTGACCGCGCTCAAGGAGAAAAAGCTTCCCGGTCTGGACGACGATTTGGCGCAGGATGTCGATGAAAAGTTTAAAACTCTTGACGATCTAAAAAACAGCATCAAAGAGCGGCTTGAAAAAAATCTGGAATGGCGTCTGCGCGAGAAAAAACTAAACGAAATACTGAAAAAGATAATGGCGGATACGCCCGTTGTTCTTCCTGAATCAATGATAGAGGCGGAAATTGAAGGACGCTGGCGCAGGCTTGCCCGCTACTACAACACCAGCGTCGAGGCTATCAAGCAGATAAGGCCAAGCGGGGAAGCGGAAGAAAAAAGAGACAGGGAATGGCGCGAGGCTGCGGAAAAGGCGCTTCATTCCCGCATCATCATCGAAACATTAATGGAAGAGCAGAAAATCGAAGTTACGGACGAGGATGTTGAAAAAGAATTTCAAAGCATCGCGGCTGCAAACGGCATAGAAGTTGACGAAGTGAAAAAACACTACAACGAACAGGCTGTCTTCAATCTGAAAGAAGATATAAGGGAACAGAAGATTACCGATATTTTGCTTGCGGAAAACAGCTTAAAACCCGGAAAAAAGGAGAATTATCTGGATTTCATGACAGATAATAGTTAAATTATATTTATGAATGAAAAAATGAGCAATTTGGTTCCTATCGTAGTCGAACAAACCGGAATGGGAGAGCGTTCCTACGATATTTATTCCCGCCTCCTTAAAGACCGCATTGTGTTTCTGGACGGAGACATAAACGATCTTTCCGCCGATTTGATCGTGGCGCAGCTTCTCTTTCTGGACGGCCAGGACACGGAAAAGGACATCAACCTCTATATCAATTCCGCCGGCGGCTCGGTTACAGCGGGGCTTGCCATTTACGATACCATTCAGCATGTAAGATCCAATGTGCAGACGATCTGCCTCGGACAGGCCGCCAGCATGGCCGCCCTTATCTTAACCGCGGGAACGGCGGGCAAGCGCATGGTGCTTCCTTCTTCGCGCGTGCTTATCCATCAGCCGTGGGGCGGCGCGCAGGGACAGGCGCGGGACATCGGCATTCAGTCCAGGGAAATCATACGGCTTAAAAAAATGACGATAAATTATTTCGCAAAGCATACTGGCAAATCTGACGAACAGATTGCCGCCGACATGGAAAGGGATTTGTATATGTCGGCGGAAGACTCTGTCGCGTACGGTATAGCCGATTCCATATTATTAAAGAGGGAAAAAAATGGCGCGTCTTCGTAACGGACCTGAAGTTTTTGAGAGAGTCTGCTCATTCTGCGGAAAGAGCGCGGACATGGCGCGCCGCCTTATCGCCGGCCCCAATGATGTGTTTATTTGCGATGAATGCATTGAAGTCTGCCGTAAAATACTCTCCGAGGAAGAACACGAACTTACAACCAGCTTTACGGGGGACATTCCCACTCCAAGAGAGATCAAAAATTACCTTGATCTTTTTATAATCGGGCAGGATAACGCGAAAAAAGCGCTGTCGGTCGCGGTGTACAATCACTACAAGCGGATCGCGAATCCGTCCGCAGGCAGCGACGATGTTGAGATTGAAAAATCAAACGTCCTTTTAATCGGGCCGACGGGAACGGGCAAAACTCTGCTCGCGAAAATTCTCGCGAAAAAACTGAAAGTGCCGTTCGCCATCGTAGACGCGACAACGCTTACCGAGGCCGGTTATGTCGGAGAGGACGTTGAAAATATCCTGCTCAAATTGATACAGAGCGCGGGCGGAAATATCGCCGCGGCGGAAAGGGGCATTGTTTATATTGATGAAATCGACAAGATAGCGCGCAAGGGTGAAAATGTTTCTATCACGCGCGATGTTTCAGGCGAAGGAGTTCAGCAGGCGCTGTTGAAAATTATTGAGGGAACGGTCGCCTCAGTTCCCCCGCAGGGCGGGAGGAAACATCCCAATCAGGAAATGATACGCATTGACACCACAAACATTTTATTTATCTGCGGCGGCGCGTTTGTTGGGCTGGATAAATTGATCTCGCGGCGGGTCGTTCAGCATCCTCTTGGTTTCGGCGCGGATGCTTCAGGCGGCGAGAAAACATTGAAAGAGCTTTACGATTCGCTTCATCCAGACGATTTGATTCAGTTCGGCATGATTCCTGAATTTATTGGAAGGCTCCCGATTACCGTCGGCCTTGAGGAGCTTAAACGGGAGGACCTTAAGCGAATTATCACCGAGCCGCGAAACGCGATTGTGCGCCAGTATCAGGCATCCCTCGCGTACGACGATGTAAAACTTGAGTTTACGGAAAAGGCAATTGACGCTATCGCGGATATGGCTATCAAACAGAAAACAGGCGCGAGGGGGCTTAGGGCCATTGTGGAAAGGCTGATGACTGACATCATGTTTGACATTCCATCAATAAACGGCGACAAACACGTAATCATCACCCATGATACGGTTGAAAAATCAGAACCGCCGCAGATTATCTACCTGCAAAAGAGCGCATAACGCTCAAGGTTTTCCTGATGGGAAAAAACGGCAATTCAAAAAAGAATATTCTGAGCAGAATCTTCTCCGCGTTTCAGGGCAGGAATAGTTTTCCTGAAAATTACGATTTATATGAAAAGGAGCTTTCAACCGAGGACTTCCCCCTTCTTGCCCTTCGCGATTTAGTCCTTTTTCCCGACACGGTAATTTCAATCTTTATCAAATCAAAAGCCGATGCCGAAGCAATTGAAGAAGCGCGTTCCCGCGAAAACAGGCTTTTCGCCGCCTGCCTTAAAAAAGATGAAACAAATCCGCTTTTGAATGAACCGTGCGAAACGGGGACTGTTGTAAGGATCATCAACAGGCTTAAACTTCCTGATAATTCGTACCGCGTACTTCTTCAATGCGAATACCGAGGCTCAATTATCGCGCTCAATCCGCACGGCAATTTTTCAATGGTCAGGGTGCAGCCGCTTAAAACCACAGGCCTCGGCGAGCCGCTAAGCCCGGATGATTTGGCGTTAATGCGCAGTATACAAAAATCTTTTACCCAATACGCGGATTATTCCAGGAAAGTAAGCGGCGATACTCTTTCCGCCGTTGAAAAAACCGAAAGCCCAGAACGCCTCGCCAATCTTGTGTGCAACGCGGCGTATTTAAAAGCGGACAAGAAAATCGAACTGTTAAGTTATACCGACACAAGGGAAAGGCTTCTTTCGATTCTGGAAACTCTTGAGCGCGAAAATCAGATATACGGTATTCAAAATAATATTTCAGGAAAAGTAAAAAGCCGGATGGACAAGCGCCACCGCGAATACATCCTCACCGAACAGTTACGCGAAATAAACAAAGAGCTGGGCAAAGATAAGATTGAAGACGAGTTCGCCCTTCTGGAGAAGCGCATCGCCGAAAAAGCTCCGCCTGAGGAAGTTACGGAAAAGACCGGAAAGGAAATAAAAAGACTGCGAAAACTCCAGCCCCTGTCTCCCGAAGCCGGGGTACTGCGCGGTTATCTTGAATGGATAGCTGACCTTCCCTGGAGCAGTTTTTCAGTTGACTTAAGCGATCTTGGCGAAGCGGAAAAAACTCTTGACGAAGATCACTTTGGCATGAAAAAAGCCAAAGACCGCATTATTGAATTTATCGCTGTGCGGCAATTGCTGGCAAATGAGGAGGAAATGGGGAACAGGGAATGGAAAACAGGGAATGAAAAACTGGCAAACAATAACGAGCAGACAATAATCAGCGAAAAAACAATGTCAGATAACGACAATGACGGCGTTGGCGAAACACTCACTGCCAACGATCCCCGTTCCCTGCCCCGCAATCCCTACTCTACGCCTCCTGCCGCTCCGTATTCTATTAAGGGTCCAATCCTCTGTTTCGTAGGCCCTCCCGGAACAGGAAAAACCAGTTTGGGAAAATCCGTCGCGCGGGCTTTGGGGCGCAACTTTGTGCGCGTCTCTCTTGGCGGCGTGCGCGACGAGGCGGAAATTCGCGGACACCGCAAAACTTATGTAGGCGCTTTGCCGGGGAAAATTATTCAGTCAATGCGCAAAGCCGGGACTGTCAACCCTGTTTTCATGTTAGATGAAATTGACAAACTTTCCAGCGATTTTCGCGGAGACCCGGCGTCGGCTCTCCTTGAGGTTCTCGATCCTGAACAAAATTCAACATTTGTCGATCATTATCTTGAAGTTCAGTACGATCTTTCAAAGGTGATGTTTATAACTACGGCAAACTCTCTCCATACAATTCCGTATCCCCTGCTTGACCGCATGGAAATAATCGAAGTTCCCGGTTACGGCGAAAATGAAAAACTCACCATCGCCAAGCAGTTTCTGGTTCCAAAAGAGCTGAGGGACAACGGCCTTTCCTCCGCGAAAATCATTTTCAGGGACGACGCGCTTAAAAGCATTATCCGCTATTGGACAATGGAATCGGGCGTACGAAGCCTTGAACGCGAAACGGCGCGCTGCATAAGGCGCATTGCGCGTGACGCTGTAAACAAAGGTTACGGCAGTGAAAAGCCTGTCTCCTCGTTTAACAAAACGATAACTCCGGCTAATCTTGAAAAACTGCTCGGCAGGAAAAAATACAAACGCGATTTGGTTTACAGAGAAGCGCGTATCGGCGTAACATACGGCCTCGCGTGGACGGAAACTGGCGGAACCATAATGCCCGTTGAAACAATCCGCTACAATGGGAATGGGGAACTTCTGATAACCGGAAACCTCGGCGATGTAATGAAGGAAAGCGCGCGCATTGCCCTTTCATATCTTCGCAGTGCAGGCGACAAATACAATTTCGCGGTAAAGGATTTGGCAAAATCGGACTTTCACATTCATGTTCCCGAAGGCGCGATCCCTAAGGACGGCCCTTCCGCCGGAGTTACCCTCGCGGCTTCCCTGCTCTCCACTCTTTGCAAAATTCCTCCCCGTCCGGCAATCGCCATGACAGGGGAACTGACCCTGACAGGCCGCGTTCTTCCAATCGGCGGATTAAAAGAAAAACTGTTAGCCGCAATCAGAAACGGAATGGAAAAAGTCCTGCTTCCCAGAGACAACGAAGAGGACTGGGATGAACTTGACAAGGACATACGCTCTTCAATAAAAGTGGATTTTGTCGAAACGGCGGCTGATGTGTTTAGGATTTTATTCCCGCAGAGCATAACGCGAGGGCGAAAAGGCGCAAGGAACACAAATTAAACTTATGGGTAACGCCCTCCGGTATTGTTATATTAGCCGCGTTTCTCCGGTATTTTACCAGTTTCTTTCCCTCTTATTTCAAAATTATCGTCAAAATCCTCATCAAACATTTCGTCTTCTTCGTATTCATACAACAAATCGCTGTAAATAATCTGAGCGGTAACTGGAAAAGCGTTTCCGCCTATTGTTGTTCTTCTTGAAACTACAACGGTTTTTAGATTATTACACACCAAAAATGCGCCGATCCCGATAGATTCAACGCTTGAAGGGATTACTACGCTCGTGAGGCTGCTGCACCCGGAAAATGCGTAATTTTCGATAGAGGTAACGCTTGAAGGTATGGTTATGCTTGAAAGATTGCTGCATCCGCGAAACGCAGATTCCCCGATAGAGATAACGGTTGGAGGTATAGTTATACTTGTAAGGCTGGTGCAAAAGACAAATGCCTCATCTCCGATATATTTAACACCCGGCATGGTTACGCTTGCAAGACTGGTGCACCCATGAAATGTGCCAACGCTGATTTGATCGACAGATGCGGGTATGGTTATGCTTTCAAGGCTAACGCACGCCCCAAACGCAAAACCATAGATACGGCGGATGCCTTCCTGCATTGTTACGCTTGCAAGACTGCTGCACCTGGAAAACGCGCCAATGCCGATAGTGCCAACAGATGCGGGTATTGTTACGCTTATTATGTTTTTATTATCTACAAACGCTCCATCCCCGATATAGTAAACGTTCTCCGATATTATTACATTTTCCGCGTTTCCACGGTATTTTTCCAGCCTTCTCCCGTTCATTTTAAAATCACCGCAAGAGTACACCGTCAACAGTAAGGCCGTAAAAACAAATACTGTTAATTGTTTTTTCATTTTTATCATTATTTCTATAATATCACTTTTTTTAATGCTTGTAAAGCGTGGAGACCTCACGCAAAGGCGCGAAGAGGCAAAGAACGCAAAGAAAGATATAGAAGAATTTTCGAACTAATACTCTGTGTAACTCCGTGGTAAAAATCCTTCATTCTTCCTCTGCGCTTTTTAATCGCTGTAAGTAATCTGCGCGTTAGCCGGAAAAGCGCCTTCGCCTAAAGTTGTCTTTCTTGAAACCGAAACTGTTCTGAGATTGCTGCACCTGTAAAATGCCGCGTTTCCGATAGAGGCAACGCTTGATGGGATTACTACGCTTGTAAGACTGCTGCACATGGCAAATGCTTCTACCCCGATAGAAGTAACGCTTAACGGTATGTTTATGTTTGTAAGGCCGTTGCATCCTGAAAATGCGTTGTCCCCGATAGAGGTAACGCTTGACGAAATTACTACGCTTACAAGACCGGTACACATGGCAAATACGCTAGTCCCGATAGAGGTAACTCTTAATGGTATGGTTATACTTGTAAGGCGGTTGCATTCTGAAAATGCGCTGTCCCCGATAGAAGTAACGCTTGATGGTATGGTTATACTTGTAAGGCTGGTACATTCTGAAAATGTATAACGCCCGATAGAGGTAACGTTTAAAGGTATAGTTATGCTTGTAAGGCTGAAACACCTGTAAAATGCGCTATCCCCAATAGAGGTAACGCTTGAAGGGATTACTACGCTTGTAAGGCTGCTGCAACTGGAAAATGCGCCGCGCCCGATAGAAGTAACGCCTTCCGGTATTATTACATTTTCCGCGTCTCCACGGTACTTTACCAGCACTGTTCCATCGATTTCAAAATCATAGTAAGACGAAGTTCCGCTTTCAGGCAACAAATCGCTGTAAATAATCTGAACGGCATCAGAAAAAACGCCTGCGTCTATTTCAGTTCTGCTGGAAACTTCAACGGTTTCAAGACTGCTGCACCCGTAAAATGCGCGCCCAATAGAGGTAACGCTTGATGGTATAGTTATGCTTGTCAGGCTGCTGCAAAACTCAAATGCGCTTTTCCCAATAGAAGTAACGCCTTCCGGTATGGTTATACTTTTAAGGCCGCGGCAACCGGAAAATGCTTCTTCCCCGATTTCGGCAACACTTTCCGGTATAGTTATGCTTGTCAGGTTGGTACAATTGTAAAATGCCATGCTCCCGATAGATATAGTGCCTGAAGGTATTATATAGCTTCTTTCCTGTTTGCCTGCGGGATACGCAATAAGCGTGGTTTTACTTATATTAAACAAGACGCCTTCTTCACTGTAATACATTCTGTTCTGAGCGTCCACCGTTATGTTTGTAAGGCTGGTACAATTATTAAATGCCAAATAGCCGATAGAAGTAACGCCTGAGGGTATAGTTATGTTTGTAAGGCTGGTGCACCCAAAAAATGCGCTGGACTCAATAGAAGTAACGCTTTCCGGTATAGTTACGCTTGTAAGATTACTGCAAAAGAAAAATGCACCATACCCAATAGAGGTAACGCTTGAAGGTATGGTTACGCTTATTAAGCCTTCATTTTTATAAAATGCGTCACTCCAAATACGAGTAACGCCTTCCGGTATTATTACATTATCCGCGTTTCCATTGTATCTAACCAGCTCTTTCCCGTGCATTTTAAAATCACCTTTAAAATCACTGCAAGAGCACACTGTCAGCAGTAAGGCCGCGAAAATAAATACTGTAAATTGCTTTTTCATTTTATTATAATATCACTTTTTTTAATACTTGTAAAGCGGAATAATTCCTTGAAACTTTTTTTAAAATATGCAATACTGTTATCCATGAAATACGATGTAATTTTAGCCGGAGTCGGGGGACAGGGGGTGCTTTCCGTCGCTTCCATTATAGCTCACGCGGCGTTGAGCGAAGGGCTTGCGGTACGCCAGAGCGAAGTACACGGAATGGCGCAGAGGGGCGGAGCTGTGCTGGCGCATCTGCGTTTATCGGACAAAAAAATAGCAGGCGACCTTGTTCCGAAGGGCGGCGCGGATTTAATTATCTCGATGGAACCTTTAGAGAGCCTGCGTTATGTGTCATGGATGAACACAAACGGTGCTCTTGTTACAGCCTCAGAGCCTTTTGTCAATATCGGCGATTATCCCGACATTAACGAAATAATTTCAACAATAAAACAACTGCCGCGCATGAGGCTTGTAGAAGCAGGCGCTCTTGCGAAAGAAGCCGGTCTTGCAAAGGCGGTAAACACCGTTATGGTAGGGGCGGCCTCGTGCTTTCTTCCTTTAAAAACGGAAAGCCTTGAAAAAACAATTGCCGATGTCTTTTCAAAAAAAGATTCATCCGTTTCGCAGGCAAACGCGAAAGCTTATCTGCTTGGGCAAAAATCGGCTAAAACCGGAAAAGAAAAATGAATTTTCAATACTGGAATCCGCAAATCGAAAAAATGCCCAGAGGCGAACTTGAAGCGTTGCAGGTTCAAAAGTTAAAAACTGAAATCGGCTTTGCATTAAGAACTTCATTTTACAAAGAACGGCTTGCGAAAGTCGGCATAAAAACTGAAAGCGATATAAAATCTCTTGACGATTTAAAAAAGATTCCTTTTACCGCGAAAAATGATTTAAGGGACGGTTTTCCATACGGATTTT
>JGI24698J34947_10002389_pt1 | contig 10109 bp, 12 predicted proteins | sample TergutMp193P3_FD_34947 | JGI IMG/M metagenome (IMG submission 34947) | reverse complement strand
AGTTTTCGAGGTCGTCTGATGTGAGAATTGTACCATTAACGCCAACTGCAATATATAGACTGGAATCAAAAATGATTTTATCCAAACTATAAAAATTTGCTTGCTGATTCTTTCTTGTCCAATTCACGCAATCGGGTGAACTAAGAATAATATCTTGCCCGACAATAACATAAGTACTATTGTTGAAAATGATTGAATAAAAATTGTTATCGGGCCACTCACCTACGTCAATAACAGTATCAACGCTTGCAACAACCCACTCTGATAAGTCGAGAGATGTGACTATTGTTCCGCTATCGCCAACAGCTATATATTGACTGCCATCAAAAATAATATCATTCAATTTATCAGGCGCACTAGTGTCACTCACACTCCATATATAACCATCACTAGATAAATACACAAGTGATGCGTTACCCAGCGCAATAAACTTCCCGTTTAGAAATTTAACTTTGCCAAATGGGTATATTGAGTTATCTGAGTAACTTAACCTCCACTCCAAAATCCTATCACGGTCAACCATGCCTGGAGTCAACACGTATAACCAGTTAGCGCCAGATATAGAATAAGAAAAAGCGCAAGATACACCGCTTGCGGTGTATTCAAGCTGGTTAAGCATTAAAGATTGCGCAGAGTTTATTAATGATAATAGTAAGTTAGCCCTAGTATCAGGGTCAGGTGTACTCGGCATTCCAAGAAGCACATCTCTGTTTGTAACTGGGTAATTAGTTGTCATCATCACCACACAATATATAAACTAACCTATCAATAATTATAGGCGCTACCTACGCCAATAGAAATGATAGGGGGTATAAGACGAATAAGATAGCTCTGGGCCAAACAGGTCTTTGAGATGCTCCCTGAGTTCGCCAACTAGCTGGGAAATGCGGCCTATTGACACTGTGCCGCCAGTGCTGGTATTAACACAGTAAGACGCTATCTCAGCTTGGGTGTAGCCATGATGGAAATGAATGGCCAGGCTGCGCAAAGAAAGCTTAAAAATACCAAGAGGGGAATGAAGCCTAGCAACTGAACGGCTTACATCAGGCAGGTTGGCTAAAATCTGCTCTACTGCGCACACGCTGATGATTGTGGCTGGGTCTGGGTCAGGAATGATGTCTTTGAGAGAGACACCTTCTTCGTCGTCTATGTCTAACGAAATGTGGAGCTTCTGCGCGGTAAGACAATCAACAAAGAAGTTTCTGACAGCACCGCAGATGTATGTGCTGATGCTGGCCTTCTCAGGATTCCACCTATCTATATAACCGTTAGTCAAAAATTTAACAGTTATGGCCTGCACTAAGTCCTCAACCCCATACTGCGCTCTAAGAGAGTAGAAACTGGGGCTGTTAAAAAAGAACTTCGCGTAACACTGTATGGCCTCATAAGCTTTTGAGAAGTTATCGCCGGAGGCAATGGTTTGGTCTGTGTGTTGATTTGACACTGAGACTCCTTATCCCTATAATCTATTATACCATATTTGAAGATTTCTGTCAACTAAAATCTTTCACAGTCAAGAAAATTTTTCATAAGAATTACAATGCTTTTGTAAAAAGATATTGCGATAATATGAACTTTTACAATAAAGCTGCCACTAAATTACATCATCGTGATTATAATAAAACATGGGACTAAACCATGCGGATATGTTTACAATAAACTAACGCTATTAAAAACGCAATCCACGCCATGTAAAAGATGGCACAGATGTGATTGCGCCACATATGGCGCGATCAAGGTAAAGCGGTAACTCATGCGCAGCTATCCTAGCTTTAGTGCGCAGCTTACCACCACTCAAATAAACAGACTTCCTGTCCTCGCTTAATGAACCATGAATGCCTGTCCTGTCTCTAAGTTCAATAAGACAGCCCTTGAGTCTTGCGAGACTCTCCTGTTTTGTCTTAACTACAAGACGACAATTGGACTCTAACATAGAATTAACAGTTAAAGACTTGGCTACTTTTAACTTTTCCAAAAAAGTTTTGAAAGAACTGCCGACATATCTGTAGATTCTCTCAAAGCCATTGCCACACACGACAACTTTTTGTCGCGGCTCGCTATATACAAATATCTTATGCTCTGGAAAATCAATCTTATCAGAAGGTGCGTAATCGAAGGGTGAAGCGTCTTCGATAGAATCAGCTACTGCAACAGGCTGGGCAACATTGTCATCTATATCATGTTCATCATCACTACAAGCGTTTATAACTTCAATATCTTCGCCTTCTTCACTATCCTCGTATTCATAATCGTCAGCTTTGTCATCCGCATCTTCATCGTCATAGTCAACATCACTGTCTTCGCTATCATCTTGTGGAGACCACAAAGTTAGAGACATTAACTCATAAATGGTTTGAGGGTCGTCTATAAGCTCGATAGCAACTTCATCCCGCTCAATACTGTCCTCGTCAGAGGTAACAAAGTCTCCCTGCGTATCGTCCTCGTCAAAAAGACTACTGGCATTGAACTTGGTGTGATCTTTATACTCATCAATATCTTTGCCTATGCTGTCCTCGTCCTCGTCGTTTTCAGCATAATCAGTGCTCTCATCATCAGTAGTGAAATCGTCTGATAATGCCTCAAAAATGCTAACTGATTTAGCCGGTCTGATTGAAAAGGCGCGGATGAGCGCGTGTTCAGCAGACTGCTCATCGTCTTCGCACGGAGACTGACAAAGTTGAGATGTAGGCAGGGCTATGGAGGAAGACTGAGTGGTGGTTCCAGCAGGAGACAAAGGCAACACAGCAAGCGCAGAGGAAGGAGATAACGCGCTCTCGATGACGGAAGGCGCGGTGACAACAATGGGATCTATATCCTTCCACAACTCTAGCTTGATTTTTATGTATTCATTGTTACAATCTTTAACATAGACATAGCTATCATCATGCTTCAAAAACAAAAAGACACCAAGTCTGGTGTCGTATAGAGTGTTTGATGAACAAGACTGAACATCTAACAAAAATGAAGGCATACCCTACCTCTATAAAAATGAACACATGATAATGATAGGAGTATGGAAAAATAAGACAGACTGTTTAATTTGTTCAGACGATATATCATAAGAAGTTATTTCATCCATTAAGGACTTCTTGTTGGCGGCTTGCACTTTCTTTGCAAGCGACGCAACAAAGAAAACATTTTTCAATCCCATATCCTGAACAGGTCGCAAAAAAAAAAATCAGCGCCGCCAACGTAACGCAAAGCACATAGGTTACAGTCGTCCTCGTTCAGCACACTAACATTTCCACTTACTATCATTCTCAGCACTTCTCCATAGTCTATATACCGAAAATAATAAAAAAATGTGACCAAACTTCAAGACTCAGAGTCGAGCAATTCAAACTCGTAAACAAAAAACCAGCTATCAAAATCGTGGCCATACTTGGCGCAAACAGCGCTTGCTACCGCTTCCCAGGGATAATCTCTCACAGGGGCGTTGCCAGGAGAATACGTCAGGTCTATGATGCCCTCTGCCTGGGCGTCAGCTATGGTCATGTCGCGCAAGCAAGCGACTCTTACACCTGTGATGACCAAAAAACATCTTGCGGCGTCGCGAGGCATCTGAATAGATGCTCTCCACTTGTCGTCTTCATCAAGACGATGGACAAAACGGTCTGGGTTATCAGCTTTATACAAGTATGATTGCTTATCGGTATGTTTGTTAAACATCAAGGGCAACCAGGTTTCTTTTACCCAAAGGATGTCACCAACTTTGTATTTTGGTTTAGGAGTCTGATTAGTTCCTTCAACCTTGAGCCGATAGCCCGTGCCACCTTCATACTCGTGGGGAACACACTGTGGCTGAGGCTTGAGAATACTACGAAACGCACGCATTCTGCCATCACGAATAGCTAGTAACTCGGATGGAGTAGGAATAAAACAATGCTCTTTCATAAAAACCTCAGTTATCACTCAGACACGCTGTCTGGAAATTTTTCATACTAAATAAATAGCGTAAGTCTATATTTCCTGAGAACGCGCTACTCTAACACTAGATTGCCTGCTTGCTTGCAAAACCTCTGTCGAAAAGAACTTAAACTGCGTTTGACACGCTCATGCGTTTTATGCAACTCACGATAACGCTGTCTATCCTCGCTCAATGCGTTAACCAAACGAACAAGGTCTATTACACTAAATACAAGAGGCTCCTGCTTCTCGTTGAAAACAGCAGCAGTGAGTTGCTCCTTCATGTTCTTAAGTTCGACATTTGTGATTGGGTCTGCAATACTTTTCATAAATCAAACCTTCCTACTGTATAAGACATGTCTTGTCTGCATATGCCTAGCCTGCGTCTCCGATTAGAATTATGCGCATATCGTTGATTTTCTCATTTAAGCGTTTATTTTCTATGAAAACGTCTGTGTTTTGCTTCACGAGATCAACGATATCATCACTTAATTTTTCATTTTCTGCTTTTAATACTGCATTTTCTTCACAACAAGCAACATATTTACAAATATAACAAGCGGAAAGGCCATCAAAACTGCAGAATGCACTATATTGCTCAAGCTTGTTTTGGACATTCTCAGCTTGAGTATTAGCAAGCAACTTAATTGCCGACTCTCGTTGTGGACAGTATGCGCAGTCTCTCGGCGGATTTTCTTCAAGCGGACAGTCGGAAGAACGTTTGCATCTGTCTTGCAAAGACAGCTCACGCCCGCTGACAACACAAAATGCCTTATCTGTGGAGACAATTACGCTTAGACAGCAAAATGCACAATTTTCAGGCGTATCCAGTGTTAAAGTGACTTTATTCATTTTTACCTGACTTATCAATGTTGCCTTCAATTAGCCATGAATAGTTGCAGATGCTATGAAGAATATACTTTTGAACAAGTCCATCCACAGCACTATCTGGATCGTCGTGAGAGACATAAAGACATTCCTTATACTCCTGTCCGTCAAGAGAGAAACGGATCTCGACTTTTTTATAGAGGCGGTCGTTAGTCGCAATACGCCCTACTTCTGTAACTGCTAACTTAGCTTCAACAGCCTCGAGGGCATCGAGAGCATCACATAAACGCTCATGCAATAGTTTTGCATAGCTATAATAATGATCTGCCATGGTTTCATCAGCATATGATTCGGTAACACACCACGTGCGCCATGCTCTACGCTGCTCACTATTGATCATAATGCCGCTCATTACATCATTCAACATATCCACTCCAAAAAGCGTAACAACGAGTTACTAATCTATATACTTACTAAAGGGCGGAAAGATAATCGTCTTCGTCGAATGCGGCGTCAACGATTGCTGGGGCTTCATCATCGGCCTCAACTTGAGCGCCTGTGGCGGGGAACATTATGGGGGTGTATTCGCCTGTGGCGAGGTCATACTTAAAAGAAAATAATTCACCCCACGACCTGCCGACATCAAGGCCGCAAACAAAAGGCACTGGCCAGCCAGGAAATTGAAAGGTCATTGAGTTTATGAGTATAGGTAGTATCTCAATAGCGCGAGCACGTTCTATGCAGAGGTCAACTTCGTCATGCACAGTAGCGATAAATCTGACTTGATACGTAGCTGGCTTAAACAGCTTCTCGTAAATCCGCCTTAAAGCCATTTTAATAATGTCACCGCCGATGGACTGAATTGGGCTGTTTTGCACTGAGCGATAGCCGAATGACCTCTTGCCTGAATCTGGGTGATTAAAATAATACCGGAGCCTGCGGGGGCGACCAAGGTAGTTATAAATAGTGCCGGTTTTTTTGGCATTGATGATGTCCCTTTGCTGGCCTGAGATGATATGTGGAATAGCTGACTTGAAACTTTCAACAAACTGCTCGGCCTCGTCAATAGTCATGTTTGGGAATTTATCACGTAGGCCATGGGCAGACATGCCATAAAGAAGCCCGAAATTTAAGGTCTTGGCGATAGCCCGCTTGTCTTTTGAATAGCTTTCCTCACCCCACACTTTGACAGCAGTTTCCTTGTGAATATCTTTGTCGTGTAAGAAAGCGTCAATCCAAAGCGGCTCAGTGTGGTGATTGGCCGCTATGCGTAGTTCCTCACCGGCCATATCCACTGATACAAAATATTCGTCAGGCTTTGCTTTGAAGGCCGCCCTGAGGTTGTGTTTCGTGGTGTAGCCTTCGGCCATAAAGTCGGACTTTTCGTCCTGCGAGAAGTGCCAGCCTAGGATATCCTGCTTGGCTTCTATCTCCTCTGGGGTGGCCTTGCGAACATACCAGTTAATCGAGGACGGCTTAGGTATTGCCTGGACATTGACTGGCGTGAAATAGGAGTTGTGTTTGTCTCCGCAAGCAAGCCTGCCTGTGGGCACGGCTGTGAGCCGATAGCCAAATCTAGCGCCGCCTCTGGGATGAGTGGCTTCGGCAAGAAGCGGCTCCAGATATGCCGCGAGAAACTTAGTGTGCTTGCGATAAGCAATAAGCTGCTTCAAGATTGGGTGCGGGTTATGAACGTATGTGTTCTCAAGGGCATCTTCATTTAACACCATCCAACCTTGCTTAGTGCGCTTGCCTGTGTCTATTCCGAGACGCTCAAAAACTGCCGTCATATCACAACCAGAGTTGATTTTGACTGGAGTGCCTGCCATCTGATATATCAGGTGCTTGGATTCTGTAATCTGCTCTGCACACTCTTCCTGCAATGCGGCTAAGAGATTAGCGTCAAGGGGTATAACATCAGATTCAAGCTTCATTAGAGGGTAGATGGCCTCCTGGTCTATTTTACCAGCGCCCTTAGCTTCATGATGAAACTGTAATGTCTTATTGACTAAGGCAAAAGTCCCGACGGCATCAGTTACTGCGTAGTGGTAACAATCCTTGGCGTCAAGGTAGAAAAAGTTTTCTACATTGCCTAAAACTTCCTCGAAGGTTTCTGGCTGCCAGCCCAAAAAATGACGCTCATACCACTTTAGTGTGTTTTGCTTATTATTGGTATCAGACAGCCAGCAGGACACCATTACGTCAAAAAAATTGAGGTTATCACAAGGATAACCAGCGTATTCCATAAACCTGATGTCAAATTTGGCGTTATAGAGAAATGTCATACGCCGCGTCATCAACATCTTGTAGAACATTTGGACGGCCTGCTCCCCTAGAGATGTTCCAATAGCGTGCTTAACTGGCACATAGTAGCCTTTATTGGGAGCGTCGGCGAAAGCTATGCCTACGATATGGCTATTCTCAGGGTCAAGGCCTGAAGTCTCCAAATCCCATGAGACATAATTGTTCAACGAGAGCAGGACTGTCTTTAATTCGTCTAATGATTCAATGAGCCTGAACTCTATGCTATCTTTCCATGCTGGAACTAAATTAACGGCTGGGATGTAGTGCTGGTAAACATCGCCGTTAGACCACTTCGATTTGGCTGGAGTTGTAGTAGCGCTTCGCATATATTTATATACTGAACAGTGCCGTCCTTATAAAGATGTAAAACCCTCTGTAACTCGTCCCAGCCTAAGGGATTGTGGTCATGGACTGCATTAGTCTCCTGAACTGCCTGTTCGCGCTTAGATGCTGATAATTGCAACCATATGCGTAAAAAAACGGTGGTAGGGTCTTTTCGTATCATGGCAAGCCTGAACAAATCAAAAGGCCGATAGCTCCGCTGTTCTGCGAAGCAGTATATTGAATCGCCGTCGTCGTCTCGATAAAGCTTGGCGGCTGGTGTGTCAGTGTTTGCATGAAAAGGGCAAAAACATGAGCCTTCATAAGGCGGGAGTTCTATATCTGCCTGTCTTGCGGCGACGTGAAAAGGAATGTAACGATTTATCACGTAACGGACTAAGGACTTTGGCGGGTCGTCAAATACATCCATGAAGAAGCCTGTGTCAGTCAAACTCATCGAAGGTAAGTTGCTCCTTACCGAACCCTTGCTTGACTGGGTCAATGCCCAAGAGTGAGTCGAATACTGCGTCTATGTCCTGACCATCAAGTGTGGCCTGACTTTCCTCGCCTATCTTGTAGCAGACTGGGTCAGCGAAGACTAAGACAGGTTCATAGATTGTCTGGGAGTAGCGAGACTTGATTAGTGATACGAGGGCCTCCTTGGCGAGTTTCATGTCCTCTGAGGTGTAGATAGAGAAGACCAGGCTGGATGCTCTTTCGACTTCGTTGGCTTCGGCTATGGCTCTGAGAGAGTATCTGCCGCCGTTCTTTGCGGCGCGTTGCCAGCCGTCCCTGTTGGCTTGCACTAGGATGACTGATGCCAGCTTGCGCCACTCCTGGGGGTTATCGGCATTGCGCCTGAACCTTATGGAGAGTTGCCTGATGAAAGACACGTATTTGTTGATTAGTTCGCCTGTGCCTAGATTACGTTGTTGTGTTTCGGCGTATTTGAATAAACCTATGTGATCGTAAAAGACTGTGTCCAACTGATTACCACACTGATCGTCAGCCATATCAATAAGAGAGCGCAACTCGCCAAGAGACTGGCTTTTGAAATCGCTCTCATCATAGATGAATATCCTGCCTTTGGAGTTCTCTGTGAGGTCAGGCTCGATGGTCTCAAACAGGTAATTTTCTTCGTCCTGAGTAAGTTCGCCTTTCCTTATCTTGTCGTGGGGTATGTGTGGATATTTGGAAAACTTGGGGAGGCTGGAATGAAGAGAGAGCAGATTCCAATAGATGTCTTCTTTAGGAATTTCTAGTGAAATGAGCAACTGGTTGTATCCAAGCTTGTAAGAGTTATGATGGAGCATATTGACTGCCCATGTTGACTTGTAAGAACCAGTCCACGCCAAGATAGTGGCCACATGGCCTTTTGGTATGCCGCCTATAACGCTATCTATTTCGGGTATGCCTGTCTCTATGCCTAGAGGCAGGTTCTTCCGGCGCTTATACTGGTCGTAGAGGCTTAGCTTGTGTTCTTCGTAATCAAGGCCTACCTCAGGCTGTATGTAAGAAAGCCGCTCAATTGTGTCAAGCGTAACACCTTCGTCTAAGACGGAATTGGCTATCTCCATCAACTCGGCTGAAGCCTTCTGTCTTGACCGCTTATGGAAGTATAGCTGTATCTGCGCTGGTAACTCATCGTGGGTATACAGCTTCGCTGCTTCAAGACTGTGTCTGAACTCTGGGTATTCTCTGATAAAGGTCTCAGTATGGGCTAAGATACCGGTGACATCGTAGTCGGATATCAGTTTGTTAAGGAGCTTGATTTCCTGCGTAGTGAGCAGGTCTATATAATTCTGGGGTATGTCCTTAATTAACTGGACTAAGGCTGGATTAGATTCACCGAGGAGTGGTTTGATTAACTCTATCAAAAGTCAACCTCACAATAATCAGGCAAGCCATTGGCAGTTACCTGAACTGCCCCAGAGAGCTTGTCACCTAGCTCAATCTTTACCCACTTCATGGAAGTTATATACTTTGAGAGCGTAGGATACTTCTGCTGGAATTGTCCCTTAGTGCCTTTCCAGTAGAGCCACACGTGATTAGAGAGCAACCGCTGGTTCTCACATACCTGAATATTGAGGTTCTCCATCTCTGAGTTACGGAACTCGCCCATGCCTGAGTAGATTAGTAGTAGCTTGGGTCTGATGTCGGAAAGTTTTTGATGTATTGACGACTTACTGAAATAGACATCAACTACGTAATAGACTGACTGCAAGTAAATCTCAGGCAGCTTACCTGTCTGGAGTATGGAATAAAGGAATACCTCCTTCATCTTGTCTGATGGGCAACAGATGAGCCTATTGGCAAGACTGTCTAATGCCAGACGCTCGCGCTCGGTCTTACTGAGCGTTGACTGCGAAGGCATTAGACAGCGATATCTGCGAAGTATTTTATTCTTTATTCTCTCGTCCATCGGCTTAGGTGTAGAAAATTACTCCTGGTTGAGTTTATTTTCATCAATACGATGCTCACCGCACCAGTCAACTTCAAAGACTACTGGGAAGCCTTTCATTGTAGGCGCATTCCTGCGGCAGCGACCTATAGCGCCGCGACAGTTACATCGCGCCTCACCTTTCTTAACAAAGAAGACGCAAACCTTACATCGCATACCTTTGTTGCGTTCTTTCCAAGCGTCCTGGTCAGAATTATACTGACTGCACATACTGGTTATCCTCCTATTAAATTAAAGAGCTTAATTGCTCTTTATACGACTACTCTCTATACTCTACTAAGAGTAAATT
>JGI24698J34947_10002387_pt1 | contig 10114 bp, 8 predicted proteins | sample TergutMp193P3_FD_34947 | JGI IMG/M metagenome (IMG submission 34947) | reverse complement strand
ACACGCCTGACTTCTCCAGTGTCTCCGATATATTGAAAAATCGTACCATGAGAAACATATATAGTAGGATGCTGTATCATAAAAAAACAATTTCTTCTGTTGTTGGTAAACTGCACCACACCGGCGTGCTCTACTACAGGAACCCATTCTCCAATTAGCCGTACATTTTCATGGTTGTTAATGTCTTGTGCATACAACTGCAAGACCTTCTGTTCATCTATCATTTTATAGGCAAGTTGTTCATTCTCATTCAGCGAGTCAACTCTTTCTGTTCTTGTCTGCGCTTGAATCTCTGCCGTAACAAGAAAAACGAATAAAACTACTGAAAGGAAACTACGCATTTTATTACTCTCCTGTTTGCTGGTTTTATTGTGCGCTAAATATGATATATCCTCTTTTTCTACAAATGAGACATTTGAAAATGATAACGCATTGCTCCAAATCAAGCTATCTTTATTGAAATTTGCGAATGTTTCCATCTTCATTTTATTTCCCTTCTCTTAATTTTCTTAATGGTCTTGGCCTTATATCTGTCAGGTATTCCATCCACCTCCCGGATTCTATATCCCTTATAAATTCACTTAATCCAGTTGAAAATCCAACATCAGCTAATCGCTGACGAATACGAATAGATAAATCAACAGATGGCAGCATCTCATTATAGATATTTTTATCATGTCCATACAATCCCAATAATGCATAAAACATTCCCACTCCTGTTTCTGATTCTCTTAATAAATCAATAAATATTTTAATAGCATTTTCGTTTTCATAGAGATTGAAAAATGCCCTTAATTGTTCATTATCTTCCGATAATACATTAGCATGGCACAAAATACGAAAAGACTCTTCATAAATTATTCTATTATCATCCGGTTCTTCGGAGTAACAATTATAATCCGCTACCGTAAAAAATATGCATAGATAAAAAAGGAACATTAAAATGCCTCCATGTTTCGCCTTTTTATCAATCCGGTTACAGTCACTCTTGCGCCTGCTGATACGAATATATAACCTTTGCATTGTTATTAAAAGAAAAATACCTATAAAAAACATTAAAAATATTAAAAAAGAAAGAATAGTTCTCTTTTCTAAATTAAAAAACAGACTTAATTTCGTTACCAACATAACAATTTGATCTAGAAATGTTCCACAGATAAAACTAATTATCATAGACCAGATAAGCATAAATATAAAAGTAGATATTATTTTCATTTAAAATTCTCCTTTAGAATGCTTCCTCTGCGTTAATTACTACGCTCTCTGTCTGAAAAACAAAATACACGTAACAAATACTATTACCATACAATGGTCCATTTTACTGTTTGTAATTCTGTATAAAAAATATCAAAAGTACTACTCTCTGAATATATTGGGATGGGGAGGATGCGAATCCTGTATGTTAAAAAAACTTCTTTAGACCCATACGGTATAATATACTGTTCTCTTCTTCCGGTGTTCCCTGTGTCTGATATATATTTAAGCCCTGTTATTCCTCTATCGCTAGTTTTGCTTCTTTCAATATCCTGTGTCATCTTACCTCTATACCTAATGCTAATGTTAATATGTTTTTGTATATATCGTCTACAGCGTCAATTGGTAACAACGTCCAGATCGGTTATTCCCTGTCCTGCCGCCCAATGCAGAAAGTGTTTTTGCGCTTTAAAATAAATCACCAATCGCCGGTATAAAGTATCTCCGGTTCAAGGGTAAAGCCCGTCGCGGTTTTTACCTTTGCGGCGACCTCGTCCATCAGGGCGCGGATGTCGGCTGAAGTTGCGCCGCCTGCGTTGATGATGATGTTACCGTGGAAGGGAGCGATTTGAGCTCCGCCAATTTGACAGCCCTTCAAGCCCAATTCGTCAATTATCTGTCCTGTGGGTTTTCCAAAATCACGGTTGTTCTTGAAAGCGGAACCGGCGCAGGGGAAAAGATAATGTCCCTTCTCCCGGCGGTACTGCCTGTTTTTTTCCATTTCGACAAGGCTTTTTTCTTTATCACTTTTTTTTAAATTGAAAGCGGCGCTTAATATCAGACAGTCCATTTTTTGAAACGGACTCTTTTTATAATCAAAACCCGCTTTTTCAGGAGAATCGCCAATCGTTATGCGCTTAATACCCGGCTCTTCTTTGCCGCTGCCAAAATCAATAATCTCCGCCCAGCTTAATACATCCGCAATTTCTTTCCCGTAACAGCGGGCGTTCATCCATACGGCGCCTCCGACAGTACCCGGCATACCGGCGAGAAACTCAAGGCCGCCAAATCCCGAAGCGGCGGCCAGATCAGCGGCTTCATCAATGATCGTTCCGCTTCTAAAAACAAATTCGCCTTCCGCCGCGCATGATGATGCGCTCTCCCCTTTCCATGCGCCCGTATCAAGAACAATGCCGCGTATTCCCTTATCGGAGACGACAATGTTCGCGCCGCCGCCAAGTATAAAAACAGGAACTTCTTCCCTGCGCGCGCGGAAAATTAACCCGGCGCAAAAAGCGGGAAAATTGTCTCCGTGCGCCTGCAGCCAGACATCGGCGGGCCCGCCTGTTTTAAAGGTTGTATGCAATGACATCGGCTCGTTATATCGTATCTCAACTTCACAGCAGGAATCCGCAGGACAGAGTTCAATACACTGCCCGATAATTTCGCGAATTTTTTCAAGAGGCAAATTACGCATTTTAAATTTCTATCCCGAGTCTTTCCGCAGTACGCACCGCCTTGCGGGCAAGGCTTTCATTTCTGTCGGTGGTAAGCGATTTTATTTCATCGGAGAGCATCACAAGGTTGTTGTTAGCCGCCATGTCAAGTCCGTACGATTTTTCAATAATAGTGCCGCTGCGTAAAAAACGGCGGGTAATGTTTTCCATATCTGTCTTATCGCCGCTTATAACAGTCTCTCCGATTACCTTTAATAAACCGTTGTAAAGGGTTGTCTGATTCCTTGTTTTTGCCTCATCAAGCTCAATTATAAGGCGGCCTAAATTGCTGTCTGCCGCGTTTTTCATAAGCATTTCGGCAGCGATCAGGCGGACGCGATCGGCGTTTCTGCGTTCCGAAAAAAGGCTGTCAAGAACCGAGACGGCCTCCTCATTCGCAATTGCGCCTAACGCGCGGATTGCCTCATCTTTGACATTGGGCACTTCGTCGCGTTCGGCCCGGTATCTTAAATAGGGAACTGCGGCTTCCAGCCTTCGATCACGGCTTGCCTGCGCCGCCGCTATGCGGGTGCGATAGTACGAATCCCTGAACGCGTCCAAAATCGCCTTGTCAACGGCGTCTCCAGAAAACGGACCAAGAGCGGCGACTGCCGCCGAACGTACATTGGGATCGTTTGTGCCGACGCAGCCGAGTATCGCCTCAAGTCCGTCTGAGTCTCCTATTTTGGAAAGAGCTTCCAGCGCGGCGATACGAAGAGGAATGCGCTCGTCGGTATTCGATGCAATTCCTGCAAGAAAGGAAACGCCTTTAAGTGAGCCTGTCGCTCCTATGGCAGTTATCACTTCTCTCTGGTTGTCGCTGCCGGGATTGCGGTATTCGTAATAATCAATCAGAAATTCCGCCGTCTCGTCAGCTAACGCGCTGTCGGCGGAGCTTGCGCGGCCAAGAGCGCGAAAGCCGGCGCTTAAAAAACGCCTCTCTTCCGTATCCAGAAGATCCATGAGTACGGAAACAGCCTGCGCGTATTTTACCCTTCCAAGATAGTCAATGGCGGAAAGGATCGTTTCATTCGTCTCATCATCGCGCTCCGTTATCGCCCTTAGAGCGCGTTCCTCAAGACCGTTTTTTTCCCGATCGCCGAAAAAACCAAAAACTCCGCTTAATATCCTCTGGTTTCTTGTATTTTCTATAAGGGTAATAAGTTCATTATCAAGATAATCCGCGTTTTCATTCCTCAACATCTGAATGAGAGCCGCAATTTCAGTTTCAGTTCCGTATTGTATGGTAGCAAGACGCGAAGCCTCAACATTCTGCGCGTACGCAAAGAACGATACAAAAAAAAGAATTAACAATAATTTTATTTTATTCATTCTCCTCTCCTTGCGTATATTTAAGCAAAAAGTTTCTCTTATATTCTAAAAACATATTTTCCTCTATTGCGTTACGGGCGCCGTTTACCAATTCGTTGATAAAGTACAGGTTATGGTAACTGGCCAGTATTGAAAACAGAATCTCGCCTGTTTTGAACAGGTGGCGCAGATACGCGCGCGAGTACTCCCTGCACACTTTACAGCCGCACTCTTTATCTATCGGCGAAAAATCATGCGCATTTTCGGCTTTTTTAAGCGCAAACGGGCCGCGGCGGGTATAAACCCTGCCGTTTCGGGCCTCCCTTGTCAGAAGGACGCAGTCAAACATATCGATTCCGTGTTCTATCGCGTTCAGTATGTACTGTGGCGTGCCGATCCCCATGACATAACGGGGCTTTTCTTCTGGTAAAAGAGCCGCCGTGCAGGCAAGCGTCTCCATAAAAACATCAGGCGGCTCTCCCACAGAAAGGCCTCCGATTGCTATGCCTGCGGTTCCGCTTTCGGCGCAGGCCTCCGCGCTTTTTTTTCGCAGGTCGGGGAAAAAATTACCCTGAACAATGCTGAAAAGACTGCCCGAATAAGAGCCGCTTTCTGTTTCTTCTTCCCAGATGAGCTTTGCCCTTTGCAGCCATTCGCTTGTTATCGCAAGGGCTTTTTCCGCTTCCTTTCTTGAAGAGCCCCAGGGCGAACAGTAATCAAGCTGCATTTGAATATCGCTTCCGAGAATCACCTGAATTTTTACGGCTTTTTCCGGGCTTAAAAAATGCCTTGAGCCGTCGATGTGCGACTGAAACCATGCGCCTTCGCTTTTAATTTTGCGTAACGCGGAAAGAGAGAAAATTTGAAACCCCCCCGAATCCGTTAAAATATTGCGATCCCAGTTCATAAATGAGTGAAGCCCGCCTGCTTCCTTAATAACCTGTTCGCCGGGTCTTAAATAAAGATGATATGTATTTGAAAGGATAATATCAAAACCGATTTCCTTCAGATCGTCCGCCGTAAGCGCCTTTACAGTTCCGTTAGTGCCTACAGGCATAAAAACGGGAGTTAAAACATCTCCGTGCGGAAGGCTTATTATTCCGCATCTTGCGCGGCAGCCTCCGTCTTTTTTAATAATACTAAAACGCATTGTTATGTCTTCGCGCTCCGTAACAAAAGCGCTCCGATAATTATAAACGCGAATACCGGAAACCACGCTCCTGTAAAAGGATGAATATAATTTAAGCCCGCCATTGTCATGCTGAGCATTTCCATTATATAGTAAACGACAGCGACGGAAAGACTTGTAAAAAGACTCATTAAAAGAATATTTTTTCTGAATCTTCCGCCCATTGATATTGAAAGAATCATCACAATAAACGAAGCGGAGGCAAACGAATAACGGTGGTAATAATTCGCCTGCGCCTGAAAATGCGGAAGCCCCGCTCTGCGCAGATCGTCTACCAAAAGACCCGCTTCTTTCGCGTGAAGCTCTTCGACATTTACCGCCTTTCTCCTGAATGTATCCGGGGATTCATTGTACGAGGTATCTGATGAAAAGGGATGCACCCGCAATATGCCGTCTTCATATTTATAAATTACCGCGTTTCTGAATTCCCAGTAAGTATCCGCCCAAAAAGCCTGAGGAGCGCGGATTTGCGAGACAAATTCTCCACTCCCGCTAATCTCCACTATATTTACGCCGTTTAAAATCAAATTGTCATAATCAAAATAATCAACAGAATAAATCAGCCGTCCGTTATTCGCCTTTATCACAATATCCGAATCGCTTTCCGTAATATACTGGTGCAGAGCGCGTCTTGAAAGATCGTTTTTTATTTTTAAAGTAGGTATTACAATAATATCATCAAGAAAAAAAGAAAAAAAAGACGCTATTATTCCAATTATCAAAAGCGGGACGCTGAAACGCCAAAAGGGTATCCCCGAAGAAAAAACTGTCGTAAGTTCATTTCTCGCATAAAGATCACCTAATGTATAGGCGGCGGCAAAAAGAAGGGAAATCGGCATGGCGTAAGAAAAGCTCTTTGGGATAAAAAACAGGCTGATCTTCAGGATTGTAACCACAGGCACTTCATTGTTCAGATAACGCACCAGATTTGAAAAAAGATCGATTAACAGGAGCAGAAACACAAACATTGAAACAGCCACCAAAAAGATGGGAAAAAACTGTCGCGTTAAATATTTGTCAAGAATCATCTTCGCACCTTAACCAGCGCAAGAATAATGCCTGCGGTCAGGGAGAGAATATTTGGATACCACATTGACCAAAAAGGAGGCGTGCCAAGGCGCAGGCCCATTGTCTGCCCTATGAAAAGCATAGACCAGTACAGCACGGCGATAATAATGCCGAAAATAAACCCTACTGTCTGCCCGCTCTTCTTCGCCATAAGACCCAGTGAAACCGCCAAAAACACAAAGCAAAACGCGCCGAACGGAACAGAAAATTTTCTGTATAGTTCGATTATATAGGTAAACAGGGAACGGTCCCTTTGCATTGCTGCGAGCGACTGGGCTTCTCTTTGAAAACCCATAATGCCTGATGACCGGCTGTTCCAGGAATCCGAATCAGGGCCCGCTCTTAAAATATTTTCAAGGGCATGAGCCTGTGTAACAAGCCTGCCCTTTCTTTCATTTATGCGTATGTCCAATTCCGCTCTTTTTACCTTAACAGCCGCGTAAACGTCTCTGGAACTCATTTCGCCGGGACTTACGCTTACGGGAGTTTGAATCATATCTTCATTGGATACGCGGTATTGCAAAAGGCTTGTACGCGCGTAATCGTAATCATCTCTTTCCGTTTCCTTTGACGAGTGAATAAAGGCTTTTTCAAGATCAAGGCTTATTCCTTCTTTTCCTCCGTCCTTTAATTCGGCGCTGCCCGCCAGAATTATCCGGCGCTCTCCGTCTTCAGTTTTATCAAGGATAAGCACATTTTCGATCACATTTCCCATAACGCCGCCGGTTACAATCACGGTATTATTGAATCTCTTTACGGAATTGGCGTCCAGTTCCAGAGCGGGAGACGAAACAAGAATTTTGCGCCAAAGTTTGTTGCGTTGTACGGTTCCCGCAGGAAGCAAAACGTCATTTGTAAAAAACGACAGAAGGGATATCAATATTCCAACCGTAATGGCCGGAAAGAAAACATTTTTGTAGGAAAGCCCCGATGACAGCATAACAAGAATTTCGTTATCTGACGTAAGCCGCCCTACGGTCATGAGAGTTCCGACAAGGGACGCGAAAGGGGCCGAAAACGCGATAACGGTAGGAAGCGAAAAAAGAATCAAAAGCGCGACTTGATCGAAGGGTACGCGCCTTGTCAGCACTTCTTTTGCCATAAGGAGTATCTGATTAACAAAAAAAATAAAAAAGAAGAAAAAAAAGGCTATTAAAAAGGAAAATAACATTTCCTTAAGAATATAGCGAAAAATAGTTTTGGAAATAGCGCGCTTGCTTTCCGCCGTGTTTTTCATCTTAAACTCCGGTAGAACCAAAACCCGCATCTGATCTCCGCGTCCGCTCAAGACTTTCGGCCTCAAGAAGATCGGCTCTGCAGACAGGAGCTACGACAAGCTGGGCAATACGCTCTCCGTCCTTAATTGTAACATCATCCGCGCCCAAATTGACAAGAATTATTTCCAGTTCTCCCCTGTAATCGGAATCAATCGTACCCGGCGAGTTTAAAACCGTAAGTCCCGATTTTAACGCCAAGCCTGATCGCGGCCTGACTTGAGCTTCATATCCTTCGGGGATTTCTATTTTCAGGCCGGTCGGAATTTTTACCCTGCCAAGCGGCGGAACGGAAATATCCGCGTCAAGAAACGCCCGCAAATCCATACCGGCGGCTCCTTCGCTTTCATATCTGGGAAGCTGTGCGCGCCTGTGGATTTTAAGCACTTTCAAAAACGGCTGCGGCAAAAACGAATCTCCTTCTTCCTATAAGCTGCTTTCGCAAAGGCGCGTCAAGAACATCGCGTTTCCTTTCTAACGCCGCTGACCGTTCCTCGGGCGATCATCCTTGCGCCCGCCCCTGTCCTCGCTTGAACCGTCAGGATCAATAGCGTCAATATAGGAAAGGTTGAGTCTGCCCTGTTTATCAATCTCAAGCAGTTTGACAGGAATCTGCTGGCCTTCCTTTAACACGTCGGTAACCTGCGCGATTCTTTGTCTGGAAAGTTTGCTGATATGCACCAAACCTTCCTTGCCCGGCAGAATTTCCACAAAAGCGCCGAAATCCATTATGCGCTTTACAAGGCCGTCATAAACCCTGCCGACTTCAGGATCGGAGGCAATGCCCATAACGGCGGCTTTCGCGTCCTCCGCATCCTTTGTGTTTTTGCCGAAAATCGTAACAGTGCCGTCGTCTTCCGTGTTGATTTTAACCGAATACTGTTCGCATAAGGCCTTGATGTTCTTTCCGCCCGGCCCGATAAGCGCGCCGATCTTGTCAATATCGATTCTCAATGTAACGATCTTTGGCGCGTACTCGCTGATCTGCTCCACCGGCCTGTCGATACACTTGTTCATGATTGAAAGAATGTGAAGCCTGCCCCTCTTTGCCTGTTCGAGGGACTTGCGCATAATCTCAGGGCTGACGCCCGCGATTTTTATATCCATCTGAAAACCAGTGATCCCGTCCTGAGTGCCGGCGACTTTAAAGTCCATGTCTCCCAGATGATCCTCTTCGCCCAGAATGTCAGATAACACGGCGAACCGATCTTCGGGACCGGCGACGCCATCTAAAGATGGCGAACCTTCGGTGATAAGGCCCATCGCGATACCGGCGACAGGTTTTTTCATGGGGACTCCTGCGTGAAGCATCGCAAGCGTGCCGCCGCAGACTGAGGCCATCGAAGATGAGCCGTTTGATTCCATAATTTCGGAAACAACGCGCACCGTGTAGGGGAAATCCTCTTTTAATGGAACCATCGCTTCAAGGGAGCGGCGGGCAAGGTTTCCATGCCCGATTTCTCTTCGGCCTGTTCCCATTCTGCCGACCTCGCCTACAGAATATGGAGGGAAGTTGTAGTGCAGCATAAAGTTTTCGCGCTTGTCGCCCTCAATATCGTCGAAGATCTGTTCGTCAAAAACAGTGCCAAGAGTTGTAACCACAAGCGCCTGCGTCTCTCCGCGAGTAAAAAGCGCCGATCCGTGCGTTCTTTGCAAAATGCCCGTTTCGCAGGTAATTGCGCGTATATCCTCAAGGCCGCGTCCGTCTACGCGCTTTCCCTTTTCAAGAATGGAAGAACGCAGAATTTCATACTGCATATCTTCAAATAAAGCGTCGAAAAGTTTTTTCTGTTTTTCATCCTCAAGCTGCGCCGAGTATTGGGCGGCAAATTCCGCTTTAACAGCCTTTATGCCGTCGTGCCTTTCATGCTTTGTTGGCAGGAAACACGCGGTTTGAAGTTTTGAAAAGGCGGCGGAACGGATAGCGTCCGCGTTCTCCAGGGAATAGGAAAGCGGATTAAGCGGAAGTTTTTGTTTCCCCGCAAGCTCGCGCAGTTTTTCCTGAAGCGCGCAAAATTCCTTGATCATGCTGTGCGCCTTGTCAAGCGCTTCGAGCATCAGTTCCTCGCTTACCTCTTTCGCGCCGCCTTCTACCATAGTGATGCCGTTACTGGTCCCCGCGACCATTATTTCCAGTGTGGATTTTTCGATCTGCTCATAAGTGGGGTTTACGACAAGCTCGCCGTTTACCTGACATACGCGCACGCCGGCAATGGGTCCGTTAAACGGAATGTCCGAAATATGAACCGCCGCGGAAGACGCGATAATCGCCAGAATGTCCGGCGGATTCACCTGATCGGTAGAAAGGGTCGTCGGAATCAGCTGAATCTCGCGCCCGAAACTTTTTTCAAAGAGGGGGCGCATGGGCCGGTCGATAAGTCGGGAGACGAGTATCTCCTTGTCCTTTGGGCGGCTTTCCCTCTTTATAAAACCGCCGGGAATCTTTCCTGCGGCATAATACTTTTCGTTGTACTCTACGGTAAGAGGCACATAATCAAGGCCCTCTACCGGCTCCGATGAAGAACAGACGGTAGCTATTACCGCCGAACCCGCGTACTGCGCGAATACAGAACCGTTAGCCT
>JGI24698J34947_10002386_pt1 | contig 10116 bp, 12 predicted proteins | sample TergutMp193P3_FD_34947 | JGI IMG/M metagenome (IMG submission 34947) | reverse complement strand
AATGCCTGTGGTTTTTGCGTTGGATGTATTATTACATTATGGGCATCGTGTTTTTTTCTCTCTTTGGGATGAACCAAGCAATCGCAGGTTTTGCAATACATAATTCTCTCTTTCAATGAAGCTCCGCCGGCGAGTGTTGATATGGGAAAAACATCTCTTGGCAAAGCACCGTTTTTATTTGCATTGTATATTGTTTCTACTCCGCCATCTTTCGCAAACCTGCTTTTCACAGCAGGTCTAACTTTACCCGCACTCCCTTTCAGGAAACCTTCCGTATATGGCTCTCGGACTGCATCCCTGTTGAAAATAGGCTTGCTTTTCCAATGGCAAATTATTGATTCATGGCTTCTTTGCCAGAAATTCAAAGAAGGAATGTTTTTATTCGTGTAATACCAAATCAGCCACCTCTGTTTGTTTATCGGCAGTTGCACGGACAGGTAAGCCAGAATTTCATCAAAACCGTATATGAACATCATTCCGGTTGGTTTTAGCACTCTTTGGCATTCGGCAATCCATAATTTGCACCAAGAAATATATTCGTTAAAATTCATTTTATCGGAATCATTTCCAAAATCTTTTCCAATGTTGTAAGGCGGGTCTGCGATAACAATGTCTATGCTTTCTGCCGAAAGCATGCTCATTCCTTTCAAGCAGTCCGTATTATGAATTGTGTTGAATTTCATTTACTCTATATCCTCGTCGGCGGAGAATGAATCGCAGCAAGCATTGGCTTTTCTCTCGGCGAATGTTTCTTTGACAGCATGCCTATTCATTTCCTCAATGAAAACATCAATCTCCGCATTCGAGTTAAGCATTCTTTTGTTTGCCATATCTATGTAATTCTGCGAAACGTCTATTCCTATGTAATTATGCCCAAGCATTTTGGCCGCCAACAGAGTTGTTCCACTGCCGCAATAAGGGTCTATGACCGAACAGTTTTTTTTGCCGTCCAAAACAGAGCTGATGCACCTCAATGGCAATTGCAAAGGAAACGGAGCCGGATGCTCGCTGTTCCGCTCCGGCGGGAAACGCCAGACGGAAGTCAGCAGCGCGTGCTTTGAATTCAGTTCCGTGCCTATCAAATCTTCTCCGGAAGGCTTTTCAAGCCAGTATATCCGCTCATCCACCTGCCAGAATCGCCATCCTCTTATGTTTCCTGCTATTGCCCTATCCCATACAATTTCCTGCCTTATATTCCATTCGGTTTTTGACAGCCACTGCATAGGATGCCGCATTAAACCCCTTTCCCATCTCAGTTTGTGGTTGTAGAAAAAGCATCCGCCCGGCTTCGTCACCCTATGCAATTCATTCAGAACCTCTATTTGCTCGTCTTGATATGCTTGCTCGTCTTTCTTGTCCGAGCTGGAATCATATTCCACATTTTTCACGAGCCATCCTTTCTGCTTTTCGCCTTTGTTGTACGGAGGGGACGTTACGCCCGCGTCAATGCTATTGCCAGGCATTTTTTTCAAGGCTTGCAAGGCGTCTGAGTTTATTATAGCGTTTAGCATGCAAGTCATTTGGCTCTATTGCTGAAATCATCCGCCGTTTTCATTAAAAAAGCAGCCTTCTTTCTTATAGACGTTTCTGTGTCAGAGCTATAGAAATATTCTTTGCAAGCGGCGTGAATGTCGCTTCTTGAGCAATTGAATTTGTTGCAATGAATGCTAAGACGATTGTTCTCAATCTCTCGAAAATCTGGAATTCCGTGTTTGCAATTTCCGCAAATATTCATGATGCCTCCTCAATCCTAGGCGTCCTTCACGCAACGCACGTTAAACAAGTAGCTCTTATTGTTGCCGTACCAGACTGCGTACTCGCTGTAGCAGCTCATGTAGCGGGAGTAAGCTTCGTCTCTATCGCCCTCACTGGCACTCCACCAGTAGCCGTAGCTGCCGACGCCGTTGAAAATGCCATCCGAACTGCCGTAGCCGCCCGGCAAAAGATTGAGCTCTTCAACCAAGTTTTTTCTCCCGACAATCAGCTCTATCTCCTCCCATTCTTCCTTGGTAGGAAGACGCCATCCTTCGGGACACGCTTTTTTCGCTGTTTCCCAATTGTACAAGCATCCGTATTTGCCCAAGTTGGCAATGTCATTATTGTATGCATCTCCGATTTTTTTATCCTTGTCCAAGTATTTGAGATTTTCCGTCATCCATGCTAGTTTGCCGACTTGTTTTGTTTGATACGATTTGCCGTCTCTAGGGTCAGTCACCGACAAAATCTCGACGTCAAGTCTCTTTTTGGGAAAGTCATAGTCTGAGTCGGCTTTGTCGCGCATGGATTCAAACCCGCACGTGTCTGTCTTGTTGCATCGCATTTTGGGACTTGCCAGACGGTTGGAGCCTCTGAGACACACCGTAGTTCCCGTGGCTTCATGCAATCCGGCGTGCTTGCAATACAAACATTCGATTATGGCATTCGGCAAGTTTTCCCTAGGCTCAATGTCATGCATGTCTCTTATTCTCTTGGCTATCCTGGCCGCCTCGAGCTCGCATATTTCGGCCATGTCCTTGTATTGCCCGTCTTTGTCGGTCATGGCAAGGCGGTCCCGTATCTCCAGAAAGCGGGAAAGCCTTTCCATCATGAAAAGGCAGTCGCAATCCTCTCCTTTGGCTGTATCGTATTCATGATTCATAAATCTCTCCTCATTTCATTCTGTAGATTATTCTGCCTCTTGTCAGGTCGTATTCCGACAATTCCACGGTGACTTTGTCGCCAACCAGGACGTTGATGCTGTGCTTGCTCAGTTTGCCCGCCACGTGGCAAATGCATTCCATACTGTTCTCCAGCCTGACTCTGAATCGCTTTTGCCCCAAGGCGGCTGTCACCAGGGCGTTGACTGTCAATCCTGAAGCTGCCATCATTCCCCTCCGTTTTTGTTTTTTTGCCTAATCCATATCTCGATGGATTTCTTGCTTTCGAATTTTCGCAAGCAGCTTTTCGAGCAAAAGTATCTTATTAATGTGCTATATCCCATGTTTTCAATATAAGAAACGTCCTTTGATTCTCAGTTAAATAGGATTATGAGCAAGTCTCGCAAATATTTAGAATGTCTTCCTTTCGTCACGCAGAAGCAGCTGGATGCCATAGGATTGAGAAACATAGAGCGAATGGAATTGCCCGGCGAATTCAAGAAAGAATTGAGGCGGATGCTTGCCAAGTTTTGAATTGGCGGCATCCTTTCTCTTTATATTAATTTCAAGTTGAAGGAGTTTTGCCATGAATGAGCGAATTTTGAAGATTCTCCAAGAACGCTATCTTCTTGAAGGAGAATCCGACTGGAATGACATTGTCGGCAGAGTGGCCGGGATATACCCGCCTGTCAAGCCGCTGCTGGAGGAAATGAGATTCTTGCCGTCAACCCCCACTTTGGCGAACTACGACCCCGAAGGAAGGACAACCGGGGGATTGTCGTCATGCTTCCCGCTTCCGCTGGAAGACAGCATGGAAGGGATAGGAGACGCCATGAAGGATTGCATGCTTATAACCAAGTATTCCGGCGGAGTGGGCTATATTTTCTCGAATCTCAGAAGCACCAAAGAATCAGTGAAGGGATGCAACAATTCGAAAGCCGGAGGCGGCCTCAGCTTCGAGCGAATGTTCAACAAAGTGCTTGACGAGGTTCAGCAAGGCGGAAGAAGACGGGGAGCCGGAATGGCTGCCTACGACATTGACTACCCGGACATACTTGATGTCATAGACTCCAAAACCGACGTGAATGACTTGCGGTATTCGAAATTCAACCATTCCATAAGAGTCACGGACAAATTCTACGAGCAATTGCTCAGCAGCCCTGATTCGCCTCATATCGTGAGAACGAAGAAAGGCGAGGAAGCGGAATTGAAGGATGGCGAAGGCAATATCGTCTCGGTCCGGCAATTATGGGACAAGATTCTGCATTCAGCCTGGCTTTGCGCCGAGCCTGGAATTCTCAACGTGGACAGAATGGCCGAGAGAAATCCGATTACTGACGACAAGAGAATCATAGGGCAGAACCCTTGCGCCGAATTCGTCCACGTGGTCAACAGCTCGTGCAATCTCGGAAGCTTCAATCTGATGGCCTACGTCAAGAAATCTCCGGCAGAAGCGGATGGCAATGAATATTGTTTCGATTGGGTCTCTCTCAAAAAAGACATCGCCGTAGTCGCCGCTTTCATGGATTCCGTCATAGACAAGAATCATTTTCCCACCAAGGCAATCGAAAAAACAACCAAAGACGTCAGGCCCATAGGGGTCGGCGTCATGGGACTCGGTCACGCTTTGATAATGCTAGGAATTCCTTATTCGTCGGAGAAAGCCGCCGAATTCGTCGAGCATCTGCTTTTGTTTCTGGAATTCTCGATAAAACTCCAATCTGCCAGGAACGCAATTGAGAAAGGGCCTTATCCGGCATTCAGTCTGGATAGATATCTTGAAGCCAACAAAAAACTATTCGTTCTAGCTGACAAATGCGATGACGTGAAACAAATCAAAGATGAGTTTCTCGAAACGTTCGCCAAGAGAGGAATAAGAAATTCCGTATGCACGTCAATTGCTCCGACTGGGTCGCTTTCATATCTTGCCGACACATCCGGCGGCATAGAGCCTTTGTTCGCTTTGAGATATTTCCGCAAGATTGAAACCGGCGTGGACAAGCACGGCAAAAGCATATACAGGAACGAGGCCATGCTGGACCCGATATTGGAGAAATGGTGCGAAGAGCATGGCAAGAACACCGACAAGGTGCTTGAATATTTGGATGAGAACGGCGGCTCGCTGCAAGGATGCTCCGAGCTGGGCAAAAACGAGCAGGAACTGTTCAAGATTGCCAGCGAACTGACCGTCGACGAGCATTTGCGGATTCTTGCCGCTGCTTCCGGAAGCGTAAGCACCAGCGTCAGCAAAACCTTGAATTTGCCGAACAAAATAACCAAGGAGCAGATGGGAGACGTCTTTCTCAAAGCATGGAGACAGAGCATCATAGGCGTCACTGTTTACAGAGACGGATGCAGGGAAGGCATTCTGACGACTTCCAACGAGGAAGCCAAAGCCCAGACCATAGAAAGACCGAAAGAGATACCCGCCGAGATGCATCATTTCAATCTCAGAAGCTCCATGACCGAGGAGGATGGAACCGAGCACGTGGTAGTGAGGCCGTATTTCGTGTGCGTCGGAGTCCTGAACGGAATGCCGTACGAGATTTTCTCGTCCATGTCCAACCATACCGAGCCTGGGCGCGAGAAGGAGTCTTACATTCCCAAGCATTTGAAAACGGGCAAAATAGTCAAGGACAAGGCCAGGCAATATCGCTACATAGAAGAAAGCACCGGGGAATCGTTCTTCATAACAGGCAAGCACACTCTGCCCGAAGCCAATCTGATAAACAGGCTTGTCTCGCTCGGATTCAGGAACGGAGTTTCCTTGGAGGACATCGTGGAGCAGTTGACCAAGGCGAACGCCATCACGGATTACGGGCAAGTGATAACCAGATACATCAAGCATTATTTGAAAGACGGAGCCAAGACAAGCCATTCTTGCGACGTGTGCGGAAATTCCTTGATTAGAGCCGAGGGATGCCTGAAATGCCCGTCTTGCGGATGGGCCAAGTGCGGATGACTTTTCGCAAATAAACGCATTCATGATTTATTTGACTGATAAATCCCGAATTCTCCTTATATTGAGATTATCTCAAACAATCATTCGGAGGATAATGTGATGAAAAACTGGCTGTGCATTTGCGAAATAGAACCTTATGCAAGACTATCCAAGTCTTCTCATATAACTTGGATAACGAGTTGCCAAGACGGAGCCACTGCTGATAGAAGATTCAGAGCATGGCTTATCAAAAACAAGGCTATCTTGGAAGAATATTTAGTCACCGACATTTGCTCTTTGATAAATTTCAAAGCGGTAAGCAAATATGAGTAAAACCAAATTTTATGAATACAAAGGCCGCAAATTTCCGATAACGAAATTGGGTTGCGAAAACTTCGTCACCGTTGTCTGGGAGACAAGACGGCACGGCAAAATCAAGGACTTGATTTCCATATCGAGACTGGATGAGTATTTCGAAAAATCTCTTGCTCAAGGATGGAAAGCTGCGACATGAAAGATTTTTGCTTCACTGACCTACGTGACGGTAGAACCTACCGGACTGCGAAGATAGGCAGTCAGGTATGGATGGCTGAGAACTTGGCGTTCACTATCGACAATGCCATCGGCTGTTATTACAACAATGACGAAAAGTATAAAAAATACGGAAGATTGTACGACTGGGTGGAAGCTTTATGCGTTAGTCCACCAGGATGGCATCTGCCTACAAAAGAAGAATGGGAGAAGCTTGGCGACGACACAAAGAAACTGAAAGCTAAAACCGGATGGAAAGACAATGGCAACGGCACTGATGAATACGGATTTTCTGCCCTGCCGGGTGGCTCCGGCAGTTCGGATGGCAGTTTCTACAATGTTGGCGGCGGCGGCTACTGGTGGAGTGCCAGTGAGGGCGATAGAGACGAAGCTTACTCCCGCTACATGTACTACTACGGCGAGTACGCAAGCTGGAGCAGCTACGGTAAGAGCTACTTGTTTAGCGTGCGTTGCGTGAAGGATTGAATCTTACCATTTCGGGAAACTGGTCACTGCGTCGTTCATGCCTTTCAGCATGTCGTTTTTGTTGGAGGCAATCTCGTCCATGATGTCCATGCTGAATTCGAATGCTTCTCCGTTCTTCACCAGATAATATCTGGCTTTGTAGTCTTCGTAGGCGTTCATCGCCGAATAGGTGAAATCGCATATTCCCAGAGCGCATTGCATGAAAGCTTCCAGCTGCTCCAGCAATTCATGCAAGCCGGTTTTTCTTATCAGTCTTTCGAACTCTTCCTTGGCTGCCATGATTTTGGCAAGCAAGCTGTCAATTTTGGAAGTGCAGAACGTCAGCACATCCTGCAAGAATTGATTCGTCATGTCAGCCAATTGCTTGATGCTTTCGCCCAAGCCAGGCCCGTCGCATACCCATTTGGAGAAATCCTCGTACTTGGAGGCAATGCTTTCCAATTGCTTCTTGGAGCATATCCCAGTCAAATACAGAGGAGACTTCTTCGGATTGGTCATGTTGTCTATGAAAGCCTTGCAAGCATACAATGCCCGGCAAGCGTCATCCTTGACTTGATTGATAGGACCGAATGCGAAATCCTCCAGATTCCGGGCAGATTCGCTGATATCGTCAGCCACGTCCTGAAAAGTGTTCTCCAAAAACCATTTGAACTGCTGAATAAGAGAACACAATACTTCAAACGGCCATCTCAAAGTCTGCAATATTTTATCGATGGCCGCCAGAAGCATGGCATACTGCTTTTGAAGCGTTTGGCAGGCAACATCCTCTATTCGGGGAGTCACCGGAACATTGGTATTGAGCATCGCCATGCTATGAATATAAGAATCAGCTTCAAACAGAGGCTTCTATCTTTTTCAAATCAGTGGATTTCATGCCGAATTGAAATTGTTCATACGTTATCCAATCGTAAGTTCTGTCTAATTCGGTAGCCGACGGAGCTTTCGCGTCAGGATTTATTTGTTTTCCGAATATGCTTTTTGTTTTCCGTATTGCACTCGCTAGATTACTGCCAAACCTGAGAGCGAAAACGCAGAAATCGGAAGTTCTTTCCATCAATTTCATATAAAGAGTTCTGCATTCGGAAGGAATAGTTCTGGTCCATTCGTCGGACTGAATCAATTCATATATGGAGTTGTTTGCCAAAGACACACCCGAATCCAATTGACTAGACAAAAGCTTAACTTTGCTTGCTATGGCATCTATGTTCAAGTCATTCTTGAAATCGGGAGGAATTATTCGACCAAGCCTGACGATGGCATCGTCGGCTTCGCTCAGTCGTTCTCGCACTATACCTATAAGGCCATCGTAAGATTCATTCAGCAAATCGTTGTAAATTTTGTCGCATAGTCTGGAAAACGACGACCAAGCTGAACAAACAGCGTTAGCCAATTCGCTCAACTCATCAATAGCCTCAACGATAGGAAACTCATTCCGCAATGGATGGACAGCCGATTCTTTGAGCAATTCCACTCTCGCCGAGATTCGTTCCCGCATTTCGTTGACTTCTATATCTATGCTCATATTGACAATATAACAAAATTTGGCCAATCGTCAGCTCGCTGCCTTCATTTTCTTCAAATCGGTTGATTTCAAGCCAAACCGAAATTGTTCATAAGTCACCCATTCGAAAGTTCTGTTGAACTCAGTAACCGATGGAGCTTTTGCTTTGGGGCACATTTGCTTGCCAAAAATGGTCTTTGTTTTTGGAATTACATTTGCGTATTCACTATTGAAGCCAAGAGCGAAAACGCAAAAAAGAGAAAATTTCTCTATCAAGTCCATATACAACGTTTTGCATTCGGGAGGAACCTCGGTAGTCCATTTATCGGAATCTATCAATTCGTATATGGACAAATTAGATTCTCTAAACCCTGTGTCCAGTATCTCGGACATCAATTTGACTTTGACGGCCACCGCGTCTATGTTCAAATCATTTGAGAAGTTTTTGGGAAGTATTCGTTTCAATCTTGCGATTATGCCATCCGCTTTATTCAGATGCTCTTGTATCTTGCTTATGAAACCATCATAGGCTTCGTTCAGCAAATCATCCGCTATTTTTTCGCATAAACTAGAAAACAAAATCAAAGCCGAACCAATGCAATCCGCTAAAGATTCCATCTCATCCATAGATTCTACAAAAGGAAATTCGTTTTGTAAAAGCTCCGCAGCCGCCTCTTTGAGTTTTTCGAGACTTGCCTCCATTCTATCATGAGATTCATCCATATTCATAATGCGAATATAACAAAATATACGAATTTATCAGCCAATCTCCCGCAATCATTCTATTTCGGTCTCGGCTCGCGCCGTGGCTAAATTCGCCTTGCTCAGTCCCGTGTCGTCCTTCACGAGAATCCCGTTGATTCTCGTCTCGTCTTCCAATTTCATTCTATTGATATTGTCAATGTAATGGTCTCGGTTGACAAATCCGTTTCCAGTCCAGTATATGGTTGAGAAAGTCACGTTTGACCTGCTCCGCCCGTTCTTCGCTTTAATGTAGCAGAAATTCCCTTCGGCGTCCTTCGTGTAGAAATTCCACCTCCGCTTGAACCATATGAAATGCCTGTCCACTTCCGGTCTGGCCAATTGGTCGAACAGATTGTGGGAGACGGAATAGGGAATTGCCATCAAGAGAGCGAAAGGCTTGCCTGAATCGCAAACCGCCTTGTACACCTCGTATTTCACGCTGAAAGGCGGATTGTCAATGATATAGTCCACTCCGGACATGAACTCCTTGTCCTCAATTCTGCCGAAGAAATCGCCTTTCCCGTCAGCGTCCTCAATGTGGGAGCATACGCTGTCATAACCAGCGTGCTTGAATGCCCTGTGAAAAGCCGACCATTTCTTAGAGAACGGATGCCACACTCGGAAAGGCTTGGAAGGTCGGAGCGGAACAAACGGCAAAACAGAGCCAGCGGCTGCCAAGGAAGTGTAGAACTCGTCAATTGCCGGATAGCTGGCATCCGTGTTTCTTTCATGAATCGCCTTGCCCATCCTTTGCCTTCCGTTTCTTTTTGAATCTGAATCTGTCCCATACAGTCCATTCCTTGATTTCGGGCCAGCTGCTCCGTATGTCCAGAATCCATGCGAAAATCACGGCTGCCACGGCGGCTGCGCACAGGACCGTCTCCGCGGCGAGAAGCAAATGCTCAGGCATAAGTTCCGTCCGTCAATTCGCTCATCCATTTCTCGCAAACAGACACAGCCTCGTCCAAGTCGCAGCAATTGATTATGTCAGTTCTCTGGGAACTGGTACTGCCTGGCAGTGACAGAGTGCATTCAGCCCGCCACATGTATGGCGAGGCAGCTTCGGCTGGCTTGAGCGAAATCACCCAATCCGATTTCGTTTGAGCCAGTTTGCCGTGCATGTTCAGATAAGGCGATTCCAGCCCGATAACGTAATATTCGACAGACGGAATTTTCCTGAAAGCCTCAAGCAGATTCAAGACTATGATGTTGAGCTTGCTCCAAATTCCGGTGTCAATCATGGCTTGCCCGGCAATTCTATGGGAGTTCCGGCAGCC
>JGI24698J34947_10002385_pt1 | contig 10116 bp, 5 predicted proteins | sample TergutMp193P3_FD_34947 | JGI IMG/M metagenome (IMG submission 34947) | reverse complement strand
GGCCTCTTTGTCATCGCGAAGGATGACCTCATTGTCAGGCCCGATGGGGTGAAGGCCATCGCCGAAGCGGAAGGCGTAATCGCGTTAGGCACAATTTACTACCCCGAGTCAACCAGCCTGTCTTCCTTGATTAAGGTCTCCGGGGAAAAAAAGCCGTACCCCGATGACGCCCAGGTGGTTCTGGGGGATCATAAACTTGAAAGCCTTCTGTCGTCGGCATCAGCCGGCGCAAAGGCGAAGCACATCTGGGTTTCAGGCCGTATCACCGCGCTGGAAAAAAAGGCAATGGAAAAGGCGAAAGAGATGGGTCTTGTTTTTAGCTCCGCGAAACTGTTCACATATGAGGGGTTAAACGAAACTTTCGGGGCGCTCTTTAACTGCCCTGACCGGACACTGGTTCCCGACGGCCATGAGGTTACCGGCAAGATCAACGCCGCCGAACTTCCCCTCTACGGGAATAAGGTTTATGTGGAAGGGAATTTCCTGATGGAAGAAAAGGACATCCCGGTTCTATCGGAGGTTGAGTCCATCATCGTTAGGGGCAAGGCCTGCCTGCCTTTTTCTGCTGTGAAGATCTTCAGGGAAAAAGGCAAGGCCGAAAAATACTTTATTTTCGAGGGAAGGTTTGTCGAAATAAACGGTTCCCAGCAGTTCTCTCACAGCCAGCTTGCGGCGCTGGTGGAAAAAGGCGAAAAGTTAACGCTCCAGGTAAACGGCGGGCTTCTCTTTGACGATGACGTGACAGCCGAAGACGTCGAGTGTATCGCCTCCCTGTCATATAACGGTTCGGTGCTGGTTTCCGACAAGGTAAAGGCCGCTCTCGCCTCAAAAGTGAAAAGCGGAAACGGCTTCATGGGCGATCCTGCCAAAATGGAGGAACTGACGGGACATAGCGTTAAAGATCTTGCCGACAATTCCAAAAAAGAAGAAAAAGGAAAAACAACGTTTAACATGGGGACTTATATACTGGCGTAAAAAACACGGGGATGGAGGCCCCGGCATAATAAAGCTGGGGCTTCCCTTAATTCCTGACTCCATTGACAATGAAATCACCGGGATTGTCCAGCGTTCTGCGTGACGCGCCCGAAACGGCCATTTTCGTAAATGAAGCGCTTCCCCTCGCCCCGCTGTAAACGCGGATTCCGTAACCATTGGCGTTTTCAATCGAATTATCCTGAAACACAATACCTGAAAATATACTCGACCCGTTCCCGTCTATGGTGATTCCGTCAAAGGTACTGTCAATAAGCCTGTTGCCGGAGAATATCACCCCGGAAACATCCTTCTCCCAGGCGACAAGCCAGATTGCGCCGTGGTTGGTTCTCCGCTCTGATGTGGAAGCGGCGGAACCGGTTCTTACGAGCACATTGCCCGTAACGGTTGTTGTCCCGTAAAACTCCGTGGGGTTAAAACGGGAACTTATATTGATTCCCCCACCGTAAGCCACGGTATCATAGACCGCGTTATCCTGTATGGTGTGGTTGCCGCCGCCGTATACCGCGATGCCGTTGGCGTGATAGGCGACACGAACTGTGTTGTTCTTCACCGTGTTGCTGTTGCTGTCCCGGTTCTGCTCCGAGTTAAGCGCAATGCCGTCGTCACCGTGGTTTCGCAGGTCGCAGTTTTCCACTATCGAGTTTCTGGTCTGGTAGGTGAGATTTATCCCGTCGGCAATGGTGTTACGGACGCGGCAGTTTTTGATGACGAGGTTGTTTGAGCCGTAAACCCAAAAGCCGCATTTCACATGTTCCATCCAGAGGTCTTCAAAACGGTTATCGTTGCCGGGCCTGACATCGAAAGCGCAAGTCGCACTTGAATCTACGCGCTCCGTGATTTCACCGAATACGGCAAAATCGTGAAAGTAGTTGTTGCTGCCGTTGACCATAAAATACGCGCCGCCATTCAGGGACGAATACCAGACCCCGGCCCCGCCGATGGTGACGCCGTTTACGGTGATATTGAAGCTGTCGCCAATCGTGAAATCGCCCTCAGGTATCCACACTTCTTTGTTCTGGGCTCTTGCTTCCCTCACGCAGTTGATCAGGGCTATTCTCGAATCGCGGCCGTCAGCGACAGCTCCGAAGTCGGCTATTGAAAGGGAATTGTCGGGCCGGGTAAGGGGCGCGGGAACCAGCTCAAATTCAGCCATGTCGATAATATAATATTCAACGTCGTCTTCTTTTTTGAGGGTTATCGTTGTTCCCGCGGGATAGGTATCGCCGAAAAGCATCCGGCTGTCGTCAAAAAAGCGGCAGGGCTCGCCGGTAGAAGGATCGTTGTTGCCGGGCCAGCCTGCGGCGTAGTTGTAAAGCCACGCATATTTTGAAGTGAGCGAAATTGTTCCAATTTTTTCGTCATTCGCGTACACGGCAAGGGAACCGTCCATCCCGCCGCCTGTCGCGCTATCGGGCATACAGTAACGCAGTACCATCGCGTTGACGCCCTCTCTGAGTGTAAACGCTACATGATCGCCCGGCTCCCGCAGCTTCACCGCCATTCTCCCCGTCGCCTCAGACTGAACCTCATGGTACGCGGTACTAAAGCCCAAAAGTTCACCCCTGTAATCCGCGTTCTGCGATTGATAGCTTACAAAGGGAAACGACGCGCCCTTGCCTGAGAATACATCGGCGTAATCTGGATGGGTAATCAAAGCGGCTCTTTCTGTTATGCACCCTGCCAGAAATGCGGCAGCCATAAATAATGGAATAAGCTTCCTAACAACAACCCTTACTCCCATACTCCCTTACTCCCCTGTTCCCTTGCTACCCAGGTACGCGGCGGCTTCCTTCCACACAAGCTGGTCTTTTTCGCTGAGGGCGGCAAATTCCTTGTCCCTGTCATAAGCGGAAAACTTGATGAACTGGTCCAGTCTTGCCTTTAGTTCCCTGAACTTCGCTTCCTGGAATGTTTTAATCCAGGCGGGCACGCTTCTTTTGCGGCTCTTCCGCGTAAAAAGCAGGTCGTGGTAGTGAATCGCGCACAGGCCGTCAGAAGCGGTAAAAAACCCGCGCAGTTCCCTTTCTTCATCGGAATCGCCAGTGGCGCCGCATAAAAATTCGAGGTACTCGTCCTCAAACTTTTCGCTTTCAAGACAGACGGGGCAGCGGCCGCCCGGCTTCCAGGGCTTCAGTCTTTCAAAAGAATCGATTCGGTCCTCCAGAATGTCGCGGGAGAGGATCGCCACGGCAAGGCCGTCACGGTAAGAGACGAGGCTTCTCGCGTGGTAAGAGCAAAAGCCGCCCGCGGCGCGGTAGAGGGCGCGGAAGCCGCGGTCGGAGATGTGCTCAAACAACGTGTTGTCGATGTACTTGTCCGCCCTGTCTGAGATGATGCGGCAAAGAGGGCAGCCCGGTTTTTCCGAAGCCTTTTGAAGCTCAAAAAAGTTCACGTGTTTTTCAATAGCCATTTCGTTCCCGCCTTGTAAAAAAATCAACAAAAATCAAAGCAAATCCCATCCCCGTGCAGTATACCATATATGAGATTTCAATCCACCATCTATTACCTTAAGGAGTATTTTTTCCCGGCTGGCTGCGGGGGCTGCGGAAAGGCGCTGGGTCACGCCGACGCCCGTTACGGCCTTTGCGAAAAATGCCGGATCGCCTTCGGGATTGCCCTCGTGACCGGCAGGCGCTGCCGTTACTGCGGGAAGCCTTTGATAACCGAAAGGGAGCTCTGCCTTTCCTGTCGCAATGATATCGGGCGCGAAAAAACCTCGGGAGGGAAAGAACCTGCCGATAACGCCCGCCGTGATGGCAGCTATAGCGAGCACATAAAAAGACTCAGGGTGCTCTTTCCATATACTGGAAAGTTCAGAACCGTGCTTGGTTCGTTTAAGTTCGAAAAGACTACGGCCCTGGGAATTTTCTTTGCCCGCTGCCTCTCCCTCAGCCTTGAGGCTTTCGGGCCGGAAGCGCTTGAAAAAGCCGCGTGGGTGCCGGTTCCCCCACGGCCCGGAAAGCTTAAAGCACAGGGCTGGGATCAGGTCGAGTTTTTGGCGAAGCAGTTAGACAAGGCCAAAGGCCTTGCTATTGGAAAGGCCGGCTTCCCGCCCGTAAAACGCTGCCTCAAGCGGCTCCCGTCAAAGAGCCAGAAAGTACTGGGCCGCGAGGAAAGGCTCGCAAACCTCAAAGGGCGCATCCGCTGTGTAAAAAAGCCGCCCGAGACGGCGATCCTCTTCGACGACGTTATCACCACCGGCGCGACCATTGACGCCTGCGCTGCGGCCCTCCTCAAGGCCGGCGCGAGGCGGGTATATGCGGTCTGTCTGTTTTACAGATAGGGCGCTCTGAGCATCATTTTATTCCGGTTTATCAGATCCGTAAAATTGTCCCTCCGAGGCAGTATGGATTTTAAGTTTGGCGCTATAGTAGTTGTTGGAAAATTCTATAGAAGCGCCGGTATCATGCAGCCGGGCATAACTATTAACGGCTTTCTCGCCTGAGAGGTGTGTAGCGAAATAGGAACTGTATACATGGGCGCTTCCGCCGCGAACATCAATGCCGGGCTCGCCGGTTCTTGAGAAGTTCGCCTGATGAAAGCGCATAACGCCATTATTCACAATGGCCCCCGTGGTGGGGCTTCCCCAGAACGCGCTGTTGTAAAGCACAAGACGTGCATCGGGATGAACTTTTTCCGTGTTAGGCGCATCTCCCATTTTAATATATGCCCTGACGACCTGGGTCTTTATCAGCGTGTTAACCAGTTCGGAGTTTATCGCGGTTATTTTGGTATCGGGGCCGGCCTCTTCCAGGTACAGGGCAAAAGTACATCCATCGGAACCGTGGCCTACGACTATTATTTCCCCCGGATAATTGCCGGTTTTGGCGTCTTTCAAAAAATGTATGCCGTAGACAGAGCCGTAAACAAAGTTATTAAATATTGTCTCCTTGCTTACATCGGCAAATCTGAGCGCGCTGCAATTGCCCTGTATGAATTGCATAAATTCCCTGCCCCTGCTGCCTGGGCATGGATACCCCTGCCCTCCATCGGGGAGCCGTGACGCATAATGGGGGTTAAACTGCATATTTCTGATATAGCCGCCCTGGCTGCCGCCGCCAACCCAAATACCCGCCCTCATGGGCGCGCCGCCACAGTATTCAACATAGTGGCCGCCAGAGTCGTGTGAATAAAGGTCTATGCATTTATCCGCGAGGGGCACTGTCACGTTAATAATATAAACATTCCGGCCTTGCCCCTGTATAAGGAAGGGGGTCCGTCTGGGGCTAACAACGCTGTAACCGTCACTCTCTTCGACGAGGTTTGCCTGCACCACGCTAATCCCCCTGATACCGGCGTCCGGCTTGAGCTGTATCAATGAAGGTCCCTTTTCCCCCGCAGCGCCTCCGGTATAGTTTGTGAATATGGCGGAGCCGCCCCCCTGGGTATGGTGCTGCACGTCCCAGCTTCCCCTCAATTCAACTCCCGATGGAACGACGACAGGGGTATCGACCAGATACCTTCCGGCCGGAAGATACACCGTGCCGCCGCCGGATGCGTGAGCCGCGTCAAGAGCCGCTTGCAGTTCCGCCGACACGTCCGTTGTCGGGCTGTCGTTGTTGTAACCTGCTGCTTTGGGCATATCTACTTTGAGCACATTGTTTGATTGCGGCTTTGGGTGAATGGCAATATTTGTTTTTATGTTCTGGGGTATCGGATCGATAATATATTCGTCACCGCCGCGAATCTCCACATTGGCTTTTGTGCTGTCGTCTTTGACGATCAGTTCGTGGTTGTTCAGGGATTTGAACGTATCAACATTTTCACCAAGATAAATACTGCCGCCGTATTTTTTAAACCGATTTTGTGTGAGCAGCACATTACCGCTGTTGATCCATAGCGCATAATCGCTGTAACCGTCGAAGACGCAGTTTTCAAAGGAAATAACGCCGCCTTTACCGTCGCTTGTTACACTTCCGTTAAATGCAACGCCATTGAATTGTACGGACGTGTTGAAGTCCCTGTGGAAATATACTGCGGTATCTCCTCCTATTGCCGAATTGGAGAAAAGCAGGCCGTATGGGTTGACATCCTCAATATATACGCCGGTTTCGCAGTTTCTTGTCTCTATTTCGTAGAACTGCGCGTTAGGCGTATTGGAGAAGCCCGGTTCTTTTCCAATCCACATACCGATACGGCAGTCCGTTACGCGCAAACAAGACACGTATTCCCAGTCGGAACGGTGCATTTGGAAGCCGGTGCATTTTGCTTTGGTGTAATCCGATACGGCTTCGAGGGACGGCGCGCCCGGAAGCCCGGAGTTTGCCCAATATTTCGGATCTATGTTGACGTTCTCGATACGCCCGATATCCGTACAAACGTGAAGTTCTATTCCCGTGTTAAGCGCCGTTATGTAACTGTTTAAAACAAAGTGCAGTTCACTCGGCGCGGAGTAGAAGCCGTTATAGGCGTTTACAAGGGTAACATTTTCCACGGTCGCGCTGTCGCCTCCCGTCTGGAATAGAGTCCACGGATATTTCCGCATGTTATTTATGTCCTGATCCGGGTACCAAATAGACAGATTGGTAACACCGGTACACCTGTTCATTTCGATGAACCTGTCGGCAACGCTGGTGTAAGAGCTATGGAGCGCGTTGTTATCCTGGGAATCATTCCACCAGCTTTCAATTTTCCCGTCATGGTTGGGCGAGTCCGCGCCGGCGCGCACTTCAAGAACCGTACCGCCGACGGTTTCCGGGCCGGCCCAGTCCCCCCGCAGTTGCACGCCCGGCGGCAGGGTCAGGACATATTCATAAGAAAACTCTTTCAATGTTTCGCCGCCGTCCTTGCCGCGCACGCGAACACTTGCGGCGGCGGATTTCGTACTGCGGAACTCATAGTTGCCCGCCGGGATATACACTACCCCGCCGCCCTCGGTGTACGCGGCATCAATCGCCGATTGAAAAGCTTCCCTGTTGTCAAAACCGGCCTCGGCCCGCGCGCCAAAATTGGTAACAGGAAAGTCCGAGACGACCCAATCTTTCGTAGGATAAACGGTAGCGATAGCCGCTTTTTTGGTATAACCCATTTTAATCACCTCCTGTAAATCGTTATGTCGTCAATCAGCGCCGCGAAACTGCCCGCTGCGGCGTTGTTGTCCCTGTAAGCTGCAATCACAGCGGTAACGTAACGGCCCTCGATGGCCGCGGGGAAATCAACGGTTTTTTTCTGCCAGCCTTCTTCGCTTGCTCCGTCGTTCCGCAAATTGTAGCCCGCGACACTGCTCAAATAAACGCCTGAGTCCAACAGCAAATCTACGACTACATTCGCGCCGAGGGAATTTTCGGCCCTTTGCCAGAAACTCAACGACAGGGCGGGGCCTGCCTTGATCCTCGTATCGGCAATCCGGTACTGGTATGAGGCGCCGTTCCCGGCTGACCTCTCGCCGGCCAATCGGAACGCAGAGCCGCCGCTTTTCGCGCTGTTGGTATAAATCATCCCGAGGGTTTCCGAAGGCGGGGAATAATTGTCGGACGCGGCGTTATTTCTTAAAGCGGGCCTGTTGACGGTAAACGCCCCTGTTACCGTGACATTTAACAGGTTGCCCATAACGCCTCCATTGGGGACGCCAACGTCAATCTGCAAATGGTGAACCGCGACAGGTACGAGATCGGATTCGCCTTCTCCCGTGCGGTATTTTAAGCGCCCGCTCCGCCGCTCAAAACTGTTTCGCCAGAAAACAGGCCCCTCGGAGTGTTCCACAATCACGGAGTATTGATTGATATAATCGTTGAGCGGGCCCGTGTAGCCGGGCGTGCCGGGGGTATTGCTCCCGCGGCCTGCGGTCAGTTTTCTTTGCAGGGCCTGTGAAGCCGCGTTCGCCATCCGTATATAGTAATCGGAAGAAAGCCATTTTCCGTCCGCCGCGTGGGTCAGAAAGTATTGGTCGAGTGGTATGTCAAAAAAATCGACGGCGGCTTTCATCCAGTTTGTTGCTTCGTCGTACTCGTCAAGCATCGCGAAATAGAAACTCCAGATGACGTTGTCGGCGTCGCCGTTAAGGTATCCCTGGATCTGGGTCCAAATCCACTGGCCGCCTTCTCTCGGTATCTGGTTAGGCGTTCCTGGGTTTGCGTTCATGTTCGTCCAGGCGAAACCGGGCCATACCGTGGGCATGAAGGCTAACGGCTGGTTTCCTGCCCAGCCCCTCGGGTTGTCGCGGCAGAACTCAAGCGCCCTTGCCAACCGCCGCCCCTCGCCCAGTATTTGGCCTAACACGTCCCTCCCGATATACCAGGGGGAGATCATATCGAAGAGGCCGTACATTTCGCTGCCCCGTGGGTGACGGCCGCCGCCCTGTTCCCAGAACACGTCGTCCGGTATGCCGCCGATTACGTAGTACCCCCTGTCGCGGAACCAACGGATGAGTTCTATCGCAGCTTCTACGGAGATGTAGCGGTAGTTGTCGGTGCTCTCGTTTGCGTGTACGCCCCAGAGGCACACGACGGGCTTGCCTTCCGCCTGCGCGTAGTTCGGGGAACTCGCGATGCCTTTGCGCTCGATGTTGTAGATCCAGTCGAGCCGCACCCGTCGCAGGACGGCGGCCTGGTCGGGGTTGCCTCGGAGGCCCGCGCCGGACAAATCGTACATCACATAGAAAATCCGCCCGTACTCCTCAGCCGCGTCGCGGATCACCGTCAAATGGTTCGGCGCGTCAGCGGTGTCGGCGTCCGAGGTGTCGGCGAAAAACCTCTGGACAGCCGCGCCGTCGAGTCCCGCGTCGCGCATCCACTTCAACTGCGTGTGGATTATTGCCGCATCATGCGAATTGAAAAGCCGCGCGGTGCTTCCGTCGGGCATCACGAAACCGGTTTCGTGTAATGCCGCGCCGTTGGCAAGGTAGTCCTCCCATCCGGCGGGCCACAGTTCCACGTTGACGTTACCGGGGCCTGGCCTGCCGTTGCCGCCCCAGTGGTGCCAGTTGCTGCCCGGCGCTTTGAACCACGCCTGATAGCCGGTGATTCCCTTGCCAATCATGTTGTTTAATGCCGTCGCGGCGGCGAAAACCGGCGGCGGGTCGGATAAGGGGTCGCCCATTTTTCCTGTGACCATTTCTACCCTTTGGATGATAGCATCCCTGTTGAAGCGAAATTGCGCCCCCTGGTTATGGCCGGAGGTGAAATTGCAATTGTCCAACTCAACCTTTACGGTGATGAACGTGTTCGTTCCGCCCTTTGGAAACGATTTCCGGTAATAGTCGTCGCCAAGGCGGACATACTGAAGGTCGAAAGTTCCCGAAGAATCGTCGAAAAAGGTAACCGTGAGGGTGACGGTGTCGGCATTCTTCACATCACCATTGTCAATGAAGAAGTACATGTAGTCGCCGCTTTGTGCGGCCATGCCATCGCCGTGCCGGGTTATCGTAACTGCGGCGCCGTCGCCCTGGTGGCTGACCCGTAAGCCGCTGCCGGCAATTCCGTTGGGTAGCGTGAACTCCTGATTCCCGAGGCTTGCCGGCGGCTGGTGGGACGTAAAGCGGGGAGGGCCGGTATACCCGCTAAAGTCCAGGAAAGCCGAATGAGCCGCCGGTACGGTTGCGCTATCGGTGTTTACCGTCTGTGCGGCAGTGCCGCCGGCTTTAGTACAGGCCGCCATCCCTACCCCTATAAGCCCTGTTAAGACGATAAGTAGAAATGATATGATATAGTTCCCATTAAACAACGGGTATGTCATATTATGTATTGTACATAGTAGCTGTTTGATATGTCAAGGAATAAGTATATTGTGTATCAAAACGCCCTCTTCTTCATTAGCATCCTTAAAACCAAAATCGTACTGTCGATTGCCTTGTTGTTTCCCCGCCATGAATTCGACAGGGCGAACCAATAGTGTTTCTTTGGGAATTCCCACAAGCCGTCCCGGTTTCTTTGCCCCATAATCCAATCGGTATATTTTTCCTTATACTTCTCCCAGCCTTTGAATTGTGAGATCAATGATAAAGCGCGTATCCAGTGGCAAAAATCCCTGCTGTACCTGTTTTGGGCGTCAAGCGGTGCCAATTCGCCCGGGTTTTTATTATATGATTATTCTTGCAAGGTTCGGCCAGCCATTCTTATAACATTCGGCCAGTGATTCTGGAAACTCTCGGCCACTCGTTCTTGTAACATTCGGGCGGTGATT
>JGI24698J34947_10002384_pt1 | contig 10118 bp, 8 predicted proteins | sample TergutMp193P3_FD_34947 | JGI IMG/M metagenome (IMG submission 34947) | reverse complement strand
CATTACCTCACTGCCCTTTTTGAGAAAGCGCCCCTCGCTTCCTCAGCCGAGGACTGGGAAAAGCTGCTCCCCTGGAACATTTTCACCGCTTAATTTGACGGATACTTCTTTTATTCCTTTTTTGTCTGGCTTTTCGCTTTTCTCTGTCGATGTGGTACTAGATTCTTCTACTGTTACTTTGTAAGTTTTAGTTTCGCCCATGTTACATTGCTCCGAATGCTCTCAGTAGAAATTCTTGCAATTTTTCGTTGTTGTTATAGTTTTTAAGAATATCATTATTTATACCTATCGTTTTTTCCAATATATGTCTTAAAAGGTCATAACGTAAATTAATAGCATCATCGACAATCCCGGAGCCCATTTGTGGTATAAGCTCTCGATCATAGTACCTGTCATCCTGTGTGCTTACCAATGTTGAATAGTTTAGAAACCTGCCTGTTTTTGGATCGCCGTATCTGTGGTCAAATGTTCTTACATTAATCTGTGCACCCTCTCTTATATCCATGTAAACGATTCCGTTGGGGGATAACGGATTGCCATATACAACCCAAAGAGGTATAAAGAGTTGAAACGCTTCAACAAATAACTGATCAGGTACGGGAGTTGAGCTTAAAATACTATACCTTGAATAGGTATCGGTTAAAGTTACGCCTGAAAGCTCACGTCTTTCATTTCCATTGATTGCGTTCCACCCCAATGACCGCAAAGCGTAATTTCCTGTTGGTTCGGTGACCATTACTGATTCTATGCCTGATTTCTTTCTTACAAAGAGGTTATATCCTACCGGACTTTCGTTTTCAAAGGCTAATTCAAAACGTATGTCTGATGGGTAAAGAGTTAAATTAAAATTCTGACCGAAAGCTGATACAGACAGCAGTACAATGCAAACCGCGAAAAGAGTAGACTTGAAAGCCATAAAACCAACCTCTTTTTACCCTCCCCTTTTCAATATAATATACTATTAAAACGGTGTCTAGCGCCTGTTTGGACGCGTTACCTAATACCCGACTCGGACCCAATCTTGACCGTTTCCGGTAAATGTAGTTTGGCTGGTAATGGTAAAGAAATGACTTATACCACCTATATTAATGGTAAAACGGTCACCGCTTATGCTCCAGGTACCGGAACTCCTGGTGCCATTGGCATCTGTATAGGATATATTGCCGAAGCTCCCCATTCCTGTTTTATAGTACTCTTCGCGTCTACCGGACATTCTATACCTGCCGGTATCAAGAGAGCCGCGCAAGGCTTCCTGCAGCTGCCGTCCTGCGTCCCCGATTGCTTGCCCAAGCCGCTGGGAACTGGACTGGCTGGAAGACGAGCTGCTTGATTGCGCGGGTGCGGGTGTGGCAGGTGCGGAGGGCTGTACATATACGTTGGTTTCGTTGGAAGGCTGAACATATACATTGGTTGGTGGTGCGGGAGTTTGAGCAGGGGCCGGTTGTTGCGCTACTACCGCAGGGGCAGGGGCCGGCTGTTGCGCCACTACTACCGGAGCTGGCTGTTGCACCACTATCACAGGGGCCGGCGCGGGGGTCGGGTTGGGGGTGAATTCCCTGGCGTCGTGGGCGCGAAGGAAATCATATATATCCATATCACCCCTGTCGTAAACGTAGTTCAGTGCCGACCTGCCTTCTTTATTTCTCGCGTTGACGTTCGCGCCCAGTTCGGCGAGTAACTCAACCACATTATATTTCCCGGCTATAGCCGCAACCACTATCGGGGTATTATCATCTTCGTCCCTGTAATTGATATTGGCGCCGTTTTCTACGGCCAATTCAACACCGTAAGCATCGCCGTTTTTCGCCGCTTTATATAACATGGAAGTACTCTGGCTCCTCAGATAGTCGATGACAGGATAATGTTCTCCCCATTGAGCATAAAAGAAAACGGTATCGCCGTCGTCATCTGCAGCGGTTATGTCGGCGCCTTTTTCTACCAGAAATTTCACAACTTCCAAATGGCCGTAATAACTTGCCTCCATCAGCGGCGTGCTGTTATAATCGCCAGATCGTTGGTTGATATTAGCTCCATTTTCTAAAGCTAACTTAACGCCATTCAGATCGCCCTTTTGTACTGAAGCATATAAATTATTCTTAAAAAAACTACTGAGATATTCGACCACAGCAGGCTTGTTATTGGCTCTTGCTCTATCAAGAGCGGTATTGCCATTGTTATCAGTCAAAGTCAGATCAGCCCCTCTTTCCACCAGATATTTAACTATTTCTAGATGGCCACTTTCACTTGCATATATGAGAGGTGTAGAATTATTGTTGGTTCGAACATTGATATTCGCTCCAGTACTCAAGGCAGATCTTACATCGTTTAAGCTTCCTTCCCTCGCCGCAGCTAATAAACGCGAACCTGGAGATGAAGTAGATTCATTTTGCTCAAGCCCCGCAGCAGCCCATATATTTACTACCACCACCAAAAACATCACAAGGCATACAATCTGCTTTTTCATATTAAAACTCCTCAAAACTACTTAATAAGTAGCAGTATATAATACAATTACTAAGTTGTCAATATTACCTTGGTTAATACAGTAGAAATAAGGCAGCAAGGGTAGAATGACAAATATCAGGGATGTTTTGGCAAATAACATGAAGGCATACCGTAACGCTTTGGGGATGTCGCAGTCCAATTTAGCGGAAAAGGTTGACACCAGTACACACTATATAGGCATGATTGAAACAAAGAAGAATTTCCCCTCGCCGGAAATGCTTGAAAGAATAGCCGCCGCCCTTGGAATTGACACAATTGACCTCTTTTCTATTGAGAAAAATATGCCGGAGACCATAAAAACCCACCGAAGGGCTGCTTTAGAGGAAATTAAGGGCCTTATGGGGCGATTTATTGACGAAAAACTGGAAGATTTAGAGAAAAAACCATAAATTTTAACTTTTTTCACCACCTTACCACCAGCTCCCGCCTTAGTTTACGACCACTAACTGCCCTTGTTGGCGTCCACCAACCGCCCTTGTTTACGATCATCATCCAGGCCGGCGAGCAAATGCTAACTAGGCCAGCGAGCAAACGTCTACCATGGAAGCTTGGCGGCCTCCATGCTAAAGCTACCACCTACCACCCTTGGAGTTTTTAGAGATTTACCGTTACCCCCGGAAAACAGGGCCTTTTTTTACAAATTTTTAATCGTCTCTATGTCAAGGCCGGTGATGTCGTGTACGAATTCGGGTGTGGAGCCTTTCGCCAGCAAGTTACGGGCTATTTCGCGTTTCTCGGTAACACGGCCTTTTTCTATGCCCTTTTCTATGCCTTTTTCCATACCATCTTCCCTGGCCTCTTGGCGGGCAAAAGCCATCGCGTCGTCCCAATTCCATTCCGTATATAGCATACTCAATACCTCCCCGGCGTGAAGTTTTAAGAATTCTCTTAGTATATCATGTTTTTGGCAATACTTTACAGCCTCCTTTACCGCTTCTTCCCTGCTGCCAAGTTCCTTCTCAAACGCACGCTCCTTGGCGACAAACGCGCTGTACTCCGCAAGCTTTTTGCAACGGGCCGCAATGTTTTTGTTACTGCCTTCATTGATGTTCATTACCCGGACTACCAGCTCAAGGCTGGGGAGGTTTTTTTCCGCAAGGCCGAGGTTTTTAAGTTCCTCAAACGCTTCCGACAATCTAAATACCTTTTCCTCCGGGAATGAGTCAACCCCGTTGTACAGAACGAAGAACTCCGGCCGTGGGATTTTGAGGAGCTTTTCTGAGTAGATATTCCAGCCTTCGACAATCTTTTCATAAACGCGCCCGACATACATCAAAAGCCGTAATGCCATGTTGGGGTTGATGGTGCTTTGATGTTCTATCAGCACCACCAGCTTGCCGTCTATCTGGAAAGAGATGTCATTAATGAAATCCATAAACAACACATCTTCGAGTGTGTTAATGGAAACCGGTGCGTCCGACGGCAGGGAGACCTCATCTAAGGCGCAATAAAGCTCACGTAGCAGGTTCGGCTCGCTGAACAGCAGGGAGAAAATACTTGACTTGAATCTTTTGTTCGTCTTCATAAAACCTCCGCCCATATACTGCACGGAGATGCGGTTTTGCTTGGCTTTTTGGCAAAAAAATTTGATTTTTTTTACTCTTAATAATATAATCACATATATTTAGAAGGATTTGTCCATGACAAAAAAAACAACATGTTCCGCTATCCTTGTTTTGCTTCTTTTGGCACTATTTCCGGGATGTAGAGAGTCCGCCGGGCAGGGCGATCTGCCCACGTACAGTTCATACCGGGAAATTCCGGGAGTAACGGCTGAGGAAGTCCTGGCAATCGAGGCGCTCAAGGGACAAAGGGAATCTTTTATCCTGGCGATGAGACCAAGTACCGAGGCATTTTATAACGAGGACGGTGAAATCCGGGGATTTGCGGTTCTGGGATGCGAATGGCTGACACAACTGTTCGGAATCCCCTTTATACCCTCGATTCACGAATGGAGCGATTTGATTTCGAAACTTGAATCCTATGAGATTGATTTTACCGGCGATTTGGGGGCTACCGAAGAACGCCGGAGAACGTACTATATGACCACTGCCGTAGCCGAACGCACAGTGAAAACCTTCAGGATTGAAGGCAGCCGTCCCCTTTCGGAGATTGCCGAGTCACGGCCATTGCGGTACGCTTTCTTGCGCGGCGCCGCCGCTATCGAAGCCGTATCCAGGCTGTCACAGGACGAGTATGAAATTATCCTGGTCGATGATGATGAAAGCGCGTACATGGCGCTAAAAAACGGAGAAGCCGATGTTTTTTTTACCGTTGATGTTTCGGAAGCCGCGTTTGAAGATTATAACGATGTAGTTATCGCGGACTTTTTCCCGCTTATTCTTAACCATGTTTACCTCATGACGCCAAACCCGGCCCTTGAGCCGATAATTTCGGTTGTGCAAAAGGCCCTGGACTCAGGCAGCATCCGCCAACTGAACGAGCTGCACGTACGCGGGTACAGGGAATATAAAAAATATAAGCTATTCAGGCAGTTTTCCGCAGAAGAGANCGCGTATATACAGAGCCGTCCTATTGTGCCGTTCGCTGCGTCGAACACCAACTACCCGGTGAGTTTTTACAACACGCATGAAAAAGAATGGCAGGGAATCGCCTTTGATATGCTAAAGGAAGTGGAAGAACTTACAGGCCTTCGTTTTAAACTTGTCCACGACGAGCACACCTCCTGGCCGGCCGCGCTTTCAATGCTTGAAACCGGAGAAGCGGCCATGATTTCGGGAATAGTCCATTCAAATGCCCGGAGAAACCTCTTTTTATGGGCGGACACTCCCNTTATGACGGATTTTTACGCGCTTATATCCAAATCGAATTACCGTAATATAAGCCTTGATGAGATTTGGTATGAAAGGATAGGAATAATCAATGATACCGCATACGCCGAAGTGTTTAACCGGTGGTTTCCCGGTCATAATAACACTGTAGTGTATGAGGATATAAATGCCGCCATGGATGCCCTGGAACTCGACGAAGTGGATATGATAATGGCGAATGACGGCCAGCTCCTCATGATAACACATTACCGCGAAAACGCGGGTTACAAAGCCAACGTCATTTTTGATTATACTTTTGAATCTACCTTTGGGTTTAACAGGGACGCTCCCATCCTCAGTTCCATCGTTAATAAAGCGCTCAGGATGATAGATACGAAGATAATATCTGAACAATGGACGCGTAAAACATATGATTACCGGGTAAAGCTGGCGCAGGCGCAGCTTCCGTGGATTGTCGGCGCCATCACCCTTTTGCTTACAGTCCTGTCTGTAATTATTATGCTTCATAGAAATAGAGGCGAAGGAAAACGGCTTGAAGGTCTCGTAGAAGTTCGTACCGCCGAACTTAACAGGCAGCATACGCTTGCACAGGAGGCCATGCTGGAGATGCATCGTACGCTCAACAAACTGGAAGCCATCATCAACAACTACAAGGGCATTATTTGGAGCGTTGACAAAGACAGCATAGTTACAACATTCAGCGGACAGTTTGTGACAAAGATGGGAATGAAACCCGCGTTTTTTGAAGGGAAAACCCTTGAATTTGTCCAGCAAAGAAACAAGTATCTGGACATCATTGATAAACAGGTGGAAAAAACATTCCATGACGGCCCGCAGGAATGGGCAAGCGACATCAACGACCGTATATTCCATTCGGCCACAATGCCAATATACGATATCGACGGCAACATAACCGGCGTCGCGGGCAGTACAGACGAGATAACCGACTTCTTCAAGCTTCAGCGTGAACTGGAGGCCGCGCTGGATGCGGCCAAGGCGGCCAGCCGCGCCAAATCCGCCTTTTTGGCAAACATGAGCCACGAGATGCGTACGCCGATGAACGCCATTATCGGCATGGGCGCCCTCGGAAAGTCTTCCTCCGACATTGAGCGCAAAAATCATTGTTTTTCAAAAATCGAAAACGCGTCGAAACATCTGCTTGGCGTGATCAATGACATTTTGGATATATCCAAAATAGAAGCCAATAAATTTGATCTTACACCGGTAGATTTCATATTTGAAAAAATGATCCAGCGGGTTGTTGATGTCATTACATTCCGGATAGACGAAAAGCATCAGAAGTTCACGGTAGGCATAGACAAGAGCATCCCCAGAATCCTGATTGGGGACGACCATCGGCTCGCGCAGATCATTACGAATTTATTGGGAAACGCCGTTAAATTTACTCCCGAGTACGGATCTATCCAGCTTGAAACTCACTTTTTGGGGGAACAAGACGGCGTCTGTACCATAATGATTTCTATAACCGATACGGGGATTGGGATAAGCCCCGAACAGCAGGAGCACCTGTTCCTTTCATTTCAACAGGCCGATACAACTTCGGTGCGGAGATTCGGCGGCACGGGGCTTGGGCTCGCGATTTCAAAGAATATCATTGAGATTATGGGCGGGAAAATCCAGGTTAAGTCCGAAGTTGGCAAAGGTTCAACTTTTAGCTTTACCTTCCCGGCGAAGCGCGGCACGGAGAAAGTACAGGGCCTCCTGGCTTCCCAGGTAAATTTAGACAATGTCCGTGTCATGGTAATAGACGATGACCTCGTTATTTTGGAAAGTATTAAGGCGATCCTGAAGGAGCTTGGCATATCCTGCGACACNGCTTCAAGNGGAGAAGACGCGCTCCGGCTTATCGGGCAAAACGGTTCCTANGATATCTACTTTGTTGATTGGCAGATGCCGGGCATCGACGGCATAACATTAACCACTATGCTNAANGATGCAACATTCAATACCGGCAACAACGTTGCGATAATGATTTCCTCCACTGAATGGGAAATTTTAGGAGATAAAGCGAAAGAAGCGGGAGTTGACAAATTCCTGTCCAAGCCCCTGTCTTCAACTGCTATTGCGGAAGTAATAAATGAGTGCCTTGGCCTGAATCCTCAACCGGTTGAGGAAGGCCCACCGGTCATTGACGGTATTTTCAGGGGACACCGTATACTCCTGGCGGATGATGTCGAGATAAACCGTGAAATTGTTATTGCCATGCTTGAACCAACGGAGCTGGAAATAGATTGCGCGGAAAACGGCGCTGAAGCCGTTAAGATGTTCAGCGAAGCGCCGGAAAAATACGATATGATCTTCATGGATATCCAGATGCCCGAAATGGACGGCTATGAAGCGACGCGCCGTATCAGAGCGCTCGACAATCCCAAAGCCATATCAGTCCCCATTGTCGCCATGACCGCGAATATGTTCAAAGAGGATATTGACAAGTGCCTTGAGGCCGGCATGAACAGCCATGTCGGGAAACCTCTGGAAATGGAAATAGTTGTGGAAAAGCTGCGAAAGTTTTTACTGGGTTAACGCTTCCTCCACTTCGTCAACCAGGCTGTCGGGTGTGGACGCGCCGGCGCTTAGGCCCACGGTTTTGTATGCGCCGATTGCGGCGGGAAGATCGGCCGCCGTTTCCACAAGCCACGCCGGTTTTCCCCGCTCCAGTGCCAAAGAGAGAAGCCGCCGGGTATTGGCGGACTCCTTGCTCCCTGCGATGACAAGCGCGTCGACCTCACCGCAGAGTTCAGACAGCGCCCTTTGCCGCTCAACCGTTGCCCCGCAGATGGAATCGACAATTTCGAGAGCCGGAAAGAACCGCCGTATCCTCTTCCCAATGGCCCGGTATTCTTCCACCCTGATCGTCGTCTGTCCAATCAAGACTGTTTTGAGGGCGGTTTTTGCCTCCGGCTCCCGGCGGTAAAGCTCTTCCGCGGCGGCCTCGGCTTCGGCGCTTTCACTCACCACAAGGCCGCGTCCAAGACTAGAGTCTTGCACATAACCCAGTAACGCTTTTATCTCCGCGTGGTTTTTCTCACCCGCGAGAAAAACTACATACCCCTTCGCGGCGTAGTCCGCGGCCTCACGCTGGCTGACCTTCACGCGAGGGCAGGTGGCGTCAACGATGGTCACGCCGCGCCGCTTTAGCTCTTTCTCCACGGCAGGCGAAACCCCATGGGCCCTGATTATCACCACGGGACTCTCCGCGGGATCATACGGAATCGCGGGAATTCCGTCCGCGGAATCTTCCGGTTCCAGACAGATCACACCCCGCTCTTTAAGCGAATCAAGAACACCGGAATTGTGGATAAGGGGACCAAGGGTGTACACACGGGAACCGCGTTCCGCGCCGTCTAAGGATGCCTGCCGGGCCATCTCAACCGCCCGGCGGACTCCCTCGCAAAACCCGAGAATTTCGGCGCGTATTACTTTCATCCGAAAGCGTCAGCCGTCACGCCTTCGCGAGAATGAGCTGCTGCTTTTTTTTCTCCCGTTTCTTTGCCAGCTTATCCCAGAGGTAAACAAGACCCGATGCGATAAATATCGTTGAATAAACACCTGAAATCATTCCCACAAGCAGAGCCAGGGCGAAATCCTTCATTGACCCGGTCGTAAAGAAAAACAGGGAAAACACCGCCAGCATCGTTGTAAGGGTCGTAATGATTGTACGGCTCAAGGTATCACTAATCGCCCTGTTCAGGACGTTCACAAAAGTATCATCCGGGTACATACGAGTGGTTTCCTTTATGCGATCAAAGACGACGACCGTGTCGTTGATGGAATAACCGAGAATCGTCAGTATCGCCGCGATGGTTGTCGTATTAAATTCCATCCTGGTCCAGACAATAAAGGCAACCATGATGAGGGCGTCATGCATAATGGCGATCACCGCGCCGACGGCGTAACGTATCTTGAACCGGATAGTACAATAGGCGAGGATAAGAAGAAGGGTCATCGACATAAGCACCCCCGCCTGATCGGTGAGCTGTTTGGAGAAACGCGAACCGACATAATCGGAGCGGGTCACCACAACATCTCCGTGGCCAAAGGTGTTTTCAAGGGCGTCAATGATCCTGTCTGCCGGGATGCCGCCCGCGCCGCTTTCCAGTTCGCTGTCTTCCATGCGGATCATGAAGCGGCGCTCCGCCGGAGTCCCCAGAACCTGAACGGATACGGTCCCCAGGGGAAGAAGGCTTGACCGCACATCCTCAATCCTGATGGCACTCAGGTTAGGCCGAAGGTAATGAACAACAAAGGGCTGCCGGGCGTCAAGCACGGGACTGCTTTGGGCGCTCTGTATCAGCCACGAAGACTGGGCATCTTCGGAGGCGGGCGGCGTGACGTTAAGGCCTTCCACGCCGCGAAGGGCCCTTGCGAGTTCGCCCTGCATGGCGTAAGCCGCGTAGGTGAAGCGGTGGGTAACCTCGTCAATCCCCGCGCCGGAAACTACGATGTCAATGGCTGTCCGGCTGAGCGAAATGCTGGCGGTGCCGGGGCCGTTATACGTCATATCAAATGCCGTCGGGGCGAATTGAACCTCCTGAATCAACCCGGCCTGAAAATCAACGCCCAGATTGAATCCCATAAGCAAAAAACCCACGACGCCGGAAACTGTCAAAAGTATGGAGATAACCGCCGCGGGAACGAAATACTTGGAGAAAGGAATTAATCGCTTCATACACCTACCTGTTGCTTAATTCTCCAGCTAACGGAGAGACCCTTACTGCCCATGACATCGGTGCCAAAATCGAAGATGAGGCGTGACACGAAAAGGGCGGTGAACACCGACGAGAAAAGCCCGATGGCAAG
>JGI24698J34947_10002382_pt1 | contig 10123 bp, 10 predicted proteins | sample TergutMp193P3_FD_34947 | JGI IMG/M metagenome (IMG submission 34947) | reverse complement strand
ACTGCAAAAACTTACCGACCTCTACATAGGCCAGGTAAATCATGTTCTGGAAGAAAAAGAAAAAGAAATAATGGAAGTGTAATGGAGAGGGAAATTCCTGCACATATCGGCATTATAATGGATGGAAACGGCCGCTGGGCGAAGAAGCGCGGCCTTGTAAGAACGCAGGGACACCTTGAAGGACTAAACGCCGCCAAAAGAATTGTAAAAGCGGCGAGCGATTTAGGCGTCAAATTTTTGTCTCTCTACGCTTTTTCTACCGAAAACTGGAAACGCGCTTCGCAGGAGGTGGGTTTTATCATGGGGCTTGTGAAACAGTACTTGCGNGCGGAATTTGATTTTTANATGAAGAATAAAATCCGTATCCGTCACGCGGGAGATATTACAGGCCTGCCGGATGATATACAAAAAGANNTGAAAGATTCAATNTCCTATACGAACAACTTTGACGGAATGCAGGTAATCCTCGCGGTTAATTACGGAGGCAGGGACGAGATTACGCGGGCGGTTCGCAGAATCGCCGCGTCCGGGGCGGACATGACAGAAACAGGCGAAAAAGATATCGCTGCGTTTCTTGACAATCCCGATATTCCCGACCCGGATTTGATAATCCGCAGCGCCGGTGAGTACAGAACCAGTAATTTTTTGCTTTGGCAGGCGGCTTACTCGGAAATTTACATCTCACAGAAACTTTGGCCGGATTGGGATAAAGGGGATCTTGAAGAGGCTGTCGCCGATTTTAAGGGACGTGAAAGACGTTTCGGCGGAGTTCTTGCGGGGTAAATATGGATATTCAAATAAAAAAATTGATAGAAAGGTTATTGATATTCATTCTCGGAGTACCGGCGGTTTTCGCCCTTGTTTATCTTCTTACCTTCCTCCACAGCCTTCCTCTTAACATCGTTATAATAATTTTTTCCGGTATCGGCGCCCTTGAATTTTCGACAATGCTTGAGAAAAAACAGATGCGCCTTGCAAAAGCCGAAAGTTTTATTTTGGGCTGCCTCGCCCCGTTAGCCGCAACTTTGACGGTCAGTTTAAATTTTCCCGAATGGGTAATTCCCTTAATAATAATGACAGGCTCAGGGTGGGCACTGTTGTCAAGAGTCTTTTCCCGAAAAGGAGATATGGAAGCCGTTATTTATCAGCTTTCAGGCGGTTTTTCTGTAATGATATATCCCGGCTTTTTTATGTTCTGGCTGGTAAAAATGAACGCGTGGGAAAATCCGGGAGCTGTCCTTTTATTTTTATTTATTACATTCGGAAGCGATTCTCTGGCGTGGCTTACCGGCTCCCTTTTGGGCGCGAATAACAGGGGAATAATTCCGGCAAGTCCCAATAAAAGCATTGCCGGTTTTGTCGGCGGGATGCTCGGCTCTCTTATTGTCGCAGCGGGAACCGCGCTGTTGTTTCCGTCTGTTTTTTCCGGCAAATACGATTCTGTTTCCACTCTCGTACTGTTTGCGGTTCTTCTTGGTTTTTGCACCGGCATAGCCGGTGTGTTAGGCGATCTCGCGGAGTCGGCGATTAAGAGAAGCTGCGATTTTAAGGATTCGGGAAAACTCATGCTGGGACGGGGAGGAATTCTTGACTCAATCGATTCAATCGCCGCCGCGGCTCCCGTATTCTATATGCTTTACAAATTNATTTTTGAATTGCGATGAAAAAAAAGATCGCCGTTCTCGGAGCGACAGGCTCAATCGGAAAAAGTTCTCTTGATATAATTTCGCGTAACAGCGGCAGCTTTGACCTAATCCTTTTAAGCGCCCACTGCCGCCGCCGCGAACTTGACGCGCTTGAAACACAATGGCCTTCCGCCGTCCGCGTGCTTACGGGAGAAAACAGCGGCAGGGAAAAACTCCTGCTCGCGATAAAAAACTCAAACGCGGACCTGGTCATAAACGGCATATCCGGCGGCGCGGGACTTGAACCTTCCCTGGCGGCTGTCGAAGCGGGAGCAAATCTCGCGCTTGCCAACAAGGAAACCGTCGTCATGGCGGGCAAACTTATCTTTAGCCTTGCGGAAGAAAAAAAAGTAAAAATTATTCCCGTCGATTCTGAACACTCCGCGATTTTTAACCTTTTAAACGCGCATAACAACGCGGAAATAAGCGAAATTATTTTAACCGCTTCCGGCGGGCCATTCAGAAAGCTTTCTTTAAAAGAAATGGAAAGCGTTACAGTAAAGGACGCTCTCTCTCACCCCACCTGGAATATGGGAAAAAAAATAACCGTAGACTCGGCTACGATGGCAAACAAAGGCCTTGAAATAATCGAAGCCTGCAATTTTTTCAACGTTCATCCCGGTAAAATAAAAGTCGCCGTGCATCCGCAAAGTGTCGTCCATTCCATGATCCGCCTCTGTAACGGCGTGGTGTACGCGCAGCTTTCAAAACCCGATATGCGCCATCCAATCCACGACGCTCTTTATTGGCCGCAGACAACGCCGTTAAATCTTGAGCCCTTAAACTTCGATTCACTCACCCTCGAATTTGAAAAACCCGATCTGCAAAAATTCCCCATGCTCAGGCTTGCCCGGGAAGCGGCGGAACGCGGTGGGCTTTACCCCTGCGCCTATAACGGCGCGAATGAAGAGGCCGTCAAGGCCTTTCTTGACGAAAAAATCGGCTTTTTAGACATTGCCGCGGTAACGGCAGGCGTTCTTGAAAAGGACTGGCCATCAGATTACGACGATTTACAGACCGTTTTAAAAGCAGACGCCGACAGCCGGCAAGTAGCGCTTTCCTGCATAAAAAAAATCCTCACACGGAGGCACGGAGGCACGAAGTTGTAGTTCGTATGCTCTTTCTGCCCTATCGTTTATTTTATGATTTTATGGTAAAATAACGCAAGGAATTATAATGGTATTACTTAAAATTGTTATCGGGCTTATCGGCCTCGGTGTAGTTGTATTTGTTCACGAGCTTGGACACTTTTTGGCGGCGCGGCTTGTCAAAATTGACGTAGAAGCCTTTTCTATAGGATGGGGAAACCCAATAATAAAAAAGAAAATCGGAAACGTTGAATACCGCCTTGGAATGTTCCCTATCGGCGGCTATTGTAAAATGAAGGGAGAGACCGATTACAGGGAAGTCTGGGAAAATTTGCGAAACGGCATCAAACCTGAAACAGGCTCCTACCTTGCGGCAAGCCCCGCGGCGCGCATCCTTGTCTCATTCGGCGGGCCATTTTTCAATCTGGTTTTTGCGGTCCTTTTGCTGTCCCTGCTTTGGGGCGTCGGTTTTGAAATAAACACTATGGGCAATAGAATCATCCTCGCCTCTGAAATGGACGGGCAGGCTTTCCCTGCCGACCAGGCCGGGCTTAAAACGGGAGACCGTATAATCGAAATAGCCGGTAAAAAAATATCTTATTTTCATGAACTGCAGGAAAACATAGCGCTTAACCCCGATAAAAAACTTCCTATTTTGGTGGAAAGAGACGGTGAAATTATACCTCTTGAAATTACGCCTTCTCTTGACAAATCAAGCGGAGCCGGAAAGATAGGCGTTTCTTTTTGGACAGACCCTGTAATTAAAAATGTAAAAGAAGGAAGTCCCTCCTGGCGCGCAGGGTTGGCGGACGGAGACCTTATCACAAGCGCGAACGGAGTGCCTCTTCGCAACAGCATCGATCTTGTAAGGCTCCTTGAACTGGGCGAAGACACGCTTCCCGATGAACTTGTTCTTGAATATGAAAGAGACGGAGTTAAGGGACAGGCGCGGTTCAGCAGGAATGAATACGAAAACGATCTCGGCTTTAATTGGGTCTATATAACTTACCGTACGCCGAACCTTACGTTCCCGCAGGCAATCGCCAAGGGAGCAAGCGAAGGCTACAAAACGCTTNCCGTTTCCGTAAAGAGCCTGCGGCTTCTTTTTAAAGGAATCGATCTTACGCANGCGGTTTCGGGGCCTGTGCGCATAACATACCTGATGGGCGACATAGCGGCTTCCGGCTTCGGACAGAGCATTGGTTCAGGCCTTAGATCATTCGCCGATTTTATAGCTCTTATTTCCGTCGCCCTGTGCGTGATGAATCTCCTTCCCCTTCCAATTCTTGACGGCGGAATGATTGTCCTTTTCCTTGTTGAAATGATACGCAGAAAACCCGCTCATCCAAANGCCATATCAATTTTTCANTACAGCGGCATGGTAATAATTTTTACCCTGATGATTATCGCNGTTTTTGGAGATATTTTATTCTTCGTGCGCCAGTGAAATAAGGAGGTATCAATGAAAAAAAACTTAACCTGTTTATGCGGCGGGGATTTTTCTATTGATATTGACGAAGAAATTGATCTTGACAAAGAGAGCGAATGCCTTGATAAAATTTTAAGCGGAACTTATATGAGTTTTGTCTGCCCGCACTGCGGAAAAAAGCACAAGCCCGAGCATAAACTTACGGTTCTGTGGAAATCAAAAAAATTAACGCTGGAAGTTCTTCCCGAACTTGACAGGGGCGAGTTTTACCTCAGAAAAAAAGAGGCGTCAAATTTTGAAACTGTTATCGGTTTTCCTGAAATGGCGGACCGCCTTGCCGTCATTAAAGACGATCTTGAGCCTGTAATAATTGAAACTTTAAAATCATATCTGCTCGCGAAAGCCGAAGAAAATTACCCCGACAAGGATATAAACGCATGGTATTGCCGTAAAGGCTCAGACGGCATTGAATTTCATCTTGACGGAATCAGGGCAGATGAGGTAGCCGTTATGAGAGTGCCGATGGAACTATACGAGAAAACCCGTGAAGATTACCGGAAACACCCAAAGAATGACAATTTTACGCAGCTGCGCGTCCGCTCGTATTTGTCAATTCAAAATTTATTGAGGCCTAATGTATACAAATGAAATATTTAAAGTTTTTTTATTTATTTTTATTTTTTTCCGCCGTGTCATTAAGCGCGGCTGATACAGAAGGACACAGGGGAAATATTACTGCGCTTCTCCACAAGGGAAATACGGTAATAAGCGCGGGAGAAGACGGCTTTATCGTAATCTGGAATGTCAGTCAGAGAACCGTATCAAGCCGTTTTCAGCTTACAACATACAGAATACAATCGCTTGTTTCACATCCTGAAAAAGACGAGATATGCATTATAGAATCAGGAGGGCTCAATAACTACAGAATATCCGCGTGGAATTATTCGCTAAAACGGAAGCTTTTTTCGGTTTATTCGGCGGTACCCGTCGGTTTTATCAATTACTCGGCAGGCGGCAATTTTATTATCGCTTCCGGTCTAAACGGCAGCGTTCTTTCCCTGCTTGATTCTGTTACCGGCCGTATTATTTCTGCCGCCGAAATACCCGCCGGCAATGTTTCTTTCGCGATAACGGGCAGAGCCGAGAGAAATATTCTTATTTATCAATCNGAACACGATGAATATCCCGAGCGCGCCGGATATACGGGAAGAATTTTATATTACGATATTGACTCTCANAAAGTAACGGGNAGTTTTCACGCGCCCGGCAATCTGTCAAGCCCGGTAATTTTTGGCAATAACCGCTTTCTTGCGGGGGTTAACTCGGACGGCCTTNTGCTTATAGACGCCGCCTCAGGCGATATTTTTGACGTTATCGCAAACATGGAAAGAAACACCCTTCTGTGCCAGGCTGACGACGGTTTTTACAGCCTGCGCCAGAGGGGAACAACGGCTACTTTTAACCAATACTCCGTAGACAGAAACGCAAGGCTTGTTTCCCGCCAGCAGTTTCGCTGCCGCTTGACTCCTCAGGTTCCGTCAGCGCAATTGCACATAACGGGAGCGCGGTTTTTGCCTCCTCACAGGGCAATCTCCTTTTCCTTGACAGGCAGAACAGGCTTGTTACTGCCGCTCATCAATTTCAAACCCGCGTTGTTGAAATTGCCGCGGGAGAGCAGAATATCGCCTTTTTAACGGAGAACGGCGATTTGAGTTTTATTCCCATAGATTACCGTCAAATTCAAAGAACCTCTTCTTTTACGCTGGCGCAGAAAAGAGATTATACAAAACTTACGCCTGTTTCTGTTTCAGGCGGAGACAGATTCATACTGTGGCAGTCAGATAATACAAGAAACGCGCCGCAGCTTTTGGGGGCAAATAATCAGGCGGAACAAAGGGAGCTTGCCTTCCTGCGCGGCCGTTCTCCTTTACTTTCAATATCCGTGCTGAACAACAGGCTTCTTGTTCTTGATACGGGAGGAAATATATCAATAAGAAGCACGGAAAGCCTCTCTTCATCCGCCTCCTCATCAAACGCGGATTTTACATTTTCCTCCGTAGGAGCCATTGACAGTTCATTTATAAATAACGATTATTTTGTCATTTCCCGCAGTGTAATAAATAACAACAGCCCGTTTATATATGTAAATATCAGGACAAGCGAAACTGTGCCTGTCTCTTATCCGGCGCAGGCGGGCCTTACTGTTTTTTCAGGATCAAACGGAGTTTTAGCGCAGGCTGTAGAAAGGGACAATGACGGCATAAAAACGACGGTGGTAAGCCTTCCGCCTGTTTCTTCGGCGGGAGCAAGAACAGGATCCGNCGTCAGGATTTTTGAATACCGCGGGGAAGCGTCTCATCTGTCAATTGCCGAATCCGGCGGCAGCATTGCCGTAGCCTGCGACAGCGAAGGGGCGTTAATTTTCGCGAACAATACTGTAAACATGGAAAGGACAAACGGCCTTCCGGTAAAATTATTGGGAAATGAAAGATTTTTTATTAGCCTTGACAGCGAAGGAAATATCGCATGGCACGACAATAGAACAGGCCGCATTCTTGCGGTTTTCAGCTTGAACGGGAACAGGTGGACATTGTCCGGCAGCAGCGCTGTATCAGGTGAATTCTCACGGCTCTAGTCGTGAGACGGATTTTTTCGCACCCTTTCAATAGCCTTGGCTACCGCCTTTTTTATACTGTCGGCATAGTTCTTCTCGTTCATTGCCTGAGACGCGTAAAGGGTTCCCAACAGTGAAAAACGGTACAGCGGCTTTACATTATTAAGCGTCATCGCCGCGATATCTACAATACATTCATTACAGCGGCACATCTCTTCCGGCGCGTCTTTAAGCTGTTGTTCCATCTCAAGCAGCACAAGATTTTCTGCTTCATTTTTTAAGAGTTCAAAATCATATTCGTCTTTAAAAGCCATATTCCCCCCAGTAATTCAATTATCCATATAAAATAAAAAAAAATCAAGTTTTATTAAGCGTCTTTATTAAATTAAGCACTTTTATTTAAAAATACCCTTTATTCCGCCGTGTTTTTTCTTTCCGTGTATCTTTCCCTCTCAATTGGCGCAAATTTGGCGAATTTTGTCACCAATTCCAGTTTTACCACCCCTGTAGGGCCGTTCCTCTGTTTCGCTACAATAAGATCCGTCGGTATCAAATCAACAACCTGCGGCGGTTCTTTTTCAGCGTCCTTCCGTGTTTTTTTTGGAGATTCCCTGTTAAGGAACAATACCAAATCGGCGTCCTGCTCTATGGAACCTGAATCCCTTAAATTTGCCAGAGTCGGCGATTCTTTCTGCGCGTCGCGGTTAAGCTGGCACATGACCACCACGGGAATATGCAGTTCGCGGGCAAGGCTTTTAAGAGAGCGGGAAATATCCGAAAACTGTTCATAACGCGGCAGGGCGTTGTTTTCATGACCGATGAGTCCCAAATAATCGACAAAGATAATTTCTACCTTCTGCTGCTGGGACCTGAGCTTTCTTGCCTGTGTGCGCAGATCCAAAAGCTTCATATTGGGCATATCGACAATGTAAAGTGGAGAGTCGTATATAACGCTCATGATATTTACGACTTTTCTGTAATCATCGCCGCTTAAGGAACCGCTGCGCAGGTACTGCATCCTGACAGACGCCTCACTGCTGATAAGGCGCTGCACCAGCGCAATATCGGACATTTCAAGAGAAAAGAAAGCCGTGGGTATTTTTTTATGAAACGCCATGTGAGACGCCATATTAAGGGCAATCGCGGTTTTCCCTACCGAAGGCCGCGCTCCTATTATGATAAATTCATCGCGCTGAAAACCCGAGGTCATCTGATCCAGTTTTTCAAAGCCGGAAGGAATGCCCGTTATCGAATTTTTCTGCTTCATGGCATAGTCAAGAAGCTCAATTGTATCTTTTAATACTTCCCGAATCTTCCGGGCAGAAAAAACCTGCCCGTCGTCGGTCAGATCAAAAATACTTTGCTGCACTTCTTCAAGTATTTCCCTTGAATCCCTTGATTCATCGTAGGCGCTTACCCCGATTTTGGAAGCTAGTTTTAAAAGCGACCTTTTCAGCGAGTAGTTTTTTACCATTTGCGCGTAATATTCGATATTCGCGCTTGAGGGAATTACCGTTGTCAGGCCTGAAACATAGGAAGCGCCTCCGGCTTCGTCAAGCTTGCCCATCTGTTTCAATTCCTGGACAACGGTCTGGATATCGGGACGCGGGCCTTTTCCGTCAAGGTTTAAAACTGCTTCATAAATCCGCATATTGGCGCGGGAATAAAAATCATCCGCCCGCAGATGCATCTGAATTGCCGCGCTTACAGCCTCGTTATCCGATAACAGGCTGCCAAGGGTAGCCTGTTCCAGTTCGTCATCGTGAGGAGGTGTTTTATCCCTGATTGTCTGAGCCATTCCTGCAAGTTTCTTCTATGAGTCAGGATTAACTGCGGCAGACTCACCGCCTGCCGCATCTTCAATTTTTTCCGCCGCTGCAACTCCCTGTGCTTCCTGGGCGTTCCCCTTCGTCTCTCTGCGGGCATCCTCTCTTCTGCCCCGGCGGGGAGCTGGTTTCGGCGCGGGACTTTCGGTCTTTATTTCCTGCGCGGTAATAATAATTGTTATTTCCGCAGACTGGTTTTCGTATAGTTTTAACGCCGCTTTGTATTTACCCACGCTTTTAAAACCGCTTCCGGCAAGCTCTATGCGTTTACGTTCAATCTGGAATCCGTTTTTCGCGAGTTCGTCCGCAATCGTCTGATTTGTAACCGCGCCGTAAAGTTTTCCGTTAGCTCCGGCGGGCATTGAAATTGTAAGTTCAATCGCATCAAGCTTTTCCTTAACGCTTCTCGCGTCCAGCCTTTTCTGCTCTTTGCGCGATTCAATTTCCGTCCTGCGTCCTTCGATAATTTGAATCATCCTAGGCGTATAGGGAAGGGCAATTCCCCTTGGGAAAAGATAGTTACGCGCATAACCTTTGGCTACATCCTTTACATCTCCCTCTTCGCCCAGAGTCGCAAGATCCTTGTTCAAAATAACTTTCATACCAAGCTCCATTATTAATAATTTTCAGCCGCAAAAAAGCAGCTGTTTTATAGGGAACTACGGCTCCGGAGTAGAAGCCTGTTCTTTTTTAGGCGCCCTTAACGGCAGCCAATTTTCCGCAATGCCCAAAAGCAGTACCGCCGAAACGGCAATCAAATTCAAACCGGGACTGAGTATCGCTATAATAACAAATACGACAGAAAAAAGTTTGAAAATGTATGAGCGCCGCGCAAGAAAATGAAATATAATACCCGCCCCTTGAGCAAAGAAAATTATAGCACAGATTACAAAAATATTCCATGCAATTATTTCAAGGCTTTGTATCCTGAACATCCTTGTCAGCAAAATCGCGGCCAGAGCGCCCGACAAAACCCAAATTGTAACAGGCGGTGCGAAAAACGCCGTTAACCCGCGGTCTTTCCTTTGCTTCTTTATTATTGAGACGATGCTGATGGCCGCTTGCCGGTTTATGAAAAACACGAATGAAACGCTTACAAGAGCGCCGCCCCGCAAAAGAAAAATATTTACCATTTCCTGCACTCTTTCGGGGGTAATTATCTGCTGCAGTAAAGAACGCCTGGCGGGATCAACATTGGATGAATTTAAAGCCTGCGTTAACATTTGCGACACTTCGTTTAAAACCAGATAAAAGCCTGAAGCGGAACTGTTAATGTAAATCAAAAAAATTAATGTTACCGCCGCCGAAGCCAACACAAAACGATACGCGCCTCTGAGATTAGCTCCGCCCATGATCCATGCAAAACCCATGAACAGAGCCGTAAAATAGAGAATCTCAAGCGGCAGGCTGCCTGCGCTGCCGCTGTAAAACAGGCGAAGAATTATTAAAAGAGCGGCATTTGCAGAAGCCGCCGCAAGAGA
>JGI24698J34947_10002381_pt1 | contig 10125 bp, 7 predicted proteins | sample TergutMp193P3_FD_34947 | JGI IMG/M metagenome (IMG submission 34947) | reverse complement strand
GAGGGTATAGACGACCTTCAAGACTTCGACCCGAAGGCGTATGTCGAGGCTATGCTTGGTGATATGGCTTGAAAAAAATATGGAGGGCCCCCCGCCCCTGCGGGGCGAGCCCTAACCAACGACTTATGCGGTCAGAATCTTAAAGTCAACGTCAAAACAAGCGCGGTTTTTGATTTTAAGGTTTTGACCGCATTAAAAGGTTGGGTAGGGCACGCCCCGCAGGGGCGGGGTGCCCTCCATATATTATTATATACTTATTTATATCGATTTCAACAACTCATCTATCAACACCGCGGCTTTGTCGTACTCGCCGCTCATCGTGTTCCGCAGGATGTTGTTTACCGCGCCGCCTGTTTGGGGGTTGGCTGAGAATTGCTGTAGGCTTTTCATAAGCGGCCTGATTTCGGTGATGTTGACCGTGGTAACCGCTGCTTTCAGCTTGACTAAGATATTTTTTAGTGCGCTTGCGTCCAAGCCTGCACCCGCGGTTTCGCGGTTCGCCGTTTGCAGGGTTTTTTCTATGTTGTTCAGAACCGCATCCAGAAGCTGCAGGAATCTTGGCGTGTTCGCGTCTATGAACGCGCGGTCGCCCTCTTTTCCGGCCGCTTCCAGAACGCGGGCGGCCTCCGACAAGCCCGTCGCGCCGACGTTGGCCGAGGCGCTTTTGAGCGCGTGGACGTAGGTCGTGTAGAGGCGCATGTCGTTTTTGTCAAGGGCGTTTTTAAGTTCGCCGATTCTGCTGCGCCCGTCTTTGGAGAAAACGTCGAGTATCCGCAGGTATGTGTCGAGCTTGCCACGCGCCGTCGCCATGCCCTTCGCGACGTCCACGCCGTCTATCTTCATATTGGCGGCCTGTTCGCTGCTCTTGCTCTCCGCGGCGGCCGCGGCGGCGGTCTCCTCTTCGGTTAGCCTGATTTGCTTCTCGCGTGGGACCCACCGTTCAAGAACCGCGTTCAGTTTCATGGTGTCGATGGGCTTGGACAGGTAGTCGTTGAAGCCGTTTTGCTTGAACATCTCCTTCATGCCGGAGACGGCGTTCGCGGTCAGCGCGATGATGGGCAGTTTTTCGTAACGCCTGCCGCCCAGATTCCTGATGCGCATGGCGGCTTCTATGCCGTCCATCTCCGGCATCATGTGGTCCATGAAAACCAAATCGTAGTCCTCGCGCCTAACGGCTTCTATGGCTTCCGTGCCGCTCAGGCAGGTGTGGACGTCCATGTTGTAAATCGACAGCAGCCCCTGCGCCACGACCAAGTTCGTCGCCACGTCGTCGACGATTAACGCCTTGACGCCGCGCGTCGTGAATACCTCCGTGGCCTCGTCGGACTCGATGTCGTCCAAGCGGCTTACCTTTTGCGGCAGGCGCACGGTGAACACGCTGCCCTCTCCGTACTTCGACTGTACGGAGATGTCGCCGCCCATCGCCGTGACGAGTTTCTTGGTGATGGCAAGCCCAAGCCCCGTCCCCTCGATGCCCTTGTTTTTCACTAGGTCTATCTGTACGAAGTCCTTGAAGAGTTTCCCGATATCGGCCTGTTTTATTCCCCTGCCGCTGTCGGCGGCTTCAATCAGCAGGTTTACCGTATCGTCGTCAATTTTTTCCCCCTTGACAACAAATGAGACAAAGCCCTTAGCCGTGTACTTGACGGCGTTGCTCAATATATTCAGCATTATCTGGCGGATTCTCAGTTCGTCGCCTACCAAAGCCCTGGGGATGCTGCTGTCTATGTCAACCCTAAACTCAAGCCGCGAGTCGGCGGCCCTTATGCCGATTACGTTCGTAACGTCCTTGATGAGCGACGAGAAGTGGTAGTCGGCGGGGACGATTTCGAGTTTGCCGCTCTCTATCTTGGAGAAGTCGAGTATGTCGTTGATGAGCGTCAGCAGGTTCGCGCCCGATTTTCTGATGGTGAGTACGTGCGCCTGCGCCCGCGGCAGCGATTTTTCGCGCAGGGCAAGCTCCGCCATGCCGAGGATGGCGTTTAGCGGCGTGCGTATCTCGTGGCTCATCATCGCCAAAAACTCGCTCTTGTAGCGGGACGACGTTTCGAGCGATTCCACGGTAAGCCGCAGTGATTTGACAAATCCCGCGATGAAGATATTGAACGTGACCAATATCAGAACGATTACTAAGAGCATTACAAGAAACAACACGGTTATCGGGCTTTTGTAATCGCTCATGGTATCCGGCATGATTGCCACGGAGTACCAGTTAAGCGCGGGGACGGTGCCTACCGCGACTTTCCCGTACGGCGAGTCGTATGTAGACATATCCCCGGGCGCGAGGTTCAGCGCACGCGTCAGGACGCCGACGCCCACGCTGCCGAGTTTCTTTTCGATATGCTCTTTCGCGATTACGAGTTCCACGTCGTTCGCGCCTGTTATCTCCCCGCTGGCGTTAAAGAAGTAGAGTTCCGCTTTGACCATGTACTGGTCGTAAAGTTTGCCGACAAATTCAGCGATGTTCACGCCTATCCCCACCATCCCCAAAGGCTCGGTGTGCTGGTTGTTGAGGACGGGCGCGTGTATCCACAGCTTCGCCATCTTCAGGGCGGGGTTGTAGTTGATGCTGAAGTTGTACGTCCGAGTCCTGTATAGCGTCGCGTTATACCAGCTGTTTTCCGGTGCTTCGGGGTCGAGTATGTACGGCTCGTTCTTGTCGATGTAGAACAGTTTGTCCCTGTCGTTTACCCAGAAAATCGACGAGGACGGCGAGCCGCGGTAAGACGCTATCTCCTCGAAAGCCATCGTCTGCAGTTCGAGGTTGTCCGGGTCGGCGAAATACCTTTTGATAAGAGGCGACTCCGCCATCTTCATTACGATTGTAATCTCGTGGTTTACGAACGTTTCAAGTTTGATGCGCTCGTTCTCAAGTATACGCCGGAGTTCGTTGCCCTTGTTCTCCCGTATTATCTGCCGCATGGAAAACATGAACGCCGTGCAGCCTACGACGAGGATTATCAAAAACAGTATGACGGAAAAGACGATGAACTTGTGCATCGAGCGGTACTTGCTTTGGGACGCGGGGTCGAGCTCTTCCTCGGCCTGCGCTATATCTTCCTCAATATCCGCTATATCGCCGCCAATGTCGGCCATCGCCATATCGTGCTCGAAGCTGGCCATCGCCATGTCGCATTCGATGTCCGCTATCCCGTCTTCAAAATCAACCGCCTCGTTTTCGAAGTCGGCCATATCGTCTTCAACGCGTTTCATATCTTAATTTACCTTAATGTCATATATTTTATGTAATGATTGTGTCTCGCCGTCAATCCGCCGCGCTCCCCGCGTGCGTCCGCGATATGCGGTCGAACTCGTCCGCGACGCTCAGAAAGAGCGTGACGAGGACAGGGTCGAAGTGCGTCCCGCTGCTCTCGGCGATAACCCTCACCGATTCGTCGTGGGAGTACGCCCGCTTATACGGCCTCTCGGAGCGCAGCGCGTCGTAGACGTCGGCTATCGCCATCAGCCGCCCCAAGAGCGGAATCTCTTCGCCCTTAAGCCCGTTCGGGTACCCGCTCCCGTCCCACCATTCGTGGTGCATGACGGCAAAAATCTTCGCGTACTCCAAAAACGCCTGCTCGCTCGTACTCTCCTTTATCTTGTCTATTACGGCCCCGCCGAAAACCGCGTGCTTCTTTATCTCCTCGAACTCCACGTCAGTCAGCTTGCCGAGCTTGTTCAGGACGTCGTCGCGTATGGCGATTTTCCCCACGTCGTGAAGCTGCGCCGATTTCAGGATGAGCCGGACGTCCCACGTGGACGTTTCAAGCGGAGCGATGCCGCTTCTCATCACCGCGTCCAAGAGTACGGAGAGGTAGCCCTGCGTCCGCCCGATATGCCCGCCGGTGTTGTCGTCGCGGCACTCCACGAGTTCAGCCATCGCCTGAAGGAGCGCGTCCTGCAATTCCACGACGGTTTTGACCTTGGCGTCAACCATCTCCTGCAAGTTGGTGTTGAAGCGCATAAGCTCCTGATTCAGCAGCGTAACTTCCCGCGCTTGAGACTCAAGCGTGCGTCTCTGCGCCTCGACAAGCAGGTGCATCTCAATCCGTTTGAGCAGAAGCGGTTCGGAAAACGGTTTGAAGATGTAGTCGACCGCGCCCAGAGAGAGCCCCTCAAGCTCGCTGCCGCCGTCGCGTTTGGCGGTAAGGAAGATAACGGGGATGCCGGCCGTGCGGAGGTTGGCTTTCATGGCGCGTATGGTATCGTAGCCGTCCATGCCGGGCATATCGACGTCCAAGAGAATAAGGTCGGGTATATTCTTCTCAAGCGCCCGAAGAAGCAGCTCTCCGGAACAAAGGGTAATTACATCGTAGTGCTCCTCAAGCGCCTCTATGCCGACGGTGAGGTTGGTAAGGTCGTCGTCGACTAAAAAAACCGCGTTTCTTTTTTCAGATTCCGCAAGCATTCGCTTCGTCTCCGCCGTATTTTTAAAGCAATCATCCAAACCATGCACATAATATACTATTTGCGCACGCGGAGCAAGTATTTTTTTCGCTATTAACCACCCATAACATTCTGAACGAATACCACGTCATCAGCGCGTGAAGGCTCGGGATGATTTATATCATTGTTTTTACCGTTACTCGCGTTCATTTTCTCAATATGAAAATTGAACATATCAGTATTGAGAGCAACATATATATTTTTTTTAACATCATCCCACAAATCTTTTTTAATATCTGTTTTAGATAAAAAATTATCTTTAACCGCATCTTTAATATCATCTTTCAATGCGATATGATTACCATCTGGTAATCCCTCTTTTTTATAATAAAATATTATAACCTTACATTTTCTTAAAAGCGCTTTACCTACAATGTTCCACCACAGTTTATCCGTATCTCCAATAGATAATCCAAATAGACATATTAGGTGCGCCAAATCTATCCATTGCTTACATGTGTCATCATGTCCCACCCCGGTTTTATTATTACAAATAGGTTTAACATATCTTTTAAAAACCTTTTCGCGTATACGAAGTTTGTCATTTTGGATTTGAGAATCATCGTTAACACCTAAAATTATCCTGTCGTCGATAAATCCGTGAATATGCTCAATTGCAGACAACACTATACCAAATGCACCATGATGTTTTTCTATTCTTAAATTTTGATTTATATCACCCAACAATCGCTCTATTGACCGCGTATAATTAAATGTAATCAGTTTAATATTCCACCCCACATTCGACCAAGCTGCACTATAATTGATGAGTTCTCTTCTCTCATTTTTCGATAATATATTTTCTGCGTATGGATTACCCAAATATTTCAAAAAAATATTTTTTTGTGTATCGTCAAGATAGCATTTTTCCTCTTCTAATTTAATGTACTTTGGCAAATCGTCAATTAAACGCTCATAGAGTTCAATCGCCTCTTGTTCATCCGTGTTTTTCAGGTATTCGCCAAGAAATGATTCCAAATCAGACCAATTCTTACGCTTAGTTTCCTTGCGTAATTCTTCTTTGAAACGCATTATGACATCAGGATCATCATCTGATGGTAAAAGTGTATAATATTCAGAAAAGTTTCGATAACTTGTTTTCATACCTAAATTAAGGTCGAAACCATTGCCGATTAAATAAACGATGTTCATATATTATTCCTCGCTTTCCACGTCTCAATTATCGAATAGCGATAACTGTTCTGATGAATTATTATTTTCCAATTTTCTTTTATGTGCTATTGGCATAATCAGATTATCATCATCACCAAAATTGATGACATAAAAGACATCGTAATAAAAACTTATTTCTTTACCATATGAATCAATGGTTTTAATTATTTGCATTTTACAGTTAATATAAGTACCATTACTAAACTTGATAATATGTGCATATACTCGTTCTAAAAATTCTTTATCTGTAATTTTAAATCTAATATCTTTACCATTATATATTCCTCTCCATGAATCACCCATACCTTTAACTAAAATCGGTACTGCAATGTAAATTTTTGCGCTAACATCTACCTGAACATCTTTTCTTTCAAAATCTTCTTTTAAAATGCAATTATCAAATTCAGTATAATGGATTTCTTGTTTCTCAAAAATAGGCGTATTATTTATTGGTTTGTTATCCACAATTTCTATACGTTCTATTCGTTCTTCTCTTTTTGCGGATTTATAAAATTCACTTTTTATTTTTTTTAAACCTTTATCATCTTTAGTAATGTAATCAAAGATAGCATCTGTAAGTTCTCCATTATTATGTAATTCTTTCATCCCCTGTATAATTTCCAATCTATTCTTTATTTCTTCTGTTGGATTAATTGCCTGTGGTATTTTTCCTTGAAAAAAAGTCATGGCAAATGCAGTTAACAGGACTAATACTATAGGATCTGAGGCCAAAATTTTATATTTACTTTTAAGGCTACCATCTTCTCGCGCCAAAACCTCTACTTCTATTATAAAATCACGGTATTTGCTTAAGTGTTCAATTGCTTGAATGAAATGTTTTTCACATTCATTGAATACCGTTGCGTTCATTGAATGTAAATCCGCATCTTTAAAGACATAATGTAACTGTAATTCTATAACTCTTTCATTTCCCATATCTTTACCCTCCTATCTTATTGTTTTCTTTAATTTTCCCCCGACTCCCCACCCATACGATACTTAATATCGTAATTTATATAATCCAACTCTTCTTGGGTAAAATCGAAGCAAATTATTTATTATATTAATTATATTCTCTTAATCATCGTCCCTGTATTTGTTTAACGTGTTCCACATATCCCTGCCCATTATATCAATACCCATGCGGTCAATTTCTTTTAGTGTTGCCTCGTTTTTGTCTATCTTTTCAATAAATTTGTCCACGTGTGGCAGCAGTACGTCTAGTTCACCGTCTATTCTGTAATCGTTTATTTTTATGTATTTTGCGCGACCTTGCAGTTTTACAACACCAACATTTAATTGGCCTTGTCCGGGTTTGCGATGGAACACACATATTCCCCCGTTGGATTCCTTATAGAAAACAAGGTATCGGGCGTGTTTCCCAGCCTGCCTCTTGAGCGCATCAATGAAGATAGTTTCTTCTTGGGTATATCCGTCAAGTTGTATACTGCTTCCCCGCTTTGCCTTATTCGTATATGTATTATTTTCTACGGATTGCAATGTGTCTTGGCTTAATAAGCCTTTTGCGTTTTGCAAAACTTTTTCATATTCCACACACGTCGCCAATTTTTCTCTATATTTCTGTAACACGCCGATATAATCAATAACCCTACTTTCTCTTGACGAAACCCTTTTTAATTTTGAAACATCGCCTTTCAATCGCTCAAGTGAATCTACTAATAGCCTAACTTTCTGTTTATCTACCTCTCCGAAAAATATATCTTCTCCCCACCACCCACGTATAGCGTTATGACAAACGTCCACACGTGAGAAGAACGTATCAAAGTTTACGGTTGTTTTGAGAATATTTATGCTGTCGGTTGCTATTTGTATATTGTTTGGCAGTTGGTATTTTATAAAAAAATTGCCTAGTTCGTTTATTAGTCTTTGTATTTCTGCATCATCTATGCTCTCATTTCCGGGAGAATACATACCCATATATGATATTTGCAACAGTCTGCGTAGTTTTTCCTGTGCGTCTTTTGGTTGAATCTCTGGCATTGTTGTGGGCGCTTCGGTACGTACTGACATTCTGACGCTCTCCTCTTTGCGTTCACGGTCAAGTCGCTCCATATAGGCCTCATGGTTTTTGGGGTTAGCCGCCCCACTACAATGATTACAAAACTTCACCCCATTGACTATCACTGGATAATCAATTTCGCCACAACGTTCACATTCGTATACGCTATCTATTTTTAGTTTGTTGCGTATCCAATCGAACATATTCATCGCCCCTCTCTATTTGAATGGTTAATATCTGTGAAAGTCATTTGTTGGCCTCTCCAACCTGCTGTTTGTTGGCGTTCCCCGTTGCCCTCAAATACTCCCACCCCTTTGCGGTTATGCTGTCTATTGTGTACCCTATGATTGTGCCGTCCGTAGAATTCTTTAGGTCTGCAAAGTCGAAGAATCCAGCCCGCAACATTTTCTCCATTTCCATCGCAATATTTTCTACGGGCAGTTTATAATCTTTTGCAATCAAACTATAAATATTAAAACTCTTGCTTGGCATTCTTGTTACATCGCTTGTTAGCCAAATTAAAATCTCTTTTCTATAATCTACAGCATCATTCATAATATAACCTCCTAAAAAGTTAAATGTAAAACTACGACGTATCAAACACGCATAATACCCGCGCCATATTATAAAATTTCTACTGTTTATCTAAAAATAAATAAACTATAACTTATAAATACAAGTAATTTTTTAAGAATTAGTCTTGATTCGGGTAGGCTTTGAATTCAGCAGCCCTGTCACCGTAGCCGTCAAAACGATTCTTTTCAAAACTATTCTCTTCATAATATTCCCCCTGCGTTAATGTGATATGTTACTTGACATATATATTTTACTTCCTGCCCCCGCCCTGTAATTGGGCAAACTATTATTGCATTGCGGTTAATACCCCGTTTGTAAAATACAAATAGTTATTGGGGTATACCCATTGTTCAGTTTTTTTACCAGCCGTTATTGTTTCATTTATTTTATTTGGCATACCCCACGATAAAATACACATTTGACTTGTCATGCCCAGTTTTAATTTTCCTTGCAATATCATATTCCACGTGTCTTTACCAAATTTTGCCTTATATTTATCTGCGTCTACTTTGTTAAATATGTTATGATATTTTTTATCGCCAACAATCCTGTCATATGGGGCAATCAATGTTTGCCCTGCCCCGTCCTCAAAGACCATAGATAGGTTGTATGTTTTTTCGCTGACCGTAACATCTATACATTTCCATTCTTTTCCTATTTCAAAAATTATCTGCTTGCCGGTTTTCATATCTAAATCGGGATTGTCCCTGAAATGGTTTAGTTGTTTAATTTCGCCGAATATGTATGTTTGCCCAATATGTTGTTTCAGTTTTTCAAAAAAGCCCACAACAATAAATGGAAAACTGCTTTCAAACTGTATATTATATTTATAGTATATAACAATTTCAGATGTTTTTTCTTGTAGTTTAAGTATGTGTTCTTTTCCGTAACTCTTTGGATATTCTGTTACATCGAGAACCTTAAAATATTTTTCTGCAAGCCCCTCGTACTTTGAATTGAATTTATTTGATGGGGCACAACAATTATATATATTTGTTGTGTTAAATACTAACATATCGTTAGGTTCTTTGTAAAAATCTCTATATCCAAACCCACGTAATTCGTTCGGCACTCCATTTAGGTATAGTTCTTGCCCGATGTATCCCTTAACATCCCGACCCAAAAAGTTGCGCGTGCTGTCATATTGCGCAGTCTTAATTGGTTCGGTGCTTTCCGTAACCCGCGTTGTGGTTATTTGCCCAAATAACATGCTCGGGGCAAACACTGTCGCACAAAACACACTAACAATCTTTTTCATGGTCATCTCCAATTTTTAAGTTATTTGTTTATTTTATAAAAATATAATATTATTTCATTATTATAAAATTTCTACTGTTTATCTAAAAATAAATAAACTGTAACCTATAATGCAAGCAATTTTTAAGGATTAAATTGATTTTTGGAGATATTGAATTCGGTAGACACACCACAAATCATCAAATTCCTACCGCTAACATCTACCTTTTTTTCATTTTCGCTTATTTTCGCAACGCTTGTTTTTAGTGGGCAATGACCACAATATATTGTGGTATGATTGAATTAGCCACAATATGTAGTGGGTACTTCATTTTCGCTCATTTTCGCTATGGCCTTAATATGCGTCCCTTTCTCCCCAATTCTCGACCCCAATCCCAAAATTTTGACTCAAAGTATAAATTTTTCCAAAAAAGTATTGCTTTTTGGATAAAAGTATGTTATATTTATACTTGTGGTCAATTTTTTTTGCATAAAAATAAATTTTTTTTGAAAAAAGTTTTGTTTTTTGAAAAAAATGTGTTATATTTATACTTGAAGTTAGTTTTTTTTATTAAAAAAGTAAAAAAATGAAAATAAATCTTATTTTTTATAAAAAAGTATTGCTTTTTTGAAAAAATAGTGTTATATTTATACTGAGAGTCAAAAAAATGGAG
>JGI24698J34947_10002380_pt1 | contig 10125 bp, 10 predicted proteins | sample TergutMp193P3_FD_34947 | JGI IMG/M metagenome (IMG submission 34947) | reverse complement strand
TGATAAAGGTAAATGAGCTGACTGGAATACATCTTTGACTGTTACCAAATTCCCATCTTCATTCATTGCAAGTAACGCGACATCAATATCTTTGTGTTTTAATAAAAAAGCCATTTACTTGCGGTATCCTTTTCTTTGGGTTGATGGAATTATCGCATGGAACGGGCAGGCTGTCAATTTATCCCGCCTGTTCCAGTCTTGTCCCGCGCTCTTTAAGAACGCGTTTATAAGCGGCTTTAAGCGAGATGTCACCGAGCCGCAGGGCGTCGAGAAGTTCGTCTCCGCCGTGTTTGAGGATGGTACGGGCTTTATAGACAGTGGATACGCTTACGCCGAAACGTTTGGCGACATCGGAAGCGGCGCGGCCCGAACCGTCGTTGCTTTTGTGATCCGGAAGGGAAGCGACGGCTTCCAGGAATTTTGTATTTTTGGAATTCTCAGTATCGGCGTTTTCTTCAGGCGGGGTTTCTTCTGTTTGCTCAGTTATCTGAGAAGACGGCTGCTCAATGACAACAGGCTTTTTCCTGAGTACCGGCAAGGGGTCAACGGGGGAATCTTTGTCAAGGTAACGGCTGTAATCGGAATTTTTGGCATCAAGAATTTCCGCGCACAATGAGCTGCCAGTTTCGTATTTTAAAGCAAGATTGTCAAGCAATGAATGATTGGGAGAGCCGATGAGCGCGAGAGTGAGAGGCCCAAGGTCAAGCTGGAATAACCGCCGTCCTATAGGGCTGGTGTAAAAATAATCGCGTTTCATCTGCGCCGAGGCAATGAGATTAATTTCTGAATCTGAGAGGCCGAATTCCCTGTAGACATTGAACATAACGGCTGTCATGGCGGTAGGGTCGGCGAGGTATATTTTAGTCAGGCACTGCTGGATGATGGTAGTCTTGAGCGGGGAGTTGGCGACGTCCGCTACGTCCTGCGTCGCGAAAATTACATAAACATTTTTTTTGCGCAGGACTTTGAGCCATTCGGCGATTTTGTCGGCGAAGGTTTCATTTTTAAGAAAAAGCCAGGCTTCATCGAGGACGAGCAATGTAAAGCGGCCGTCGAATTTTTTCTCAACCAGGTTAAAAAGAAACACAAGGGCCGGTACGATACAGTTTTCCCCNCGGTTCATAAGGGCTTCCATCTCGATAGCAAGGAAGCGGGTATCAAGGGAAAGGCCCGAGTCGCGGGCGTCGAAGATTTTTCCGTATTTGCCTCCGTCCCAGAAATAGTCACCTAACATATCTTTTAAAACAGGTCTGTTTGTTTCAGGGTCATGGTAATTTGAATACTGAAGAAAAGTAGTGAGCGTTCGTCTGTGCCTAGGTATTTCGCGCATCTGCTCGAGGCTTTCCTTGATTGCGGCGCGCATGGGCGGCGGTACGGTGTAACCGTTTACGGTTATACAGGCTTCAATAAAGTCTATAGCGTCCATAAGGTCGCGGTCTGTTTCAAGGTCGCGCAAAGGCTGGAAGCTGACGCCCGCTGCGTTCTCGGCGGCCGGTTCGTAGAAGAGTCCTCCTACCGCAAGGCAGCACTGCCGGCAGCTTCGTCCTTTGTCAAAGACGATAATAAGCGAGCCGGGGTACTTAAAGGCCTGCATTTCAATAAGATTGAGCAGAGTAGATTTTCCCGCGCCGGTCGGCCCCCAGACGGAGGAATGTCCAACATCGCCTACATTGAGATTGAGGAAGAAGGGTGTGCCTTCAACGGTTGAGCAAATGACATGAGGGGTACTAACGCCCGTTATCTGATAGGCGTGTTCGTTCTGCCTGTTTCCGGCCCAGACAGACGACAATGGAACGACATGAGCCATGGTATTTGTCATAACGGGAAGAGCGCGAAAATTGGCGTAAATTTGTCCGGGAAGCATGGAACTGAAAGCTTCAAGGGCATTGAAAGACTCGTCTTTACAGGTGAATCCCCTGCTGTTAATAATTGTTTTTACAAGGTCGGCTTTTTTCTTCGCGTTTTTCAGAACAGGGTCCCAAACCATTACGCAGGTAGTGAGATAGCCGAGAGCCGCGACGTCAGTTTCAATTTCTATCCCGGCGTTGATAGAATCGTTTTCCTTAACACCCGCGCCGTGGTTTACAGCCTGTGTAGGTTCTCCGGAAGTGCTTTCGGCGAAAGTTTGTAAAAAAGTTTTTCGGCTTCCGCGATGGGCTTTTTCTTTTTTTCGCGCTTCCTTTAATCCTTCTTCTTTATCGAGGCAAATGTAGCGCGTAACCCAGCGGTACTCAAGGCGGGCGCGGTTAAGGGAATCAAGGATAGCGGGATATGATTCGTCCGGGAAATCATTAATGCCGACAATAGGGATGTAATTATCGCCTAACTTCATAACGAGAGAAGTATCAAGTTCGCTGTCCGGAAGAATGCGGTCGAGCATAATCCTGGTATGGGGAAAATGAAAACGGTGGCGGTTAAAAGAAATGGAAGAATGAAGGTAAGCAATAGTTTCCTCATTATCAAGAGGATACAAATAGAGATCGTTGGCAAGGAGGCTCGCGACGGAATCTGATTCGTTGACAAAAAAATCAACGTTCTGTTTTATACTCGCTCCCTCGCCGCCCGCGCTGCCGCTTTGAATAAACATAGATGTCAATTTTTTAACGCTTTCGGACGGCGGCCGCCAGATAAAGGTAAGATAGTATTCGGAATCGAAATGTTTTCCGGCGGCAACGAAAGAGGATTCGCGCTCGCGATCTATGAGGTACGGGGCGAGGCAGTCAAATTCGGATCGAGGGTAGTCCTGTATCTGGGATCGCTGGGCTTCCAGCTGGAAAGCCCAGCCGAAGCCCAGGCGTTTTGCGAAGTCGTTTACGCGGACCGCAAGCATGTTAATTTCCAGAGCGCCTGACGAATCGATATCGGGAGCGCGGTAAGCAAAAGTACGCTGGAGGATTCCATCTTTTTGGACAACGACCCCCTCGTGGAATTTTGTAATAAAATTCCACGGGAGGCATTGATAGAAAAAGCCGGCGCTTTCACTCATGGAATAAGTTTGTCCTTTTGCATGATATTATCGAGGACAATATCAATGAACCACTGGTCCTGTTTTGTCAGGTGGCGCATAACAAAGTAGAGAAGGACAATGGGAACAAGGGCAAAGTACATTTCAAGTCCGTAAACAAGAATAAGACCAAGCATAAAAATAATAAAAAGACCCGCCTGCGGTACTCCGCCGATCATTTCCCTTTGCAGGAGGGAACGGTGTACCGGCTGTTTGTGTTGATTCATATCAATCACCTGACGCGCTCCAAACAGCTTGGACGATACCCTGTGCTCCCATAACGATCACTATTGCGATGGCAATGGCAATAACGTTCCTCTTCATTTTTTCGTTGTCCTTGTTAAACCCGTAAGCAATGCCGCATCCGGCAAGGCAGCAAACCAGGATGATCTTTACAATATCTGATGTAAACGCTGCTTGAATGTTTCCGGCGACGGTAGTTAAACCCGGGGGTATTGTTTGCGCGAACAGAGGAGCTGCCGCAGCAAGCAGCAGCATAAGAAATATGATTTTCAATTTAGATGTTTTCATAAAACACTCCTTAAAATAAAATTTGTTAGAAACAAAAACATTTTTAAATAACGGAAGTCTGAGTATTTTTTCTATGTCATTTTTTTTGCCTCCTTTATTTCACGAACCGTAAGGGCTTCGTCAACGACGGGACCGAAATCCGAACGGTTGGAAAGATGAACGATAAGCTGAATGCTGTCCTCAAGGTCGGGCAGCCGGCCTTTGATGATCTGCCTCAGCAGTCCCTCGATGCGGGGGATGGTGGAAGCGGCGTTGTCAGCGTGGATTGTGGTAATGTTTCCGGGGTGTCCCGTGTTCCAGGCTTCCAGCAATTCGACCGCGACTTCGCCTGAACGAAGCTCACCGAAGATAATACGTTTCGGCGTCCAGCGCAGAGCTGTCTGAATGGCGGTGACCGCCTGATCTTTTCTGATGTAAATTTGAGTCTTTTTAGGGCTTGCGCATTGAAGTTCCGGAGTATCTTCGACAATATAAATGCGCTCATCGGGAGTAAAATCAATCATTTTTTTGATACAGGCATTTGTGAACGTGGTTTTTCCGCTTCCGGTTGATCCTGAAATGACAATATTACTGCGTTTTTCAATGTGAAAACAAATTTTGTCGTATAACGCTTGAGAAATTCTTTCATCCTGAAGATAATCTTCCAAAGTGAAAATTTTATCAGCCGGCCTGCGGAAAGTGATTTCAGGCGAAGTAGTCCAGGGAGGGATAATGGCCGTGGTCCTGATGTTGTATTTTGGAATAATGCTTTCCAATGTAGGGCGAAGCCATTTGTCGATAGGCGTGCCGGAAACGCTTGCCAAGCTGTTGATAATCCGCAAACGCTCCGACTGCGACAACACAATGCCTGTGTCGCAGGTTCTTTTTCCGAATTCGCTTGTATGGACATTTCCTTCGCCGTATACATAAATGTCGGTGACGGCTTTATTGTCAAAAAACGGAATGAGTTTTTCGAGGTCGCCCAGGAGGTTTTCCATCTGGCGATCAAGGCGTTCTTGTTCGTCATCAGCTCTGCTCAATTTTTTCTTCCGAGTAGTATTTATGAAGGAGCCGCTCGAAGAACGGCGGATCGTTTTTAAGGGAGTTTTGGAAAGTGTTAAAGAATTTATCATGCCTGTTATTTGCCGAAGCGAAAGCTGCGTTCACGAGTTGTTCGTCGCGGGTGTCAATTTCGGGATGGTAGGCAAGGATGTTGATGTGCATGAGACGGATATACTTGAACGTTATGTCAACCATATCTTTAAGTTCCGCAAGGGTTTCCTGCGTCTGTTTAATGCCCTGGAGCTTCAGGGTTTCGTCTTTGTAGTCGGCATAGATATATTTACCGATAGCCTGGCGTACAAGTTCTGATTCGCTTTCAATGCCCTTGTCCCTGCAAAAAGAGCGTATGTCGGCTTCCATTCTGGAAGTGAGGGTTACGAGTTTCTTTTTTCCGTCAAGGCGTTTTGATTTTTTCATTTAAAAGAAATAGATAATTGGCAGCGGGACAATAATTCCTGAAACTGTTTCAAAACATGATGATTCGGCGTTTCGTCTTTATAACCTGCGTATATATATTTGGCGACAGCCTTGCGTACAAGTTCCGATTCGCTTTCAATGCCTTTGTCCCTGCAAAAAGAACGCATATCGGCTTCCATTTTTTCAGCGAAGGCAATGAGTTTCTTTTTACTATAGGAGCGTTTTTTCATTTCCTTCAGGCTCGCCGTCTCTAACGCTCTCACTTGTTCTGTACCATTCAGCGCCGGCAGTATTACTTCAAAAAATTGGCGCTGTCGGAGTTATCTGTGAATTTCCCTGCGGGCTGCGGACGCGGCGGTTCGTCAGGTTCGTCAAAAAGATCGCCGACTTTATCCCACATTGAGGAAATATCATCGTCCGTCATTTCAACTGAGCGCTGGGATGCGCCGTGGTCAAACCACCGCCGCTTGTTGAGTTTGGCGACTGTGGAAGCGGCTGCTTTAAGAGCTTCTTCGCGTGTGGTAAACGCCGCCGGTATTTTAAAACGCACTTTAAAAAGCGGGTCTTCGTAGTAGACGTTCTTTTTCCCGATATAAGGCGGCTGCCCCTGGCAGAGCAACAGGAATTGGTCGAGAGGCAGCTTGATTATTTCATCGGCGTTCATCAGATTGCGCTCCTGATCCTGCGATGAGATATTTTTATTCGAATAACCGACTTGCGCCTTGCCGCCGGAATAGCTGATATTTGTACGGCTGATGGATTCCTTTCCAAGTATTTTACTGATAAGTTCGGCGCTTTCAATTTCGCCGGCGCCGGGTGCGTAAAAAATACTGTTGCGGCAATGAGCCAGGAATGAGTGGTCTTTTGTGTAAATTTTGTTAAGCTGGTTCAATGACTGGAAAATTAAGAAGTAATGGATTCCAAAGCCGTTGTGTATGCCCATGTTCATTTCAAGTTCGTCCATTTTTCCGAGTTTATCGAATTCGTCAAGAATGAAGAGCAAAGGGATTTTGAATTTGCGATTGCTGGCGCTGGTTTCGCCTCCGGTAAATCGCCGGGCAAAGAGGGTAATAAACATTCTGATAAGCGGTGAAATGCGCTGCACGTCGGAGTATTGTATTGTCAGATACAGAGAGATAGGAACATTGGTTTCGGCAAATTCGTCGATGTAAAATTCTGAGTTCCATGTATTGCGTTTTATTTTCGCGTCCGCGAATACTGCGAGGGCGTTATTTACAGTAGAGAGCATTGAGCCGCCTTCGTCGTCCGGCCTGTTCCGCTGGGCGGTCGCGCCTTCAACAACAGACTGATGGATTATTTCATCGCCGTGGTCTGAATTGATCATAAGATCATAGATATATTTTTTATTATTGGGGTCTGTAGGATCGCTTAATGCAAGAAATTCGCGGCATCCGGGAAGGCTTTTGTTTTTCCAGTCTGAACATAAACAATGCAGAATAAGAGCCGTTAGAAAATCCTTCGCTCCTGTTTGAAAGTGTTCGCTGGTGGCGTTTCCCCCTCCGGACGCCGGCGTGGTGAGAATGTCGGCGATTAGGTTCGCGTCGCTGAATGCGTCTTCACCGGGTCTTATTTCCATCATGGGGTTAAAGTGATGCCCTTTTTCGCCTGTCGGTTCCCAGCGGTATACTTTGCCGAATTTTGAACGGAAACCTGACGTGTAATTGAAATTCTCACCCTTAAAGTCGAGGACTATAACGCTTCCAGGATATGAGAGCAATGTGGGGATAACGCTTGACACGCCCTTACCGCTGCGTGTAGGGGCCGACAGGATAGTATTGTAAATTCCGCTCTGAATTATTTTTTGAGACGGTTTCTTCAGGTGCAATATTACGCTGTCTTTAATCTGATCGTATTTCGCGTAAACTTTCGCGTCGGCAAGCTGCCCTAAAATCATGCCGCCCTTGAGCTGGAGGACGCCCGCTTTTTTCAGGTCTTTCTTTGTTCCCCATCGAGCGGTGCCGAAAATATTCTGCGTTATGTTTTTCATGATAATAAACTCGACTAGGAAGTAGAAAACGATTGAAGAAAAAGAGACAATACCGGTAATTTTAATCGCGCTGTAAAGAAGAGCGTGTATTTCGGTACGTTTGTAATAAATAATTATCCAGTAAAAGATGAGTAAAGGCTGATAGAGAGGGTAAGTAAATTTACCGATTTTTATTATGAAGAAAGGCTGTCCGACCCATCCGGGATCGTAGCCTACCAACCTGCAGAAACGCTGCGTCCCTGCCCAAATTCCGATAAAGATGGCGAGGAGCATAATAACTTTCATTAAAAAGTTTAAGAATTGTTCGTCTTTCGCGTCGCGGGGTTTGCCGCGAAGGAATTCATTGTCGCTCATTATTTAATCTCCTTAAAAGAACATCAATTTTATCGTCAATATAAGATATGTTAGTAAAGCCGGTAAAATAAAGTTTTACTAAAATGAAAAATATAATTAACATTAGTCCGTAAATCAGGCTGCTTAATAAACCAATATTGTATTTTCTGAAAAGAAAATAAATGCCGGCTGTAAAAGCCGAATAAAAAAACCCGTGAAAAATAACTTTTTTAATAATTCCGTTTTTTGTGTGATTCAGCGCTCCGTATTGAGATCGGAAAGTGTATAATGACAGTTTTCGCCATCTTTGGCGTAAAATAATACGCTCAATTCCGCGGTAGAAGATATCGACAATGCTCATTTTCAATTCTCCGGCGGTTTTAGTTCTTCAATTTTTATTTTGAACAGTATAAAAATAAGAAAATAAATTAATCCGTAAATAAGGCTGCTTAATGGACCAATATTGTATTTTCTGAAAAGAAAATAAATGCCGGTTGTGAAAGCCGAATAAAAGAATCCGTGAAACATAATTTTTTTTATTATTCTGTTTCTTAAGTTTTTCCTGATTAAAAAATTATGGAGGGAATAATCATATTCGGCTCCGGGAAATTCATCGTCAAGTTCTTTGGCCGCTTCTGTGAGATCGGGATCGTTGTTTGTGTCGAGGTTCATCTTTCTTTGAGTTTTTCAGCACTCTGCGTCGGGATCGGAAAGCGTATACTGATGACTTTCACCTTCTTTGTCGTACCATATACAGGCAGAGGTTAATTCGAGGTGTTCGTTCAAGCGATACATGGCGGCGAGCATGGTTCTGAATTCGCTGCCGTGCCAGGCACGTTCTTTCATCAGGGGATCATCCTGAACGCCGCAGTACCATTCGCCGTTATCGACATATTTCCGCAGAGCGTCTTTGACCGTCCACCAGTATACGCCAAAGAGTTTATACCAGGATTTATGTTCTTTGAGCATTTTCGCTACGTTATGCGCCTGTATATTGGAATACATGGCTTTGTCGAGTGTTACGCTTTTAATGAGTTCGTCAATTAGTTCGTTGCTATAGTACATATTATCCCTCTCCCTAAAATTTTACCACATGAACACGGTTTTTCAAATGCGCTTTGTCGGCGTTCATTTTGATAGCGGCCTGTTTAAGCAGTTCTTCTTCCAGCGCAGCCTGTTTTTCTTTTGTTTCAACTTTTTCAATTGCCTGTTCTACGAATTTTGTCAGTACCGGAATTGTTTCTGATAAGGTTTTGATTACGTCTTCCTTGTCATAAGTATTGTATTTAATCCCTTTTTCAAGCGCGTGAAGAATGGTTGTTCTTCCTTCCTGAGAGAAAGGATTAATCGGCTCGCCTTTGCAGCTTGAGCGGTAACTATTTCTTACAGCCTCAAGTTTGCCATCCGGGTTTACGGAAAAAACGACTGGGTTACAGGCGTGACGGTGTTCGTTTACAGCCGTGATGTGCATATTGTAAAAGTTTTCCTTAATGTCTTCCGGAAGAGTATAAAATTTCTTTGTTCCGGCAGTCCGGGCAATTTCTCTGGTTTCTTCAGACGTTTTTTCCAAATGATGCAGTATCGTGTTATATGAATATCCTCTTTCGTCAAGCGATAGTTCTAGTTCCGAAAGTTTAAAACTCCTTTTGTCGCTGGGCGTATATTTGTGCATTTTCGCCTCTTGCGGACGTTCTTTTTGTTCTTCATCATTAAACAATTTTTTACAACTCAATTCCTGTTTTTTATAATTAAAGCTTTCAACAAGATAAGTTCCGCTGCTATTGATAAAAACATCGCCGGTTCTGAAGATTGTATTGGTATTGGCGTTGTATAAAAAAGGCTCATGATTTCCCAATATATCATGCCGGGTAAATACCGGGTTGGCTTTGAGAGCGGTTTCTATGTTATTTATTTGACCAATGCGCTTCTTGTATTCCGCTGAGCTTTTTCCAAGAGGCTGTAAAACCCCACGCGCAAGGGAAAGATTTTTTAACTGGCTTTTCATTTGAGTTGTTTGCGCCTCTTTAATTTTTTCCTGTTTTTGTATTTCTAATTTCTCTCTGCGTTTCTGGGCCGCATCTTTATCCCCCCATTCTTCAGTTAAAGCCAACAAAAGCTCGTCAGCGTCTATAGAATTTTCGTCATTGGGGTTGGTAAACACTTCCGATTTTGTGCGCAACAGCTGGTCTATCCAGTTTGCCTTGCGCTGAACAAGGTTGACGGAATAGTTGTCTATAGTCCCCGCGGCGAGATAAGTATTCAGGGAAACTTTATCCTGAGAGTTTCCCTGTCTGTCTACTCTGCCGTTACGCTGGATAAAGTCAGAAGGTCTGAATGGAATGTCGAAATGATGTACGGCAGACGAATTTTTCTGCAGATTGACGCCTTCACCGATGCAGGAGGTGGACCCGATTATGACTTTGTATTTTCCTGAGTTGTAATCCGCGATTGCCTTAGAGACTTCTTTCTCAACCGCGCTGTCGCTTTTGGCGCCTCCGCTTTTTGTAAAGCCGTTGACTATGACAATTTCTTTTTCTTTGAAGCCCTGGGCGACGAGTTCTTTTTTTATTTTTTCATGGATGTTGAAACTCGCGTCTGAAGAAAACACGCGGTCGCAGAAAATAACCTGCCCGCCTTTTTTCTCTTTGAAGTCGGCATATGCGTTATGTGCAAGCGCCGTCAATTTCGGATTTTTCCAGTTTTTGTATGTATCAGGATCGTACAGTTCCAAATCAAGGCTGGCCGTCCTCATTTGAGAATAGAAAGTCAGGAAGTTTTGCCCGGGAAATTC
>JGI24698J34947_10002379_pt1 | contig 10126 bp, 9 predicted proteins | sample TergutMp193P3_FD_34947 | JGI IMG/M metagenome (IMG submission 34947) | reverse complement strand
ATAAACAGGCATTTTCTCAACAAAATATAAATAAAGTTGAAATGATACATTCAATAGAATACTATAAAAATGAAATTACCAAATACGAAGATAATTATTATAGATTTAAGGATGTATCAATGGAAATAACTCAATTAATGAATATTTCATTGATTATTAAAGTAGACAATTTTACCAAAGATTTTTTAACATTTTTCGTATGTTGGTATAATCCAAAAGGAGATGTATATTATTTATACACCTTTGATGATAATCAAAATATCCATAATCATTATTATTGCGGCGATTTTGTTCCATTTGCGAATTATAAAACATTAATGGAAAAATTAACTGATGAAATAATGGATTATGGCGTTGTTGCAATTAGCGATTTCAATAATGATGGGCTTAATGAAATTGCATTGTATTCATTTTATAAAAATATTGGCAATGTATTTTGTGTTTATGGTTTCAATAATATTGAAAATATATTGGAAGAAATATGTTTAGTGCCTATATTTATCAATTATGACAACCCCTTTCCGTCAGTAGAATATATAGGGAACGGATTCAAAATACTTGAAGTATTTGACGAAGAATATTTGGAATTATCTTGGAATAATTATATTTGGAATATGGAAACAGGAAAATATATAAAACAATAACATACGCCCGCACTTCACATAACAAACGGTAACTGCTTCGCCGTCTGCGCCAACTTTGTCGGCGACAGCGGCTTGAGATTCGGTCGGTTTGGTCATTCGCTTCGCTCATCCCCACGTATTAATTTCAATGTAAATATAATCAAAATAGCAATATTGGAATAGTAAAACAGCAATCGTGGAATATTCAGCCTTTTAGTGATTATGTATGATGTTAGTATTATGCTGAATTTATTAAAACGACTGTTCCGTAAAGATAAAAACTTGCCGGCGGAAAAAACAACAGAAACAAAAAAATGTATGAATTGCCTGCGGAGAGTTGCTGTTCATGTTTCAAAATGTCCGCATTGCAGAAAAGAAGATTTTGAATGGTAGAAAACAGAAATAGCAATTTAGGAATAGTGTAAAAAACAAGCCTTATATATACTATTCATTAAGGACGGTATTATTTGGACTACATTGATATTTTACAGGAAATGCTGCGCTACATTGACATGCATATCAAAGAAAAACTGAGTGTTAAGAAATTAGCAGAGCGGTCAGGGTTTTCTCCATATCATTTTTGCCGGATATTTCAATGGAATATTGGTTATTCCATTATGGAATATGTGAGATTAAGGCGGCTGGCATTTGCGGCGTCGGAACTCAAATCGGGAAAATTTATATTTGATATTGCTGTTGAATATGGATATGAAACTCATACAGGATTTCTAAAAGCATTTAAGCGCTGCTTTGGCAGTACGCCTGAAAAATACCGTTTACACGCGTCCTTTTCTGTACCCAAACTGCCTATTCTTGAAAAATCTAAACAATATGTTAATGGAGGAATTGTTATGGAACCAAAAATGATTAGAAAATCGGCTGTTAAATTAGCAGGGTTCGCCGTTAAGATAAAAAACAAAGAATATACTGAAGCGTTTACAAATTTATGGCAGGAATACGCATTTGACGGAAGACAAAAAAAATTACACGGTGAATCTTTTCTAAAAAACCATGTAGAATACGGCGCTTGCTTTCCAGAAAATCCTGAAAACGGCGAGTTTGAATATGTTGTTGGTATTGAAGTAAAAGACAAACATGATATTCCAAAAGATTATTATGTGTGTACCATACCGGAAGCATTATATGCTGTTTTCACTCCGCCCCCTTCCGATGAAGAAAATTTATCTTCTTCCATTCAGGGTACTTATAAATATATTTTTTCGGAATGGTTTCCAAACTCAGGATATGAATTTATGGAAAACGGTGTTGACTTTGTACTCTGTGATGAAAATTGTCGGGCAGAAACAGGAAAATTCACAGAAATAAATATTCCTGTTGTAAAAAGGCAGCCTGAATAATGGAGAAGTAAAAAATGTTTACAATGAAAGCGTTTAAGTATGTCATACAATTCTGGTTTTCTTTTCTGATGATTATAGTTGTAGTGCCTGCCTTTTCCTTGATATACACAGGGCGCGTACCGTTCCCCGGCATATTGCTCGACATGCTAAAAGGATTTATAGCAGGTAACGTTATCGTTTATATTATCGGACTGCTGCTTCCCATCCAAAAACTGGCGGAAAAGTTTGCAGGGGTTTTTAATGCTAAAATAGGCACTTTTGCGTATAATTTGCTTACAACATTTATTTATGTATCATTCTACGTTGTAATTTTCGGATTCCTTTATACGGCGCTCGCTATTGGTTTCCCTCCGTACTATTTAATGGTAGTATTAAAAGGAATGTCTTTAAATTTCGCTGTTTGCTATATTGTTGGCGTAACAATTAATCCGATAGCTCTGAAACTTTCGTTTTGGACATGCGGTAAGAATATGGATTTTACCGAAAAAAAATAAAATGATAAAAGCAATTTTTACTTCACCTAACAGGATTGTAAACGCGCCTGTCCGTTTTGCGGACAAGACGCCGCCTAGCGGCAGTTCGGGCTGCTTTCGGCTTGGTTGGTCGCTTCGCTCGCTCCCACGCCCTACTCCGCCACAGTTTGCCAACCCTGGTCTTTCTCCGCAAGCCATGTGATCAGAGTTAAACGTGAGTTTTCCGCAAATTTCAGTAGAAAAGCGTAAAAAATCCCCTTGTCGAAGTCTCTCTTGGGCTGGTATACTTTGAACTGGGGAGAAATCGTCATTGTGCTGTAGTGGCGTTCAAATAAATTCGCTGAAGCGGCAGGGTAAAAAAGAAATATGTCAACCAACATGTCAAAACAAAAACGAAAAGACCTCACCGATAAAATTAAAAAAATACACAAATATATAGCCGGAGCCAAACAAGACGAAAACACCGGCAATTTTTTGTCCTGGCTTTCCGAAATAGAAAAAGAAATAAACGCAAAGAAATTCGGCCTTGTGTTTGAAGAACATTGTGAAGCCATAGATGAAACTCTGAAAACTCACACGCCTGTTTTGGCAGAAAACAAAAAGTTGTTCATTGACAACGGAGGACAGATCAATTTCCTTATTGAAGGGGATAACTTAGCCGCTTTACAGTTACTGCTTAAAACACACAAGGGAAAAGTTGATGTGATTTATATTGATCCGCCGTATAATACCGGCGCGCAAAATTGGAAATACAATAACAATTATGTTGATGGGAACGATTTATATAAACATAGTAAATTTCTCTCGTTCATGAGGTCAAGACTTAAACTTTCAAAAAATATTTTATCTAAAACAGGCATTATTATCTGTGCAATTGATGATTATGAAGTTCATAATATTCGACATCTTATGGATGAAATTTTTGGAGAACAAAATAGACTTGGAACTATTGTAGTTGTGCATAATCCAAGAGGCCGAAATGACGATACTTTTATCGCTACTATGCATGAGTATTTATTAATATACGCATTAAATATGATGAACGCTAAAGTTAATAATTTTAATCTGTCAGAAGACGATATAAATCAATATAAACAAAGTGACGCGATATCTGCGTTTAGTGAAACATCATATATTCGAACAGGTAATAATTCCTTAAGAACTGAAAGACCCAATCTTTTTTACAAAATATATTATAATACAATAACAAATTCGTTAGCCCTTACAAAAAGCGGCAAAAATGATATATGCCTTTTGCCAATAAATGGGAAAAATGAAGAAAGAACATGGCGATGGGGTAAAGAAACATTTTTAGAGAAAAAGGACACTGAGCTGTTTGTAAAGGTAGTAAAAGGTGAGTATAAAATTTTCAAGAAAAGAAGATTAACTGATGATATAGGAAAAAAGCCAAAAACTATTTGGGCAAATTCAAAATATGATGCATCAAGTAACGGTATAATGTTATTACAAAAAATATTTGATGGTAAAAATCCTTTTCCGTATCCAAAATCGCTTTATGCTGTCAAAGATATTATAGAGATTACTTCAAATCAAGAATCTATTGTTCTTGATTTTTTCGCCGGAAGCGGCACAACAGGCCACGCAGTTATGAAATTAAACAGTGAAGATAATGGCAGGCGCAAATATATTCTTTGTACTAACAATGAAAACAATATTTGCCGTGATGTAACCTATGAACGTATCAAACGGGCAATAAAAAAAGAAAACTATCCCGCGAGCCTTAAATACTACAAAATAGATTTTATCCCCATCAAGGACAAACTCTATTATGAATACGCCGATAAAGTATTAGAACATATACGAGAGTTGGTGGAATTGGAAAACGCAATAAATTTTATAGGCAATGGTAAAATAGCCATTATCTTAACCGATGAAGAAATGGATGATTTTGTAAAAAATATCAAAAAATACAAGAACTGTAGAAAACTCTACAGGGCGCATAATATCTTAGTTTCGAGCAATCAGGCGGAAGTTCTGAAATCCGCAAAGATAAGAACTATTGTCATTCCAGATTATTATTATGGGGAGTTGGGGATATAATATGGAAATCACTTTACTGCCTTTTCAATACGACACTATTCAGCGCTTGCTTGAAGAAATGGAAACGCCCAATCGGGATATTATTCTAAAAAGTTGTACCGGCAGCGGAAAGACAATTATCCTTACCCACTTCATGTATGAATATTTAAGAAGCCATCCTAAAACCGTATTTATATGGCTTACCCCCGGGAAGGGCGACCTTGAAGAACAAAGCAAGGAAAAAATGGACAAATACGTTCACCGGAGTCAGACCAAACTTTTATCCGATGTAATGACTTCCGGCTTTTCCGAGAATGACGCCTGTTTTATAAACTGGGAAAAACTAACAAAAAAAGGAAATAACGCTCTGAAAGACAGCGAGCGGACCAATTTCCTTGAATACATAGAAAAAGCATTTAACGACGGGCTGATTTTTAAGATCATTGTTGATGAAAGCCATCAAAATGATACAATAAAATCCGATGATATTCTGGCATATTTTAAGTCCGATAAAATAATACGAACATCGGCAACACCCAAAGGCTACAAAGACGCGGCAGTTATAGAAGTTAAAGAGGAGACCGTAATATCACAGGGGCTTATTAAAAAAGTTCTCATAATAAATGAAGAATTTGCACAAAACATTCATACAGATGACCAGATCGATTATTTGCTGGACAAGGCCCTTGCCAAACAATCGGAAATTTATGCGGAAATGCAATCAATAGGCAAGGAAATAAATCCCCTGATAATTGTTCAAATTCCCAATAAAAATGAAGTGTCACAGGATAAAGTTGTACAACATTTTAGAAAACATGGTATTAGCTATGATAACCAGAAACTTGCAGTTTGGCTGGCTAAAGAAAAAGAAAACTTAGACAATATTGAGGACAATGCCGCATCTCCAATAGCGCTCATTATCAAACAGGCGGTAGCTACGGGCTGGGACTGTCCCCGCGCTTATATACTCGTAAAACTCCGCGATAACATGGACGAAACTTTTGAAATCCAGACCATAGGCAGAATACGCCGTATGCCGGAAGCCAGCCATTATGAAAAAGACCTGCTTGATAGCTGCTATCTGTATACCCTTGACGATAAGTTTACCGAAGGCGTTAAACTTTCATTGGGTAAAGGCGCGCTGGACGCAAAGAAATTGTCGCTTAAGCCGCAATTTACTAAATTTTCTTTACCGAGCCAGAAGCGTCCGGGTGTTACTGAACACATGGACAGCCTTATCGTGTTATCCGCCATTGGCGATTATCTTAATAAAACTTATAATATAACATTCTTCTCAAATAAAACTGCGGACAGTTACGCAAAAACGGCAAAACAAAATCAAAAATTGCTGGAAGCTTCAGGTTATATTTTTAGTTCGGACATAGTTGATACGACCAAGTCGGGACAGATAAGTACGCTTGATAACGCTGAAAAGAAAATAGCCGCATTGAACGACATAAATTTTCACACCGCTCTTGACACCCACAAACACGGCAGGCAATTTCATCACCATATAGCGGAAATAGGCTTGAAAGTCCACCTTGAATACGACCAAATTTTGACCATAATTCGCAATCTGTTCGACAAGAATAACAAATACGCCAGGAAAATACTTGCCCTCGAACTACGCGAAGTATACTCATTCGCCATTAATAACGCCGATAAATTGAAGCATGATATTCGATCTTCCATGTCATCGGAAATCGAATTCACCTCCGTTAATCCGAATAAAATCAGAAATGTCAAATTTTCTTTCCCGCAAAACCTGCTCTTTACTTATGACAGCGGCAATAAGACTCAGGTAATTTACAGTAAAAATGTATATGAAGATTATCGCAGTTCGGCAGAGCCGCGCTCCACACCTGAAAAGGAATTTGAGAAATATCTTGAAAAAGCCGGGTCAGTATTATGGTTTTATAAAAATGGCGACAGCGGCGATGAATATTTTTCTGTTGTTTACAATGATACTATGAAGAAACAACGGCTTTTTTATCCTGATTATGTAGTCAACATCAATGATGAAATTTGGATAATTGAGACCAAGGGCGGCTTCTCCCGTACGGGCGAAAGCCATGACATTGACGCTTTTTCTGAAATCAAATACAAATATCTTCATCAGTATATTATACAGAATAATTTCAAAGGCGGCTTTGTGCGGAAAGACGAAAAAAGCGGCGAACTTTGTATTTGCACAGGCGAATACAGCAAAGATATTAACAGCGATAAATGGCAGTTACTTTCTGAGATAATAAAATAATGGAAAATGTATAGACAAAAAGCTAAAAAAAGATATATTATAATAAATAAAACTAAATCATTGGAGGATTTTATGAAAAAGAACTTTTTTGTAATGGTATTAATTCTTTTTTTGTTGAACTTTCTTTCCTGTGGAACAACGAGTCACAACTCAAGAAATTCAGTTGATTGGGCGGGAATTTATACAGGGGTAATTCCCTCGGCAGGCGGTGACGGAATTAATGTCAAGTTTACCTTAAATACCGATGAGACATATACGGTAGAGTACCAGTATGTTGGCAAAAGTGATGAAATATATAGCCGTACCGGAACATTTACATGGAATTCAAAAGGAGATACCATCATTTTGGATAGCGTAAATACAAATGATTTTCCGGCATATTATAAAGTTGGGGAAAATACATTAACTCATTTGGATTTAGAGGGTAATATAATTACCGGAGACCTTGCTGATTTATATATATTGCGTAAGCAATAATAAAAAAGTCAGAATTGTACATGAAATAATAGTAAAACATATTTTTAATCAGGCTGATTTTCCCAATAATACCTGACTTTTCTGAAATGATCAATCCTGTGGTTTATTTTTATAATTTCGTTAGGATAAAATATGTCCAAAGCATTACATAATTGTAACATCCATTTTTTCCGCGTGTTTGTTAATGCGACATTCAGATGATTTGAATTGGCTATTTGAATTTGCCCCCATCCTAATGCGCCCAATGTCAGGCATGACCAGTCAAGATATTCAATAGGTATAAAAAAACACTTTTCGAAATGCAGCTGATCTTGTAGAGTTATATAGGAAACAAATAAAACAACGAAATAATTTTTATTATCTTCATAAAACCGCGCCAGTCGTTCAACGGAAGTTATATTTGGCATATTAAAAGCAGTATTCCGATTATGAGTTTTAATATCAACCACATAATAATTATGGTTTATATCTTCAAAAGCTAAATCAGCCATTGATCTTCTGGCAAATGAAGTGTCAATTTTTGTTACAAGATCATTCGGGAGGCATTGATAAATATTTCTCTCTAAAAAATTTTGTACCGCGTCGCCAACAGCCCTTGGACTATTAATAGTATTGTAGTTCATTAATTGGTTGTTGTTTAATAAATAAATAATTGCATTTTCGATTCCTTGCTGAATTTCCGCTGTAAATAATTGGCTTGTCATTATATTACCTCCGAAAAAAGTTCAATGACGGTCTTATTTGTTTTTTCCTGTATGGCTTTTTTATTTTCTTTCATTTGCATATTCGTCGTATTTCTTTCCCAAAAAATACCGTTTGAATATCCCTGAATATTAGTATCGGTATCTGATAATGCCAAACGTTTTTCAGCCCAGCAGCAATATTCTTCATTTATCTCTATTCCTATGTATTTACGCCCCAACTTTTTTGCGACTACGGATGTTGTACCTGATCCCAAAAAAGGATCAAATACGATTCCGTTTTTTGGACAACTCGCTAAAAGAAGTTTTGCAATTAACTTTTCCGGTTTTTGCGTTGGATGATCCGTATTTTCCGGCATTGACCAATAAGGGATTGATATGTCATCCCAAAAATTACTGGGATGGGTTAATCTGAAATTGCCTTCCTTTGTTTCTTCCCAATCTTTTGGTTTTCCGTTTTCTCTGTAAGGAGCAATGACTTTTCTTTTCTGCTTCACGGCGTCAATATCAAAATAGTATTCTTCGCTTTTCGTTCCAAACCAGATGTCTTCTGTCGCGTTTTTCCAGTTTGCTTTTGCTCCTCTGCCCTTTTCACGCTGCCAAATTATCCTGTTTCTGATTATAGTATGATCCCTCATAATTTGATATAAACAAAAAGTGCTTTTCCAATCACCGCAGATATATACGGAACCGTTTGGTTTTAATGTATTCAATATTTTCGGAAACCAACTTTTCAAATATTCCAGGTAGGCATCGTCATTTGTTTTTGAAAATTTAAATCCGCTAAAATTTTTATACAGATTGTAAGGGGGGTCAATTATTAAAAGGTCAACAAATTCATTTGGCAATTTACCTAAAATAGAAAATAGATCGGCGCAAATGGTTTTATTGATAATCTTCGAAGCAGAGATTTTACCGCCATTTGGGTAATAAAACAGCCTTTTTTTTAGAGAAGCACGCTCATTTTTAGAAATAGTAATTGTTCTATTTCTGGGCGCTCGTTTTTTTTCTATAGAAGACATCAAAATTCCTTCATAAATAGTTGTTCGGAAACTTCAGTTTCTGAACAACTTCCTTATTAAGATCGCATTTTTGTAGGGCTTTAGCCCGAAAAAATGCAAGACTTGTGAGGTAACCTACCGGATTACCGAACAAGTCTAATGTATGATTTTGTATACTATCATATATTTACGAGTTTGTAAAGGGTAATAGTGTATAAAATCAAGTCCGATTAGGTAAATTTCGGCACAATACAATGTCGCATAACAGGTATATATTTCACCGTTTGACAAAATAGAATATTTGGGGGATAATTGAGTTATGGAAAATATTGTGTATTTTAATACGTTAATTCAACCAAAGGAAGGTATTGGTTTTATATCAATTTTTATGATTGGTATAATGTTGATTGTAGTAATTCCATTGATAATTTTGACATTTGGGATTATAAATTCAATGAAAAATACCACAATCAGTTTATCGGAAAATGAACTGATAATTAAGTCAATGTTTTACGGAAGAAAAGTACCATTGGAAAATATTATGATAAGCGGGATAAAAAAAATTAATCTGGAAGAAAACGCGGAATATAACATTTCAATCAGGACAAATGGAATATCAATTCCAAGCTTCAAATCAGGGTGGATGAGATTAAAAAACGGCGAAAAGGCATTAACATTTATAACAGATAAAAATAATGTTGTTTTAATTCCGACAAAAGACTATTTATTATTGTTCAGCATGGATAATATTGATGAATTTATAAATAAGATAAAAGAAACCATGAAGTAACAATAAAAACGATTTGACAAACCTTTATTCTATAAAATTAATTTTTTACATCTTTCGCGGAAATAGCCAGCGAAATTATTATGCTTGATATAATAACTAAAAAAATAATTCCAATAGAAACCAATGTTTCTATGTGCATACCAAATATCCCGATACCTATTTTTATACCTGTAAATATCAATATAACAGCAACGCCATATTTAAGAAATGCAAATCTCTCCTGTAAAGATTCTAACACAAAATACAACTGTCGAAGTCCTAAAATTGCGAATATGTTAGATGTGTATACGATGAAAAGGTCTGTACTTATGGAAAAAACAGCAGGAATGGAATCCGTCGCAAATATTATATCTGAAAATTCAATTAAAACTATGACCGCAAAAAGCGGAGTTGCGTAAATCTTTTT
>JGI24698J34947_10002378_pt1 | contig 10133 bp, 7 predicted proteins | sample TergutMp193P3_FD_34947 | JGI IMG/M metagenome (IMG submission 34947) | reverse complement strand
TTAGCTCTGTTGGGTAATCTGCGTTTGATGACTTAGGTGGTCAGGCGGCTTCGGAGCCGGGTTCTACAGGAGCTCTCGCTAAGGCATTGCCCGGCCCGTTTTGTGTGTTTTGAAATCATTATTTATGTACTTGATCAGCCCGACAAATCAGAGTTTGGCCTATTGACAGTTTTGCGTTTCTATGTATAGTAACAAACAAGTGAGGTACAACTATGACGAAAAAAACGCTAATTTCTCTATTGACATGCGGGATTCCGGTGTTGATTGCCGTCTTTATCATGGCGGCAAAGCCGTTTTCCGCGGACCTGAACGACAGAGGGCAGATTATGCTTGGGGTGATGCTGATTACCCTGAGCATTTGGATTTTTAAGCCGTTTAAATTGTCCTTTTCCGCCGGGGGCCTGTTCCTGGCCTTTGCTTCCCTTGTCCTTGGCCTGACGCCAGCGGTCGTGTTCTCCGGCTTCACGCAATCGGCGGTCTGGACCCTGATTCCGGCGCTGTTCTTCGGGTACGCCCTACACAAGAGCGGGTTGGGAAAGCGGATTGCCCTGGGGATCATCAAACTTTTCAAGCCGTCCTACCTATCGCTCATCGTCGCCTGGGTGCTGATCGGGGTGGCACTGAGCGTTCTGACCCCTTCGACGACCGTGCGGGTGGCCATCGCCCTCCCGATTGCCGTGCAGTGCTGCGAACTGTGCAAACTCGAAAAGGGCTCGAAGGGGAACTCGCTGATCCTGCTGACCGCCTTCGCAATGGCGCTGATCCCCGGCGCGGGATGGCTGAACGGCGTCCTTTGGGGGCCGATGATCCAGGGCTCGATAAACAACGCTTTTGGTACGCAGGTTGTCACATTTGACAGCTGGTTCGGCGTGATGTTCCTGCCGATGGTGATCATGACCGTGCTGCTGGTGGCGGGAAGCCTCGTAGTGCTGGGGCCGAAGGAAAAACTTTCACAGGAGGCGATCGACTCGCTGAAGGAAACACGCGCCGGCAAGATGACCCGGCAGGAAGCCATCACCGCTGTCATCCTCGTGGTCGTTTTCGGCATGTTTCTCACCAATCGTTTTCACCACATACCAGACGCCGCCGTGTGCCTGGCCGCAACTTTCCTCTTATTCCTGTCCGGCATCTTGGAAGCGAAGGATTTCAACATCGGCGTCAGTTGGGACCTCATCGTATTTATCGCGATGGCCCTGAGCCTGAACGCGATTTTTATCGAAACAGGCATTTCGCGCTGGCTTGCCGGAATCATCGTGCCGGCGCTCGCCCCCATCGCGGGCAGTCCGTGGCTGTTCATGTACGGCATAACCATCATCATGTTCCTGTGGCGCTTTGTCGACGTGGCGGCCTTCATTCCCACCATCGCGATCCTGTCGCCGATACTCCCGTCAATACAGGAGGCGTACCACATCAGCCCGCTGCTGTGGCCGGCAATATTCATCATGGCCGGAAACGCGTTCTTTTTGGCCTATCAAAATATTTGGGCGGTGATGGGTCAGTCAATCACGGGCGACCGCACGTGGACCAGCAAGCACCTGGGCGTCTACGGCGTGCTGTATTTCGCGGCGTGTCTCTTAGCCCTGCTTGCGGCGATACCCATGTGGCTAAACGCCGGGCTGTTCCGGTAACAGAAAAAGAAGAAGACCTCGCACAGAGCACACGGAGGAACGGAGCACACGGGGGAAGACGGAAGAAGAGCATCGCACGGGGGCACAGGGAACACGGAGGAAGAAGAAGGGGGGAAGAATTCTACCACGAACAACACGAACAGAAGAGAAGAGAATAAACAACAAAAATGGTGCCTGGCACCTTTTTCAAGGAGAGAAGAATGATAAAAGAAGCGATTATTCAGGCGGCGGGGAGAGAGAACCTGAGCCGCGAGACCGCCGAGGCGGTTATGGATGAAATAATGGAAGGAAAAGCCAGCGATATTCAGATGGCGGCCTTCCTCACGGCGATGTCGGTAAAGGGTGAAACTATCGAGGAGATCACCGCCCTGGCGACCGGAATGCGAAAGCACTGTGTAAGGGTTTTGCACGACATGGATGTTCTGGAAATCGTGGGCACAGGCGGCGACCGGTCCAATTCGTTCAATATTTCCACCACCTCGGCACTGGTTATTTCCGCGGCGGGTATCGCGGTCGCCAAACACGGCAACCGCGCCGCTTCCAGCAAGACCGGCGCAGCCGATGTGCTGGAAAGCCTCGGTGTCGATATAAAGGCCTCTCCGGAGCGGAGCATCCACTTGCTCAAGACCATCAACCTGTGTTTCCTTTTCGCGCAAAACTACCACATTTCCATGAAGTACGTCGCGCCGGTGCGGAGGGAACTGGGTATCCGAACCTTCTTCAACATACTCGGCCCCCTCGTGAATCCGGCAGGCGCGAGCATGGAACTCTTGGGCGTGTACGACGCCGACCACCTCGAGCCGCTGGCGAAGGTGCTGTGCAACCTCGGCGTGAAAAGGGGCATGGTGGTATTCGGGCAGGACGGGCTTGACGAAATCTCGCTGAGTTCGCCCACCAGCATCTGTGAACTGCAAGACGGCTTCATCAAGAGTTATGTGATAGAACCGGAGCAATTCGGCTTTACCCGTTGCAAAAAAGAGGAACTGGTCGGTGGGACCCCCGAGGAAAACGCGAAGATAACCAGGGACATCCTCGGCGGCGCGAAGGGCCCCAAGCGGGACGCGGTATTGCTCAATTCGGCGGCGGCGATTCACATTGCGAGGCCGGAGGTTTCCATTGAGAAGGGGATCGTAATGGCCGCCGAAACCATCGACTCGGGCAAGGCGAAAACCCAGCTTGAAAAGTTTATCGAGTTGTCTCAGGCGGAATGACAACGCGCACGATCCTCGACGAGATCGCCGAAAAAACGCGCTTGAGGGTGGCGCGGGCAAAAGCGGCCGTGCCCCTTGAGCGGCTTCTTGCGGTGATTAATTCAGAAGAGCCTCGCACAGAGGCGCAAAGGCACGGGGAGAAGACGGAATTTGAAGAAGCCCTTGCCGCGCCGGGGCTGTCGTTTATCTGCGAGGTGAAGAAGGCCTCGCCGTCAAAGGGCGTAATCGCCGAGGACTTCCCGTACCTGCAAATCGCCTGCGAGTACGAGGCGGCGGGCGCGGCGGCGATTTCCGTGCTAACCGAGCCGGATTATTTTCTGGGCAGCAATCAATACTTGCGTGAGATAGCGGCAAGGGTAAAGATACCGGTTCTGCGAAAGGATTTTGTTGTTGACGAGTATCAGATTTACGAGGCGAAAGTTTTGGGGGCCCAGGCGGTTCTGCTCATCTGCGCTCTTTTAAACACGGCGATCCTTACACAGTATATCGCGACCGCCGGGGAACTGGGCCTTTCGGCGTTAGTCGAAATTCACAACGAGGCCGAAGCCGAGGCGGCGCTGGCGGCCGGCGCGCGGATCATCGGCATTAACAACCGGGACCTCAAAACCTTCGGTGTGGACCTGGGCCTCAGCGCGCGCCTTCGAAAGCTGCTCCCGGCGGGAATTATTACCGTGGCGGAAAGCGGCGTCAAGTCGCCGGATGACGTGCGGGCGCTGAGGGATACCGGCATTGACGCGGTGCTGATAGGCGAAAGCCTTATGCGCGCCCCAGACAAGAAGCGGTTTTTAGCGGAGCTAAGAGATGCATAACAAAAGGCCTCGCACGGGGGGACACAGGGAAGAAGAGCCTCGCACGGTGGACACAGGGGAACACGGAAGAAAAACCTCGCACGGAGGCACGGAGAACACGGAGGAAAAAGGAAATTTTGAAGAATTTGACCACGAACATCGTATCGCGAACCTGTGGTTCGACGATACGCCACGAACCAACACGAACAAAAGAAGAAAACCATGTAGAACACGGGGGAGAGAAAAAAGAAATCTCTACTTTCTTCATTATTTTTTTTCCGTGTCCTCTGTGCTTCAGTGCCTCTGTGCGAAATTCTTTATTGATGCTTGTACCTCTGTGCGATGAATAAGTGAAGGTTATGAAGATTAAAATCTGCGGGTTGTCCCGCGAAGAGGACATTGATTACATCAACGAGGCGCGGCCCGACTACGCCGGCTTTGTGTTTGCCCCAAGCAAGCGGCAAGTGTCGCCGGTGCTGGCGGCGCGGCTGCGGCTGCGTTTGGCGGAGGGCATCGCACCGGTGGGCGTATTTATCGACGCCCCCGCCGCCGATATCGCCGCCCTGTACCGCGACGGCGTGATCTCGCTGGCACAGCTTCACGGCGGCGAGGACGAGGAATACATTGCGCGGCTCAAAGAGGCAAGCGGAGATACGCCTGTACCGGTGATAAAGGTTATCAAAGGCGAATCTTTAAAGAGCCTCGCACGGAGGCACGGAGAACACGGAAAATACGAAGACCTCGCACAGGGGCACGGGGGCACAGTGGAACACGGAGAAGAATTTTACCACGAACCAACACGAACAAAAGAAGAAAACCACGGAGTACATGGAGAAGAGAAGAAAAACACGGAGAAACACGGAGGAAGAAAAGAAAAAGAAACCACGGAGTACACGTCGAACCTTCGGTTCGCGAAACACGGAGTGTTAATTAATTCAAGCGCGGATTTTTATCTGATTGATTCAGGAGCAGGCAGCGGTAAACCCTTCGATTGGAATCTTCTTAATCTTCCCCGCTCCCCACTCCCCGCTCCCCGCTCCCTGTTTGAAAAACCCTGGTTCCTCGCGGGGGGCATCGGCACGAACAACATCGAGCGGGCGATGGCGCTTAAGCCCTTTGGCATCGACGTTTCAAGCGGGGCGGAAACGGACGGAGTGAAGGACCGCGAAAAAATATTGCGACTAACGGAGATTGTCAGAGAAGGAAACAAAGGATGAGCACAGGACGATTCGGCGATTACGGCGGGCAGTTTATTCCCGAAACACTGATGAACGAGATCATCAATCTGGAGAAAGCCTACAATCATTATAAAACCGACGCGGCGTTTACGGCGGAGCTTGACGGCCTTCTGAAAAATTACGCCGGACGCCCTTCGCTTTTGTATTACGCGGAGGGAATGAGCCACGACCTTGGGGGGGCGAGGATCTACCTCAAGCGTGAGGACATGAACCACACCGGCTCCCACAAGATCAATAACGTGCTGGGACAGACGCTACTGGCGAAAAGGATGGGCAAGACCAGGATCATCGCCGAAACCGGAGCCGGCCAGCATGGCGTGGCGGCGGCGACGGCGGCGGCGCTGCTGGGAATGGAGTGCGAGGTCTTCATGGGAAAGGAAGATACCGAGCGTCAGGCGCTAAACGTGTACCGCATGGAGCTGTTAGGCGCAAAAGTTCATCCGGTTTTGTCGGGAACGCAGACACTGAAAGACGCGGTAAACGAGACGATGCGCGAATGGGTTGGCAGGGTTCACGACACGCACTACGTACTGGGTTCGGTGATGGGTCCGCATCCCTTCCCCGTCATGGTGCGTGATTTCCAGAGCGTGATCGGCAGGGAGGCACGGGAGCAGATACTCCTTAAAGAGGGAAGGCTCCCCTCGGCGGTGCTTGCCTGCGTGGGCGGCGGCAGCAACGCGATAGGCACTTTCTTCCATTTTATTCCCGACACGGCGGTGCGGCTCATCGGCTGCGAGGCCGCGGGGCGTGGCCTCGACACCGGGCAGCACGCCGCCACCATCGCCAAAGGCTCGGTGGGGATTTTCCACGGAATGAAGTCCTACTTCTGCCAGAACGACGAGGGGCAGATCGCGCCGGTGTATTCGATCTCCGCGGGGATGGATTACCCGGGCATAGGGCCGGAGCACGCCTGGCTCAACGATTCAGGCCGCGCCGAGTACGTTCCCGTTACCGACGAGGAAGCGGTCTCCGCTTTTGAGTACCTTGCCCGCGCCGAGGGAATTATATGCGCGGTGGAAAGTGCCCACGCCGTCGCCCACGCGCGGAAAATTGCGCGTAACTTCGGCACGGACGAGAACATCATCATCTGTCTTTCGGGACGCGGCGACAAGGACGTCTCGGCAATCGCAAGATATCGGGGGAAGGAAGTACATGAGTAACATCGCGAAAGCGTTTGAAAACGGCAAGGCCTTCATCGGTTTTGTTACCGGCGGTGACCCTTGCGTGGAAAAGACGAAAGAGTTTGTGCTGGAAATGTTCCGCGCCGGAGCTGACCTGGTCGAAATCGGCATCCCCTTTTCAGACCCGATCGCCGAGGGCCCGGTCATCCAGGAGGCGAACATCCGCGCCTTGTCCGCCGGAACCACCGTCGAAAAACTTTTCACCCTCGTCGAGGGCATCCGCAAAGAGACCGCGAAGCCCCTGCTTTTTATGACCTACCTCAACCCGGTCTTTCATTACGGCATGGCGGCTAACGGCTCTGCCGACGGCCATGCCGACGGATACGACGCTTTCTTCAAGCGCGCCGCCGCCGCCGGCCTCGACGGGATCATCGTCCCCGACCTGCCCCACGAAGAACAGGCGCCGGTGCGGGAAGCGTCGTCAAAATACGGCGTCGACCTCGTTTCCCTCATCGCCCCGACCACCGGAGGGGAACCTCGCCCAACCGAGTGGTCGGGTTCGGCGGAGGGTTCTGAAGCGCGGATACAGGAGATCGCCAAAAGCGCCCGCGGCTTCATCTACCTCGTTTCGTCGATGGGTGTAACCGGCATCAGGAGCGAGATACGTACCGACCTCGCGTCTATCGTCACTGCGATAAGAGCCGTCACAGCGCTGCCGGTTGCCGTCGGCTTCGGCATACACACCCCCGCGCAGGCCGCGCAAATGGCGGCCATCGCCGACGGCGTGATCGTCGGCAGCGCTCTCGTCAAAATCGCCGCTGAACACGGCCCCTCCGCCGCCCCGCACATCTACCGTTATGTGAAAGAGATGAAGGAGGCGATAAGCTCGAAATGATCTGAAAATTCTCTCGCAAAGACGCAAAGCTCGCAGAGGACGCAAAGGGATCAGAGTAATCATGTCGATTTCTTCTTATTCTTTCATTAGTATTAGGATTTAAGAAGAATGAGGAAAATACGCAACCATCAAACTACGCGCCCTTCTTTGCGCTCTTGGCGTCCTTCGCGCCTTGGCGAGAACTCTTCTTAAGAATCGTTCTCCGGGTTATTTTTAACTTTGCCCTTTAGCGCTTAAGCCGCTGATCGTCCGGCGCGAGGGCGAGAGCCTGCCGCAGGTAGAAATCCGCGCGCCTGTCGTCACCGCGGCTGTGGTAGATTTCGAATATCGCGATGATGGCGTCGAGATTCCGCGGGTCCTCGAAGAGGCTGGACTGGAGATCGCTCATCCTCAAATCCTCGCCGCTTCTGGTGAGGCTGTGCAGGTAGTAGTAGCGGCTTTTAACGGCGCCGCCTGCCATGCTCTCCAGGCGGTTGGCAATTATCGCCGACGCCTCCCCGTTTTGACCCGTTTCAACCAGGGCCGTAATGTAAGCGATTGTGCCTTCCTCGCTTGAACGATCCCGCTCGTAGAGTTCCCGCGCGTAGGAAAGGGCGGCGGCCCTGTTTCCCTGCGCGTTTTCCACGTTAAACGCCTCAAGAAGATCCTGCGACGAACGGCGCTCGTTCAAAAGCCTCGCGAGGTAGCTTTGCGCCTCGGCCCAGGATTGACGGCTGGCGGCGTCCCTCACTGCAAGGGTAACCACTTCCAGCGGGGGTGCGGGAACATCCAGGAGCCTCGCGAGCAGTTCCCTGCCCTCGCTCTTGTCCTGCGGCCTTGAGGACTCCAAAAGAAGCCGGGCGGCGTACACGGCAATCTCATTGTCAAGCCTGTCCGCCGCCGGAGAGACCCGCAAAATCGTTCGCAGGGAATTCATGGCCGCGTCCATGTTGTTGTAGGCTTCCGCCTGAACCCTCGCGCGCAGAAATAGGTAAAGCCGGTTACCAGAGTTTGAGCCGGCGTAGGCGTCCAGGGGAGCCTGCGCCTGAAGGAATTGACCCTGCTCCACAAGGATATGGGCTCTCATTAGGAGGAACTCCCTGTTCCGGCTGTCCCTTTGCAGTATCTCGTCAACGGCTTCTTCGGCCCTTGGCCAGTCGCCCGCGTTGTAATAAACCCGCGCAAGTTGACGCTTAATCTGGATATTATCCGGGAAAGCCGCCAACAGTTCCGAGAGGAACTGCTCGGAGTCCAGGCCCTGAGCCGCCATAGTGCGGGCAAGGCCCAGCGCCACCGGATAACAACCGGGGAAATGTTCCCAAACCTCGGCGTACAGGACGGCGGCGGCTTCCTGCCGCCCCGAAAACTCGTGCAGGATCCCGGAAAATAACCCGGGCAAAACCGACTCACCGTTCAATTCGCCCGCTGTTTCCAAATCCCCCAGTACGGCAAGGTAAGTTTCCTCAGGGATTGCCGCTTCATTGGCGATCATGCTTTTGGGATAAAAAGTCAGGAAAGGTAGAATATGCTCAAGGAAGTCATCGGAGTTTTTCCGGGGGCTGGTATAGACGCCCCTTTCGACGTCCCGCAAAATCCGCGAGTAGACATGGGTAACCGGAGGGTCCAAAGGGGGCAATTCGACCTGAACCGCCGGGTACAGAGTGGTCAACAGGGCGGCGTTGACGGCGTTCATCATACGGCCGAATTCGGTGGAACCGATGGAGTTTACGCGGATAATTTCCAGGGCGCCCAGCAGCGACGACGGCGACCCTTCCTCGGTAAGGGAGCGTATCTCCCCCGTGATTCCCCCGTTCCCGGCGGGCGCGGGCCGCTGCTCCCTTTCCGGCTGGGGAATCATCGTGGGCAGGGGAGTTTCGACGGGCGGCGCCGCCGCCTTGCATGAAAAGAACAAAAGCAGAAGAATAACCGGAAACAACTTCATATTTGATAAATCTTAACCCGTTTTCCCCGACAGTTCAACTTGAAAATGGTATCTGATATAACATCATAAATTTAAGAATAAGAAACCACAGAGTTACACGGAGTATTACACGGAGGAACACGGAGGAAGAAGGAGGTAGATGGGAGGGTGGCGTGTAGATAACAAATTGCGCGTCTTCATCATTCTTCCATATAAATCTGGTAAAAAAAAGCAAGAAGGTATCGACCGGCTCAGTAATCTCTCTCTTCTCCGTGAAACTCCGTGGTGAGAACGAAAACACAGGAAGAATGCGACCGGCCTGGTAATCCCCCGGAACCCTCCGTGAAACTCCGTGGTGAATTCTTCTCTTCTCCGTGGTTATCTCTTTTGTTAGTAGCGCCCCTTGCCTTGTCAACAAAAAATATCCATACTATAATAGAAAAAATGAAAAGAAAGGGACGCTTTTTCGTTTTCACTTTGGTTTTCCTTGCCGCGTCGGCGCTTGGCCTATCGATGTGCGTGAACAGGGAGAGCGCGCTTGCGGCAAATATCGCCAGTACGGGTAACAATGTGAAGAACTATTTTCTCAGGGTTACCAATCCCGCCGGTTTCATTCTAAAAGATCCGTACTATGTGTCGGGAACAAAGGAAGAGCGGGATGATCTGGAGGAGTTCTTCTATCTTCTTGCCGGCGAAGAGGAGAGAAGCCAGGAGCAGTTTACCGTTGTGCGGGAAATTGCCAACACGTACATCAGACAGAAGGAATACGGCAAGCTCGTTAATTTCCTGAGTTCCCGGATACATCAATACCCCGAAGACCCCTACACGGCTTACTATCTTTTCATGATGGCATACGGGTACCAGCAGATGGAAGCCTACCCCGTAGCGGCGCTTTATTTCGACATGATCGTCAAGAACTACCCCGATTTAACCGTCCAGGGGAGGTCCATTCACCTGGCGTCCCTCAATCAGCTCATCACAATGACGGAGGACCCGCAGCAGAGCGTATGGTACTACGAGGAGCTGCTCAATAAATACCAGGAGCAGATAGATCCCGGCCCCTCGTACTTCATGCTTGCCCAGGCTTATGAGGGAATCGGTGAGTGGAACAGCGCCATCAGGGCCTATACCCAATACCTCTCCTACATCGGTTCCAATGTTCCGGGCTTTCCAAACGCCGATAACTACGCGAAACAGCTCGTGGACTTCAATAATTCCGCGAAGGATTGGACTTTTGAGAGCCTCAACGTCCTGGTTGAAACCGTGAAAACCGCCCTTGACGACGGTTCCTCAAACCGGCTGTGGCAGTACCACGCCAAGGCGAATTTCTTCACGCGCACCTGGGAGAACGA
>JGI24698J34947_10002377_pt1 | contig 10133 bp, 9 predicted proteins | sample TergutMp193P3_FD_34947 | JGI IMG/M metagenome (IMG submission 34947) | reverse complement strand
CTTTTCTGCCTCAAAATATATCNTATCAGGTAAAGAAATAGCTGTTTTCATATTATAAGTATAACAAAAGTATAAACCATTGTCAATAGATATTTCTATAAATTTCTTAATTTTATTTAATGATTTTAGTGTATGATTTTTCATACATTTTCAAAAAATATGTCACCTAACAACCTATAAACGAAACACTCCCCCCTCTCTAATTACTCCTATACCCAGCCGCATAATCAATCGTACACGATGTCCGGTACTGCGTATGCGTCCCAAAGCCGACGCCTGTTTGTGTAAAAGCCCTGTTCATTATATTTGTTCTGTGGCCTCTGCTTGGAACGCCGTCATCAATAAGCAAGCTGCATACTATTTCCCTTCCGGCTGCGTCTCCGTATGAAATATTTTCTCCCCATGTCCACGAACCGCTGAATGTGCCGTATCGTCTCATGCGGGTTTCAGGCGTACTCCTGTCACTGCCGTTGTGTCCTATTTGCCCGGTTCTGCTTTGATCCGTCGCGTGATCTTTTGCCGCGCGGGAAAGTCCCCTTTCGGGCGTCAATGCGCTGACACTGCCCGCCCTGTTTAACGCGGTAATGCAGGCATTGACAGCCGCCGCCCCTTCCTGCGTTACCATTGTTATCTGTCCCGGTACGGAATAATTTCTGCCGTTGAAATATCTCAGCCGCGGCCTTATATACAATTCCGCGTATTTTCTGGGATTATTTCTTACCTTATTCATTTCCAGAATAACGTCCTTTTCTATGCCTGTTAAATAATTCACATTTGCCGCCGTATCGAGAGCCGCGATATTCCAATTCTTGGCATCAGGATCGGCTCTCCTGTTTTGATCATTTTGCGCCGGCTGAGTAGTTGTGCCGCTCGTTCCGCTCCGGGAACCGCTGCCGGAAGAATTTGATCGTGATGAAGAAGAATTATTTTTTCCAGGTGTCCAGCATGAAGAAATCGCAAAACAAATAATGATCAATAAACTGATTGTTTTAATTTTCATATATTTTCCTTTTATAATACTATATTACAATAACAATTTTTTATCAATATTTTACTCACACATGAGGCACTATGTCTCCCAAAAAACAGGAGGAGAAATTCAGAAAAGGCTTTGGGGATAGTTTGCGGCTTATTTATTTGTCTTCTTTTGCCAGGCGGCGTCTATCCGGGCCTGCTCTTCATTGGTAATATCGGCTGTTTTAACCGGCCTTGGCCTGCCGCTGGGAGGACGCTTAATAATCTGCTGCGCCGGAAGCTTGTCGCACATTTCCTGCAATTTATGCGCTACCGCACTGTATTGCCCGGCCAAGACAAGATTCGTCGCAGACTGAAGCGCAAGGTTTTTATAGTTCTTTATCTGTCTTGTGAGCTCGTCGCGGTCTCTACAGCTTTTATATTTGTTTACTTCATCATCTACACTTACCATATCCGCCTCCCATAATAACAAGCTATATTAATGTTATATCATCTTTTATACTAATGTCAAGGGCCGCCAATTATAGAGTTTTCCACGAAAACCTGCGCCGCGCTGATGATTTCGCCGGTCTGTACGTGAATGACACGGGCAAAGATGATTGCCTGAGCGCTCATCGGAATCACCTGCCCTGTGACAATGTAATGCGCGCCGAGGAGTTTCCCCACTTCGATGGCGTCGTCGGTGTCCAGCAGTCCCTGACGCGCGATGTTCTGTTCCGCTCTTACGGCGTCCAGCCGGTTCCGCTCAACAAGCGTCAGCCCCGGGGTCTGGGCAAGGCTCACCAGGGCGCTTTCGTTGATAAACGCAAGCAGCGGGCTTTCGTCTTCGGCACCCCTCATGCTGAAGGGCGCAATGGCGGCAATGGAACGCTGCCCCGCCGGGAAGGAAAGTCCGATTTCCTTGAAAAGAGCCGAAAGCCGGTTTTGCAGTAACTCCAAATTTGATGTTTGAGCCGAAGGGCGGGTTAAAGGAGAGGGACTGTCAATACCGGCAAAATCTCCGGCGGGCCTGCCGCCTAAATCGACCAATTCCCTGCTCAGTATATTATCGTAATTAACCAGTATTTCCAGTTCATGTTTGAAGGCTTCCGCGTCGTCTATTCTGAGTCTCGCGTTCTCAAGTTCCAGCCGTGAATCCCTTGTCATTTTTAGAGCGGCTTCAAGGCGCCTCAGAAAATTTTCTTTCAGGCTATTCATGCGTTCCCACTGGGCAACGCTTGGTTCGCGGTATCCAACATCCCTCTCAATCCGGTACAAGGCGGCAAGATCGTCCTGACCCGCGTAGTAAAGATTGCCGATCTCTGTGATGGTTTTGGCAAAGTTCAGCATGGTTCCCGAATGGAGCACCATGCCGGAGGAGATTCCGTCCGCCGCGTTATCCGAAATCACAATACCGATGTTTCGCTGTTCAGAGGGAAGTTGTCTTCCAAAGAGGTCTTTGGCTGTTACCGTAAAGCGGGCAAGTTCCCTTTCGCCGCTTGAAGGTAAACCCCGCACCGCCTCAGGCAGCAAACGGTAGCTGACGAGGATTGTCTCGTAATCCCCGATGTGAAGGCCCGGCAGTTTATAGTAGATTTTGTTCCCGTCAATCCGGCGCTGATAGCCCCACGTATCAAGTATCTGAACGCCGCGCGTGAATTCCAGCGTCATATCAAGATCGGTTGCAGCTAACGCGACCATCCGCTCAAACTCGGTATCGAAGAGTTTTATCATTTCCTGGCGATCCGCTATGAAGCGCGAACTGCCGCCGCCCTCTTCCGCAAGCGTCCGCATGAGCTCAATGTCGAAGCCCACGCCCACGCCGACAGTCGTGGTGGTGATCCCCATCTGCCTGTGGCTTTCGGCAAGCTGGTAGATCATATCCTTTTCCTGCCTGAGCGCCGAAGAACCCCTGTATTCAAAATCAGGTATTCTCACATCACTGACGCTGCCGCTGCCTGAAACGGTCCCATCAAAATAGCTGTACTGGTTTCCGTTTTTTATTTCCACCCTGAACGGCGTGGGCGCTCTGTTTGTTTCGTGAAATCCGTAATTCTGCACAAAGACCTGATAACGGCCCTGCGGCGCGCGTCCCGGCCCCCAAAAAATATTTTCAACCGGCTTGGTGGTTTCGCCTCTTACATTCATGTCAACGTCCAGCATTCCGCCAATAGAATCCGTCTTATGCGCATAGTATATTTCTTCTCCGCGCGGGTTGATTACGTGCAAATCCAGATCGTTGCGGTTGTTCCAAATCAGCGAAATCCGCACATCTCCCGACTGCGCGCCTGCCTGCGTAAGCCTTGAAGAAAATTCCGTCCCATCGGAAAAAAAGAGGACGCGATTCACCGAACCTTCGCGGAAGTTTATAAGAGCCTGCTGGTATCCGGCGGCAAGTCCCTTTTCAAGATCGCTTGTGCCCTGGGGACGCAGGCTGTTTACCGCGTCAAGGAAACGCTGCCGCTTTTCCGCGCTGTCCATGCGCGTAGACGGAAAATTTACCTCAGCCGTCTCGTGAAAACTGACCAGCGCAAGTGAATCAACAGGCCGGATTTTATTGATAAAGATTGCCGCCGATTCCCTGACCCACGCGATCTTGTCCTCATCGTTCATTGAATCCGAGCAGTCGATAACAAAGACAAGGTTCATGGGAGGCAGTTCGTCAAAGCTGACAGTTCTGCCCTGTATGCCAATCTGGAGTATCCCCTCCTGCCCCGGACTCATCTGAGCGGAACTGTTGTAAAGGTATATCCCCATTTCGCCCTGCGGCGCCGGGTAATTGTAATTAATGGACGCAAAATATGAATCGATGTAAACTTCTTCCGGCGGGATGATTATCCCCCGTCCCGCGAGATAACGCCCGCGCGTACCCGAACCGGCTGATTCCGCGCTGGCGGCGCAGGACGCGCTGAAAGGAATGACAGCTAACACTGCCAGCGTGAAAAAAGCGGTAAAGAGGCGTCTCCTCATAAATTTCCTCCATAGGAAACGGAAGTCATTATTTTGATCTGTCCTGTTTCGACATCAATAACCCTTAACCGCAAATAATTTGCCTGTCCCCAGGGACTGATCCCGCCTGTTATCACATAGGCCGCTCCGATAAGATGCCCGATGGAAACCGCGGTATCGTCATCCACTTCGCCTGAAAGGTGGAACTGCTGTTCGGCCCTTATGACATCAAGGTTCCTCCGGTCTACAACGCGGAATTTTCTTGAGTTCACAAGATGAATGGTCAGCTCTTCGAGAGCGTATTCCGCTTCAAGCAAATCGGCACAAGCGATTGAAATGATCGCGACGCTTGCGCCTGAGTCAAGCGATTCGGAAATTACCCCGCCCGATTTAAAAAGAGCCTCGGTCAGTGTCTGCGCGTTTTCAGAAGCGGAGACGCTGGATGTTTCAGATGATGAGTCAATTTGCGCGGCAACAGGCGTATTTACCGACGGGCCACCCGGACACGCGGTCAGGCACAAGAGAATACAACTAAAAAAAATACTGTAATACCCTGTTTTCATCACATTCTTAATGATCATTTTACACCCAATCGGAACAGGTATCAACTAAAGTGAATATTTATCCGCGCAGAAATCAATCCCTGTCTTTTTCAATAATTTCCTTAAGCACTGTCAGCGCGTACAGGGGGACATCGTACAGATCGCCGCTCCTTCCGTAGTCCGCAAGAGATGAGCGGACAGCCAAGCGCGGTTTGTGCTTTTCCATGTAGACTTTCAGGCTCTTTGCTTTGAGGTTTGCCGCCGCCTTAACCTCAAGCGGTATAACGCCGTTGTTTTCGCTTTGCAGAATAAAATCAACTTCGGACATGCGGTTTGATGCCTTCATTTTTCCCGCGTCTTTTTCAACTATTTCGTCCCTGTTCGCCCAATAGGCAATATCCCGCACTTTGTTCGCGTACAGTTCCTGACACACAAACTGCTCTGTCAGCGCGCCCTTGAATTCCGTAAACAGCGCGTCTCCTTCCAGCAGCGTCTTTACATTCAGCAGCGACATTGCAGATAACAGGCCTACGTCAAGAACATATAATTTGAACGCGCCGGTGTTCGCGTAACTTTTCAGCGGAGTTGCTGGTTTTGCGACTCTTTCTATGCGGTGAATCAGGCTGCTTTTAGCAAGCCACATTATCGCGTCCTCATAATTTTTCGCTTTCGCACCCTTTTGAATCTCGCTGTAAATAAATTTTTTGTTCTCCCTCGCGAGCTGCACCGGTATTGAATCCCAGATTTTCAAAGCCTGAGGCAGTGTATCGACAGGTATGTGTTTGGAAAAATCCTCCTGATACGACATTAAAATCTCGACCTGCGCTTTTCGCGCCGCCGCGAAATCGCCGCCATTGATAAACTTCGACACAGGTTCAGGCATTCCGCCCACATAAAAATATGTCCGTAAACAGGAAATAAACCTATCCCTGAAAGCCGCTATCAGTTTGTAGTCCCTCTTGTCCAATAAATCGCAAAGCCCCTCTTCCCCGCAGGCCAGCAAAAATTCATAAAAGCTCATTGGATACATTGTCATGAACTCAACTTTTCCAACCGGGAAAGAATACCCGCCGTCTTTGTCGCCGGTCAATACGCCAAGCAGGCTTCCGGCGGCGACAATATGGTATTCGGGCGCGTTTTCATAAAAAAATTTCAATGAGGCAAGCGCGTTTTTACAGGCCTGGATTTCGTCAAAAATTATCAGCGTGGTTTGGGGATTTATTTTCGCGGCAGTTTCAATTTCCAAACCGGCCAGCAAACGTCCGGTATCCATGTCCACGGAAAAAAGCTCGCTCATCCGCGGATTTTTATCGAACATGATATAGGCGGTATTTTCGTACTGAGTGCGGCCAAATTCTTTCATAAGCCAGGTTTTTCCAACCTGACGCGCGCCATTTACAAGCAGGGGTTTTTTATCCGCCCTGTTTTTCCAGTCAATCAACTCCTGTATAGACAGCCTATTCATTTTTTCCTCAAAAACGGTCTTTTTTTAATGATACTCCGTAGAAAAGGAAAAATCAAGGGTTTTGCCACTTTTTCGTTGAATAAAGTGGCAAATTTGCCATATTTTCGTTGAATAAAGTGGCAGAATTACCATTTTTTCGTTGAATAAAGTGGCATAATTACCACTTTTTCGTTGAATAATGTGGCAATATTTCCATTTTTTCCTTGAATAAAGTGGCAGAATTACTATTTATTCATTGAAGAAATTTGAAGTATCCGTGAGTTGATCGCTATTCAAAACTTTAAAAAAAAGTTATCCTTATACAATGAAAAATAAAATCTTTTTTGTTTCGGCTGTATTATTTATAGCGGTTATTTTTGGAACCTGCAAAAACAGTAATTCAGGTTATTTCCCCGGAGAGGAAAATTTCAACAAGGACGCGTCTTATGCTCTGGGAATGAATTTGGGCGCCAGAATGAGGGAAGGCATGCTTGCCGACGGTATCATCCCGAATTTAAATGAATTTATAAAGGGGATAACCGACGGTTTTAGCGGCAGGGAGACCCGGTTTGAATTGGAAGATGCTTTAGATATAATAGATGCGGCTTATAATACGCTAAGAATGGAATTTGACGCTCCCATAATACAGGCGGAAGTTGAATTCCTTGCGCAAAATGCCAGAAGACCGGAGGTAATAATAACACCCAGCGGCCTTCAATACGAAATCCTGGTTGAATCAGACGGGCCAAGGCCGTCTTTCGACAGTATTGTGCAGGTACATTACGAGGGCAGATTGACCGACGGCTATCTTTTTGACTCAACTTACGAAAGCGGAAGGCCGGTGGACTTTCCGCTTAACCAGGTTATTCCCGGCTGGTCAGAGGGGCTGCAGTTAATGACCGTTGGCAGTAAATACAAATTTTACATCCCCTCGGAAATCGGTTACGGTCCCAATGGTACAGGGCCGATACCTCCGTACGCCACGCTTATTTTTACAGTTGAACTTCTGGACATACAATAATAAAGGAGAAAAAAATGAAAAAATTATCGATCTTTTTGTGCCTGTTCTTAACCGTATTTGCCCTGCATGCAAGAGCCATTCAGGAAGATCTCAGAGCAGCCGAAGAAAAAGCCAAGGTAAGTTATTCCTTCGGAATGGTTATAGGCAGCAACCTGAGTACATACGGCATAGATTTCGATTACGACGCCTTCAGGGACGGAGTAATGGCGATGGTAGAAGATGACATATCGCCGCAGTTCAGCGAACAGGAGGCGATGGAAATAATAGACACCGCCCTGCAGGTATCAATGGACAGAAAGTCCGCGCAAAACCGGCTGAACGAAGAGGCATTTCTTGAGAGAAACAGGGAAAAGCCGAATGTAATTGTTACGCAAAGCGGCCTTCAATACGAGATCCTTGTTGAAGCGGACGGAGAAAAACCGGCGTCTGACTCAGTAGTCAGGGTAAATTATGTAGGCACTTTCTCGGACGGAAGCCCGTTTGACAGTTCCATGGACGAAGAAGGCGCTTATATTCCGCTTGATATGGTTATCAAAGGCTGGACCGAAGGGTTAATGCTGATGAGCGTGGGAAGCAGTTACCGTCTCTACATTCCTTCAAACCTGGCTTACGGCAGGGAAGGAATCAACCCGATTATACCGCCGTATTCAACATTGATCTTTACGGTTGATTTACTCGAAATACTCGGCCCGGATTCTTTTGATAGTCCTTAACGGCTGGGAATCCTAATCCTGAAAACTGAGCCTTCACCGGCGTGGCTTTCCGCTTCTACCCTTCCCTTGTGCATAATGGCGATATGCCTGACTATGGAAAGCCCGAGGCCGGTGCCTCCCGCGTCACGGCTTCTGGCGCGGTCTACACGGTAAAATCTTTCAAAAATTCGCTCAAGGTGTTCCGCCGGAATCCCAATCCCCCTGTCCTTCACTTCCAAAAGAAGCTCTTCGTTTTCTTCGCACGCGCTGACCCAAAGTTTTGATTTAGACGGAGAATATTTAATGCCGTTGTCTATCAGGTTGATCAGCGCCTGTATAATAAAAGAGCCGTAAAGTTTCGCGTTTAAATCATCCGGGCATTTTACAATAAGCTCGATCTGTTTTCTCTTTGCCTGCGGCTCTACGGAAGAAACAGCTTCATCAATCAATGGGGCGACGCTTAACTCTTCCATGTCGCGGGCGTTAGCGGCGTCATTTTCCAAACCGGCAAGTATTAACAGATCGTTTGTAAGGTTTTCCATAATGCCGGCGTTCTTGCGGATGATTTCGATAAAATGGATCGCCTGTTTTTTATTTCCTTCTTCCAATGTATCAATCAGAGTTTCCGAAAAACCTTTTATCAGCTGAATGGGCGTGCGCAGTTCATGTGAAACATTGGCGACAAAATCCTTGCGTATCCTTTCAAGTTTTACAAGGCGGGTGATCTCCTGCAATACAAGGACAACTCCCGCGGCGCCATTTGTCCCGGCAAGGGGAGAGGCGTAAACTTCAAAACACTGTTCCGCGCCTGAGTGAAAGGTCAGTTCCGTTTCCAGGGGACTGCCGTCCGACAGCGCTTTTTTTGCGGTATCAACAAGTTCCGTGGAGCGCGTTGCCTCAAGCAGGGTCATCGTTTTTATATCGCGGTTGGGAATACTGAAAATTTCCCCGGCTTTCGGATTTACAAGGTGCAGTTTCAGGGAAGAATCCATCGCGAAAACTGCCTCGGACATTCCGTTGAGAATCGCTTCAAGCCGGCTTCCTTCGGCCTTTGCCTGTTCAAAGCGCGCGTTAAGCTCCAAAGTCATCGCGCGCATAGCTTTTTCAAGGCTTTTGAATTCCTGCGATACAGGTTCCATAGCTTCAGGGCCGGACAGAAGAGGAGCGCCTGCCTGCGCGATGTTCACCAGCCGTCCAATTGAAGCCGAGAGTGAACGGGAGTATGCGAAGATGGCGAAAAAAATAAAAACGGCCAGCAGTATTGAGAAAAACAGGAACGGAAAAATGATAGGTGAAATCCTCATCCCAAAACCGGGAACGGAAAGCGAAAGGCGGAATACGCCGACAGGATTGTTATTGCCGTCAAACACGGGAAGGGCGTAGTAAAGACGCTTCATATTGGTAGTGATGGAATTGCGCCGTGCGCCGGCTTCTTTGCCTTCAAGAGCCGCCGCTATCTCCTCACGGTCCAGGTGGTTAACAGCGTCTGTCACATGGGAATCCCACACTACGTTTCCAAAAACGTCAACAAGGGTAAGGCGGTACGCTTCACCGGCGCTTACGGGCATCTGTATCTGCGCGTCAGAAGACGTAAAAACTTCTGTTACGCGATCTTTTCCGATAGCGGTCATCAGCGCCTTTGCGGTGTTTCGAAGGCCCGCGGCGTTAATTTCATAGTACAGGGAATTCATAAAAAGCAGGATCGATACGACGAAGATGACGGAAAAGCCCAGGGCCGACAGTCCCAGGGTAAGAAGACTTTTCTTGAATATGGTCATGGCTTATTCCTTAAACGGTAGCCGACGCCGCGGATTGTTTCGATCATGTCTCCGGCTTTTCCGAGCTTTTTTCGAAGACCCAGTATCTGCACGTCCACGGAACGGTCGGTAACAGGATAATCAGGCCCGCGGATGGCGGCGATGATCTGGTTACGCGAAAACACAATGTCAGGATGAGACAGAAAATGTTTGAGCAGGGAAAACTCGGTAGCAAAAAGATCAAGCGGCTCGTCTCCGCAAAAAGCCGTATGACGGGCGGCGTCAAGCTTGATCTCCCCCTGCTGCCAGATTGACGCGGCGACGGAAGCGCCGCTTTCTTCCTGCCTCCGCAGTCCCGCCCGGATACGCGCAATCAGTACCTTCGGGCTGTACGGTTTAACGACATAATCATCGGCGCCAAGCTCAAGCCCTGAAACAATGTCGGCTTCCTCGCCCTTTGCCGTGGTCATGATCACAGGCACATTGGCGCACTGTTCGATCTCCTTGATTTTTTTCAAAACTTTCAAACCGTCCATGCCCGGCAGCATAATGTCAAGGAGTATGCAGTTCACCTTTTTTGATTTCAGTATTTTAAGCCCTTCTTCGCCGGTTTTTGCCTGCAGTATCTTCCAGCCTTCCCTGGACATTGAATGAGACAGTAATTCCTGAATATCAGGATCGTCTTCAATTATAAGAATTGCCTCTTTACTCATTCAGCTCCTCGTGTTTTCCTTCGGTCATATAAATTATCGCCTCGCATATATTTGTTATGTG
>JGI24698J34947_10002376_pt1 | contig 10134 bp, 13 predicted proteins | sample TergutMp193P3_FD_34947 | JGI IMG/M metagenome (IMG submission 34947) | reverse complement strand
CATAAGCGAAAAACAGCTTCGAAACTTTAAAATGGCGGCAAAAACCGTTTTTGGATATTCCGAAAGGGAACTTGACGACAGGGTAAAAACCGGCTTGTATACGGAAATTTAAAGAGGATGTTTATGAAAAAGTATCGTGATGAAATCGCCGAAGTGTGTTATGAAATTGTAGAAGACGGATACCGTTCTGGTATCATAAATGACGCCGAAATGAAGGAATTTGAGGCGGATTGCTTTGTTGAAGAACAGGAATCGGCTTATAAAGCCGAAAACCGCATGGAACTAAAGCCTGCCACCGCCTGAGCTTTTTGCCGCCCCACGCCGGCCGGTAAATTTGCCCCTCAATTGGGGAGCAGGGAAAGAATAATGAGAGGACAGCGGACAACGACTTTGCCATTCCCCATTCCCCGCTCCCTACTCCCCATTCCCTTAATTCTACTGTTTCAGCTTTTTTGTCCAGTTCCGCAATTTTTGGGCTGCCCAGTGAACTATCAGCAAATGCAGGCGCTCATGCCCGGCGAACTCTTCTTCCATTGCGGCCCCGGCAAGCGCCAGCCGAATATTTTCCGGGCAGACATCGTCCGGAAGCTCCTGTATCCATTGGGAAATGTGCTGGCCGTTTTTTTCGTCAACATAGGCGGAGATTGCGGCCTTCATATTTTTTGCGTGGGCCGCCAGAATCGCTGTTTCAGAATTCTTGCGATACCGCTTTCTGCCCATGTTTGAATGAAAAAATTCCAGCGCCGATTCCGCCTCGTCCCGCGCAAGGGCAGGCAGCAGGCCGGGGTCTTGCAGATAACGCAGCAGTATCGGGTAAAACCGATTCTGCGTATCGAGAATCCGCGACATTGAAAGTATTATCGCATCACGCAGATACGGCGGCGGATTCTCCTCTTTCAGTATTTCTAATAACGCCGGAAGCGAATCGGGCGAGGCGTAAATGCCGAAAGCCTCAACGCCCATAATTTTCAGCCGGGGATTTTTTGTTTTCGCAACGATTTTTTCGATCTGCGGCCTGCATGCGGAATCGTTGAGCTTTGACAGGGCGATCATTGCCTCGCCTGCCAGCATATAGTCTTTTGATGACAACAACTCGCGCAGCAGGGGAACTGCCGAGAAGCAGCCGTGGTTTCCGAGTATTCTGGCGGAAAAGTATGCGGTAGTGTAGGGATTGGCGACTATATCGTCCATAAGGGCGCTTTCGGCATCGCTGTCCAGGGTTTGCAGTGCACCCATGGCGCGTAACGCTTCGAGCCGCGTGTCAAGGCGGGGAGAACGCGCCTTTTCCAGCAAACCCTTGACGGCGAGTTTTGAGGGAGTGTCGTGCAGGGCACCCAGCAGTTCCTGTTCTTCACGGGAATCGTGCGTCTTGTCGAGTTTGTCCAGCAGGGAAATCGCCCGCAGATCGCGGTATGAAAAAATTACTTCCAATGCGCCCATGAAGGGGAGGGCGCCCAGCGGGGTGAGCTTGCGCTGAAGATAAATCGCTATGCAGCTCAGGGCTATGAGTATTGAAAAAAGAATTTTGAAAGAAATAAAGGGGGAGATATTGAAAAACGAAAACAGGTCCAAAAACAAACCGCCCAGCAATGAACCGGCAGCGCCGGCAATGCCGAAAACTATATAGTAGACAATGCCCATATCAAGCATCATCTCGGCGGGTATGAGTCCCATGAAGTATGTTTGGGCTATTCCCTCAGAACCGAGGAATCCGAAATTCAGCATAAAAAACAAAAATGCCAGAAACAGTATTGCCGTTGACAGATTATCAACCGCTGCGCGGGGAAAGAACACAACGGGGATCATGCTTGCCAGCCCGATGATCACGCACACCATAAAAATCGGTTTCGCGCCGATTCTATCAACAAGAAATTTGATGAACATTCCGATCATCAAAAATCCCAGTCCGCCAAAGACCGTGTACAGTGAAATCAAACCATCGTTATGCCCGAACACCTCGCGGGCATAGACGACCAAAAAAGCGCGCGATACGCCTGAGACCAGTGCAACGATAAACAGGATGACAATAAAACGCCTGAGTTCGGCATTGGCCAGCGCGTATTTGAAAACGTTGACCCGCTCTGATTTTTTTTCGCTTGCCTCTTGCGGGGGTTCGGGGACTTTTTTCAGTAGTATGCCGCTGGTTATGCCGCAGGCAACGCCGGCTGCCAAAAGCAGGGAATACAGGTAGGGGGGCGGCTCTCTGCCCAGCACCATAGCTATCAGGAAACTGCCAAACATAGTTACGGCGCTGTTGACAATCTGCGTCTGGGTGATATAGCTGCCCCGGTCAGGCCCTGCCGCCATTTGGCTCAGCACCGGATTGTTGCCCACCATTCCAAGCCCCCGGCAAAAATGAAAGCCGATTACTCCCAGTATGATGAGCAGCAGGGCAAGGTCAATGCGCCCCGAATAGCTTGCAAAGGGAGCGGCAACCGCGAGCAACATGAAGATCGCCCGGCTTATCCAGGCAAAGCTGTATATCCCTATTATCGAAAAAAAGCGGGCAAGGAATTTTCCCAGCGGCAGAAAAAAGAACGATATGTACCCCATTGCGGCCAGAAGGCCGATATATGTGGAGTTTGCCCCGAAACGCAGGGCCAGCAGGGTGATAACGCTGCCTACCAGGAGATTCCACGAAAGAGCGTTAAAGATATTAAACGTATTGTATACATCGCGGGCCTTTGCAAGCCGATAGGGTGAAAGCTGGGATGACATCGGTTTTGCTCTTATATTGAGGCTATTCCAAAATGCCAGATTTTGGAACAGCTACCTTAGATTTAAAGGAAAAGCGGCTTTTAGACGCTTTTTCCCAACTTGTTCCGAAACTAAGCGAGTTTTGGAACAAGCCTAATTACATATGTATCGTAATTTTCCGCTTATGGCAAGCCTGCTGAGGCAGGCGGCGCGGCAGGGGTAGCCTTTCAATTCATTTTTTTGAAAATTTATCCAAAACCATACAAGCGCCATGCACGCTCATGCCTTTATATATGTACATCAACGATTCAAAATAGGAGGCTTAATGCTATGAGGAGCGTAATTGTTTCTATTATTGTTATTGGGGCTGCGGCGCTGCTGGCGCTGGCTGCCTGCGCGGGCATGGGCAGCCGCAGGCAGGGGCGGGAATACGGCGCGGAAAATAGCGCCGTAGCGAATAGCGGCGGCGGGCTTTTCAGGGTATCCGGGATTGATGACGGCGTGTACGAGGGCATGGCTCAGGGCTATCGGGGCATTATTCGCCTGCGCCTGCGTATTGACGGCGGGATAATGTCCGAGATAGAAATTCTCGATTCCAGCGAGGACCTGTTTGTGGGCGGCGCCGCAATTGATGAATTGCAGGAGCTTGCCCTGATCTACAATACCGCTGACCTTGACGCTATTTCCGGAGCAAGCGAATCCAGCGAGGGCTTTCTTGCCGCGCTGTCAGACGCGCTTGGCAAGGCCAGCCGTCCCTGAGCGCCAAAAGCCGGTTTTTGGCGCTATTTATATATTTACAACAGGGGCAAAATAGCTTATGATTAACGAAAGGGCGCTTTTCGAGCGAATGGACAGAATCATTGTCCTGCTGGAAAGCGCCGCCAAGCGCCCGTCCTTAGGCATGAGGATAATGAACGGCTTGGCGACAGGCATAGGGATTTTAGGCATATTTTCGATTGTCGATATTATCAAGACATGGTTAGGAGGTTAAATTATGGCATGGCGAATTGTTCTGACTGTAGCGTTACTGATAGCAAGCGCGGCGCTTTTTTGGGCTGCGAATGAACTCAAGAAACGGCACTAGCGCCGTTTCTCAAGTTCGGGGCTGTTATGGGCGACTGTATTTTTTGCAAAATTATAGCCGGGGAAATCCCGTGCAAAAAAATCTACGAAGACAATGAAATGCTTGCCTTCTACGATCTTAATCCCCAGGCCCCGGTACATTTTTTGGTGATACCCAAAAAGCACATCAAAAGCATTATGGATATTGAGTCGGAGGATACTGAGTTGACAGGCCGCCTGCTTGCCAAAGCCCAGGAACTGGCAAAGGAATTGGGCTGCGGGGAAATGGGCGGCCGTTTTGTGATTAACGCGAAACGCCACGGGGGGCAGACGGTGGATCATCTCCACATACACATACTCGGCGGCCGTCATTTGGGCTGGCCCCCGGGCTGATGCCGCGTTAGCCGACGACTGTTACCCGTGTAGCCCTGAAACGCGGCGCGTCATCGCGCTTGCTGCGCTCTTCGTCTTCTTCCACCGTGTATTTTACCGTCATGCCGAATTTAAGCTCGGAAAAATCGTAGTTGGCAAGCCGCGAATAATGAAAGAAAATGTTGTTCCGTTCTTCGTCTTTGATAAAACCAAAGCCGTTTGGATTGATGCTGTAAATAGTCGAGGTGAATTCCCCCGTCTGCTCCGTATCGATGCGATTCGGGACGGCCGGGCTGAAATTAAACACTAGTTCCTGTGGCCGTTCCGGTACAAACAGGTCGCGTACATACTCATTATCGGTCTGCTCAATTTTCTGCTGCATTTGAACCGGGAAAAACACCTCTGACAAAAGATGGCGGGATGTTTTGGTTTCCATAATATCGCCATTCTCGTTGTGATACGAAAAGTCCCAGCAAATCAGCATTACCTGCGTTCCCAGCGTGTGGAGCTTGCGGACCAGCGGAACATAATCGCCGTCACCCGCAATAAGCACGAGAATGTCAAAGTGTTTGTAGATTGCCAATTCATAGGCTTCAAGGGCAAGCCATACGTCAATGCCCTTTTCCTGCGCGCCGAAATTTTCGGTAAAGCGTATCGGCAGGTAGTGGGTAACAATATTTTCCCTCATCAGAATATCTTCAAATATGCGCTCGCTCTGGACTTTTTCTCCCAAGTCCCTGGCCGATGAGCGCCCCTTGAAATAATGCGCGTCAATTATCTGGCAGCGGCGAATGTCCATTTGAGTCAGGCTGGCTACCTCGCTGCGGATAAATTCATGCAGGCCGCTGATGCTTATGCGCGATTTTTTTTCATGCTCATATTTATAGTAGTTGCTGATTTTGTAAAAGTAATATCCATCATAAAATATGCCAATTCGTAATACATCCAACAGGGTTTTTTCCATAAAGCGCGCTCCTCTATTTTTTATTTTAAAATTGAACAACCGTAGTTACATCAATTTTCTTGATTGAAAACCAAAAGGTTCTCAATTCAAGTCCAGTATAGCAGATAAACAGAAAAATGGTAAGCCGTTAATATTGATATTCTGGAGCTTGTAAAGCCCCGCTTAGGCGGTCAGCGCGGCACGAATAATGCCCCGGTTTTTGGCCTTCATTGACCTTGAAAAACGGCAGTCCGGGGCTTGAAAATTTTGTGTTTTTACCCCTTGACCAAAATAATAATTATTGATATTTTATGTAATATTGCTTAAAATGCGGAAAGAATGCCCTTGTAGCTCAGTTGGCAGAGCATATCCATGGTAAGGATAAGGTCATCAGTTCGATTCTGATCGAGGGCTGGAACGCATTTTACAGGGCAAAATCCGATGAGGATTGCGGGTTTTCGGCGAATCTGTCAGATTTTCCGTAATTTTCCGCATTTTTTGGATAGAAAAGGGGGCGCTACGGGGCTTTTGCCCGGCGACTGCCCCAAAAAGCAGGATTTTTGGGAAAAATTTCCCGTTGAGAGGTTAGGACATGGCAAGCAAGAAGCAAGTAGTGGAATTGGTAGCCCTCCAATGCACTGAGTGCAAACGGCGGAATTACACGACCAGCAAGAACCGCCGGAATACGCAGGAGAAGCTGGAATTTAAGAAATTTTGTCCCTTTGAGCGGAAACATACCCTCCACAAAGAGACAAAAATAAAGTAAACTATTTAGGCGTATAGCTCAGTTGGTAGAGCGGCGGTCTCCAAAACCGCAGGTCGTGGGTTCGAAGCCTACTGCGCCTGTAGCGGCGCGTGCGCCGCTAATGCCGGGTAAGAAATTCCGGCGTGGCATGAGAGGATGTGATCCTTTGCCCTGAAAGGGCGGATGCCGTTAATAATCAGAAGAGGAAGGCATGAAAAAGATAATCCAATTTTTTAAAGAGTCGTATGCCGAGCTTCGCAAGGTCATTTGGCCAAGCAGGGACGATGTAGTCAGCTCGGTTAAAGTCGTAATAGTTTCAACGGTTATCATTGCTTTGATTTTGGGATTGATCGACGCGCTGTTGCTTTTGGGCATAAAGGCGATATTTTAATAATCGGTAAGGGAAACAATGGCTGCAGGCTGGTACGTCCTCCACACCTATTCGGGATATGAAAATCGAATAGAAAAAACTATCCGCATGATGATTGAGATGGGGGAGTTGGATAAAGAAATAGTCAGGGATATAAAAATCCCGACCGAAGAGGTGTCCGAAGTCCGCGACGGCAAAAAACGCACGCAGGTTCGGAAATTTTTTCCCGGTTACATTCTCGTGGAGATGGATCTTCCCGATGCCGAGTTTGGATGGAAGGCTCCCTGCACAAAGATAAAGAAGATACAGGGGGTTACCAGCTTTGTGGGGACCCCGGCGGATCGCAAGCCCCAGCCGCTTTCAAACGATGAGGCACGGGCGATTTTGCAGAAGTCCGGCGAAATGAAGGGCGAGCGCCCGGCCCGCGCCCGCAAAGCTTTTGCTGCCGGCGAGCAGGTGAAAATCACCGAAGGGCCCTTTGGCTCCTTTACCGGAACCATCGAAGAGGTGAATCAGGAGAAGAACAAGTTGAAGGTGATGGTTGGCATATTCGGCAGGAACGTGCCGGTAGAAGTTGATATTATGCAGGTCGAAAAGGTATAAGCGCCGGGCCGTTGGTTTGGCGGAGTGTTAAATGCAGTGGGAGTCGGGCAGTTTGAATCTGTTATGTGCAAATAGCATGGCAGGTTCAGGCGGTCGGACGCTAACCGGTAGCCGCCGGTATACCACGAAGGAGCAATGAATGGCAAAGAAAAAGGTAACGGCGTATGTCAAGCTGCAATGCCCTGCGGGTAAGGCCACCCCGGCCCCGCCTGTGGGACCTGCGCTTGGGCCACACGGGGTCAGCGCGCCTCAGTTTGTCCAGCAGTTTAATGACCGGACAAAAACCATGGAACCGGGACTCATCATCCCGGTAGTGATTACCGTTTATGGGGATAAATCATTTACATTTATCCTCAAGACGCCGCCCGCGGCGGTTTTGATAAAAAAAGCCATCAGCCTGGAAAAGGGTTCGGCGGAATCGCACAAGGTCAAAGTGGGAAAGATTCCCAATGCCAAACTCGAAGAGATTGCCAAATTAAAAATGCCCGATCTCAACGCCAATGACATTGAGGCCGCCAAAAAAATTATCGCCGGCACTGCCCGGTCCATGGGTGTCGAGGTGGAAAAATGAAGCGCGGAAAAAAATACAGGGAAAGCCTGAAAAAATACACCCCCGATAATTTCTACGCCTTGAACGAGGCTCTGGGCCTTGTTAAATCCATGGCGTTTGCCAAATTTGACGAGACCGTTGACCTATCGGTGAAATTGAATCTGAAAAAGAGCCAGTCCGTCCGCGATACGGTGGTGCTGCCCAATCAATTCAAAGCTGAAAAACGGGTGCTGGTATTCTGCAAGCCTGAAAAGGAAACAGAAGCGCAGGAAGCCGGTGCCGCGTTTGTGGGGGCCAATGACCTTATCGAAAAGATAAAGGGCGGCTGGACCGAATTTGACGTTGCCGTTGCCACGCCTGACATGATGAAGGATGTCGGCAAACTCGGCATGGTGCTGGGGCGGCGCGGCCTTATGCCCAATCCGAAAACAGGCACTGTAACTTTCGATCTTAAAGGCGCACTGGCTGAACTTAAAAAAGGCCGCACGGAATTCCGCGCCGATAAAACCGGCGTCGTGCATCTTGCCGTTGGGAAAATTTCCATGGACGGCGAAAAAATCGCGGAGAATGTCAAAACGGTAGTTGCGGAAGTCAAGCGGAAACGCCCGGCTGATGCCAAAGGCGATTTCATTCAAACCATTTCGGTGGCTTCCACCATGGGGCCCGGCGTGTGGGTTGCCGTTAAGGACCTGGACTAGGGCTGCGGCCTTTAGTCGTGAAAACCAAGGAGTAAACATGGCTATTATTGCAAAGAAATTACAGGATAAAAAAACCAAAGCCATCGGCGCGTTAAAAGAATCATTTGGCACGGGAAATGATTTTATTTTCACCGATTACCGGGGCCTTACCGTTGAGCAGATATCGAATTTGCGAAGGCTGCTCCGCGCCAAAGAAGTCCATTACAAGGTGCTGAAGAATAATTTCGCGCGGATTGCCTTTGAGCAGCTTTCCGCGCCGAATATATCTTCATACCTTACCGGGCCTACGGCGGTGGCCATCAGCCCCAAAGACTCAAACGAGGTGGCGAAAATCCTCTACGATTTCGCCAAAGAGACTCCTGCCTTGCAGGTAAAGGGCGCGTTGGTCGGCAGTACGGTGTATAACGCGGCGCAGACAGAGGCGTTTTCCAAACTCCCCGGCAAGCTGGAACTTATTTCCATGCTCATGTCGGTAATGAACGGGCCTGCGCGTAATCTCGCCGCCGCGCTCAACGACGTGCCTGCCCGTCTGGTGCGGACAGTCAAAGCCATCGCCGACAAAAAAGCCGGCGCCGCATAGTGAATTAGTGTTTGCCCATAACGTGTTTACATTATGGACAGACTCGAATATGCCCTTCAGACTTCTGCGAACATGGTTCGCTGGCTGCTGTTCTGTCGGGCTTGTCTGGCAACTTGATTCAAGCGGTCGGATAAACGCGCATCGTATGAAGCGCGTAACATGAAATGATTAGGAGAAGATAATATGGCAGCGACAAAAGAAGAAATACTGGAAGCGATTGCTTCAATGACCGTTCTGGAAGTTTCCGAGCTGGTTAAAATGATGGAAGAAAAATTCGGCGTTTCCGCGGCAGCGCCGGTGGCAGTCGCGGCAGTCGCGGCAGGCGGCGCGGCCCCTGCGGCAGCGGAGGAAGAAAAAACCGAATTCAATGTCATTCTCAAGGCCTTTGACGAGACTAAGAAGATCGATGTCATTAAGGCGGTACGTGCCATTACCAATCTTGGCCTTAAAGAATCCAAAGAGCTGGTCGAAGGCGCGCCCAAGACCCTGAAGGAAAATGTGTCCAAGGACGAAGCCGCAAAAATCAAAGAGAGCGTTACCGCAGCGGGCGGTACTGTTGAGATTCAGTAGCAATACGGTACGCCCCGCATCCATGCGCTGCGGGGCGTGTATCTGAGCGGCGAGGTTTTCTAAGTATTTATAGATAATTCTGAAGCTGAGGGGAGATCGATGACGAAAGTGAAAATAGCTGACAAACGCACGTATATTGGCAAAGATATTCAGGATGTCATGGAGCTGCCGGATTTAATTGACATACAACTGCGTTCCTATGAACGTTTCCTGCAACGCGAAAAATTGAGAAAAGGCGAAAAGCCTGTCGCGTACGGCATGGAAGACGCGTTCAGATCAACATTCCCAATCGAAAGCCCCAGCGGAGACATGGTTCTTGAATACGAATACTATACGCTTGACGAGAGCAGCGTAAAATTTACGGAACTGGAATGCAAGCAAAAGGGCATCACCTATTCGGCGCCTCTGAAAGCGCGGGTGAATTTGATCTTTCAGCAGACCGGAGAAATACGCCAGAAAGATATTTACATGGGCGACATCCCGATCATGAGCGAGCGGGGGACATTCATCATTAACGGCGCGGAGCGGGTGGTTGTTTCCCAGATACACCGCTCGCCCGGCGTAATATTCAGCCACGAAAAGGGGATTTATTCCTCGCGCATTATTCCCTACCGGGGGAGCTGGCTGGAATTTGAAATCGATCAGAAAAAGGAATTAATTTACGCGAAGATTGACCGCAAAAAGCGGATACTGGGAACCATATTCCTGCGGGCACTGGGCTATGAAAGCCGCGAGGAAATCATTCACGCCTTTTACGCCACTGAAAAAATCAAGGTAAAAGACGACCGCGAAACCAGGAAAGAAATTTCCGGCAGAGTCCTGTCGGAGGCGGTGTGGGTTAAGGATGAAGCCGCCGATAAAACAGCCAGTAGGGAAGATGACGCGCACGCGGGTAAAAAAAAGTTGTACCGGGCCGGCGAAAAACTCCATCCCCACAATGTCGA
>JGI24698J34947_10002375_pt1 | contig 10134 bp, 8 predicted proteins | sample TergutMp193P3_FD_34947 | JGI IMG/M metagenome (IMG submission 34947) | reverse complement strand
CCCACTTTTCCAGTTCTTCCGGTGAGGGTAACCCGTATCCGTTAGGTGTAATCATAGTAGTTGCCCACTTCCACATCTTCAAGCACGGCAATAGCGTCATCCGCAAGAATCGCCGCCGAGCAGTACAGGGACAGCAGATAGGACGCAAGCCCCTTGTTATCCACTCCCCTGAAGCGTACCGAAAGCCCCCTTGACTGCTCATTCTGCAAACCTGTCTGGTGCAGGCCGATAACGCCGCGTTTTGCCTCGCCGGTGCGCACCAGCAGAATATTCGTTTTGCCGCTCTTGCTCTTGGGGTTTTTCAGGCCGTCTACAAACAGCTTGTCGGTTGGAATAATGGGTATGCCGCGCCACAGGATAAACGTGCCGCCGAAAACGCTGGTTGTATTGGGCGGAACGCCGCGCCGTGTACATTCACGCTGGAAAGCGGCAACGGCTCTTGGGTGCGCCAAAAAGAACGAAGGGTCTTTCCAAACTTTGGACAGGAGTTCGTCCAGGTCATCGGGCATCGGGGAGCCGGCCTTGTTTTTGGGCGTTACACGCTGACCATCGGCGATGTTTTTAAGCAGGCCGTAATCATCGTTATTGATAAGCTGGCTTTCCTGCCGCTCGCGCAGGCTTTCGATAGCCAACTGAAGCTGTTCTTTTGTCTGGTCGTAAGGGGAGGAAAAAACATCTGTCACGGCAGTATCAACATTGATTATGGTAGAAATCGAGTTGAGGACGTACTCCCTCGGTTTCTGCTGATATTCCACAAACCCTTCGGGGATTTCCGCGCTCTTTTTTTCCGACGAGCACAAAACATCAAGCGGCGTTTCTCCTTCTACCACTTTGTTTACGCGGTAAATACCCGCTTCAAGCCCCTTGAATTCGAGGAAACGGGTCAGCCAGCGCGGGGTGATCGCGCCGAATTGCGGCGGGGTTTTGGTAATATCCGCCAGTTGATAGGCTTGCGCTTTGTTCAGCGCGTTAAGTTCTGTAGACATGGTTTTTTCTCCTTTTGTTAAAGGCTAACCGATACCTTTAGCAAATAAAATTTCGTAAACATATATGTTTACTATGTAATAAATTGGCAAACTTTTCACAATTTGTCAATATGAATTCTCACTTTTTATAATTTTTTTGAAAAAAAAGCAAGGGCTAAAAACCTTCCTTAGAAACTGGGTAATCTCTTAAAATTGTATCATATCAATGTCAATGTACCCGCCCGGCAATAATTGACGATTTGCCAATATAGTGATTTAATAAGAATACCTATGCCCGCATCAGAAACCGTTATTAGCCAATCTCAGCCGAGTCCGCAGCAGGCGGGCGATAGTTCCTATCTTGATCTTCACTGGAAGGATGAAGACCCGGATGTGGGTATTGCGCCGGAAGGCGTGTGCTGCAAGGATATGGACGATATTATCAATCGTATTGATAAAGTCAAAGACTCTGTAAAAAAAATAGACCTGAACAACCAGCACGCCCTGACGGAAGTCCCTTCCATCCTTAGTGAATGTAAGCTGCTTGAAGAGATCAATATATCGCACACGGAAATTACCGAAATTCCTGATTTTTTATTTACTATGCCCGGCTTGCGCTATCTTTCCTGCTGTTGCAGAAAACTCTTCAATCCGCCAGTGGGCATTTCCAAAGCCGAAAAACTGGAAAGGCTGCACTTTCGGGTTAACGAAAACTGGAATTTCCCCGAAGGGATAACAGCGCTGCAGGAACTTAAAGCCCTTACCATTGACTTTTATTCAGCCGTCAGTCTGCCAAACGATCTGGGAACATTAAAAAAACTTGAAGATTTAGCCTTGTATATAAAATACGAAGAAGGAGCGATTCCGAGTTTGCCCGATTCTTTTACAGGGCATAGCTCTTTGAAAAAAATCAGCATAAGCGACAATATCCGTAAAATTCATAAAACTTTCGATCTTGACGGCGCGGCGCAGATACTCGTGTCTTGTCCTTCCTTTGAATGTTTTCAGCTTTCGGGGCTTGCGGCGGAAAAGGGGTATCAAAACCTTTCGCGGCTTGAAAACCTGAAAGAACTGGGACTGCGGCATATGCTCGTTCAGGGAAATCCCTTTGACGCGGTACCCGCCCTGAAAAAACTTGAAAAACTTGATATCTGGGGCAGCGAACTGAGACTAACCGAACTGCCCGATATATTTACAAATTTGCCGGAATTGCGGGTATTCTCTTTCGCGGGCAATTTGATAAAAGCCCTTCCGCCTTCTATTTACAGCCTTGCGAATCTGAAAACACTGGAAATAGGCAGCACCGGAATTTCCGCGTTAGATGAAAAAATAGGGAATTTACAGAGTCTTGAAAAACTCCATGTTTATGACAATATGCTGGAAACCCTGCCCGAAGCAATTTTTACCCTGCCGCGCCTTGCGTTACTCAACATCGAAGACAACTGTTTTAAGCCGAATGAAATCGCCGCGATAAAGCAGAAGATCGCGTCACTTGCGGAAAAAGATCAAAAGATCGAATTTATGAGCGACGGGCAGGGACACCGGCAAATGGTGAAAAAACTCCGTACCCTCAGCGGCGTCAACACGATGGATGTTGCGGTTTATTACAAATACTGCCTTAGCGCGGTGAACGAAAACCCGTACTCGCTAAAATACGTGGATAAAAATAAACTGCAAAGCAACAATTATTATATGCAGCTCTGTATAGCGGCGGTTAGAAAAGACTGTTCAGCTTTGGAGATTATCGATCCTGAAAAAATGGACAAGTCCCATTATTTTTATATCTGTATTGAAGCGGCAAGAAGTCCTGAAATCGGGCGCGCCTTTAAACTTATCAGGGATGATTTATTGGCCGATCATGAATACATTCAGGTCTGTCTGGAAGCCGCGCTGCATAACAATCACGCGGACTTTCTTAACAATATAAACGGCAAGCTATCCACACGCCTAAGCCGCAGTGATTACGAACGCATCTGCTGGGCCGCTGTTTTACATTACCCGCCGGCAATTATCAAAATGGTTGAACCAACGGAAGAACTCTACCACCTTGTGATAAACCGGGGCTACGGCAAAAAGCAGTAACTCTGACGGTCTTGAAACACTCCCCGTATTCGGTGTATGCTTTCCCCATGAACACAAACCCTGTCGCGGCGTACCTTGCCGCAGTTTCGCCGGAAAAAATCGACACTACCCTGCTCGCCTATCTTTGCAACCTTGCGGAAATTTCCAAAGTTACGCCGGAAATCGCCGCTTCTATCGTCAAAGAGTTGGAAAACCAGCGCAAGCGCGTAAAATTGATCGCGAGCGAAAATTACTGCTCAATGGCGGTGCAGTTCGCGATGGGCAATTTGCTCACCGACAAATACGCCGAAGGTATGCCCGATCACCGTTTTTACGCGGGGAACGAAAATGTAGACGCTATCGAAAGTTTGGCGGCGCAGGAAGCGTGCAAACTCTTTGGGGCGCAGTACGCCAATGTTCAGCCGCACTGCGGCGCGGACGCGAACCTGCTTGCGTATTGGGCAATTCTCACCACAAGGATTGAAAACCCGGCGCTGGAAAAATGGAACGAAACCAATCTTTACAAATTGACTGACGCCCAATGGAAGGAACTGCGCGGCTCTCTTGGCAACCAGCGCCTGTTGGGACTCGATTACTATTCGGGCGGGCATTTGACTCACGGTTACCGCAACAATCTTTCAGGGCGGATGTTCGACATTCACGGCTATTCCGTCTCTGAAAAAGACGGCTTGCTTGATTACGACGAAATTGAAAAACAGGCGCTTGAAGTGCGCCCCCTCATTTTACTGGCAGGCTATTCCGCCTACCCGCGCAAGATCAACTTCAAGCGCATGAGGGAAATCGCGGACAAAGTCGGCGCGGTGTTCATGGTAGACATGGCGCACTTTGCCGGTCTTGTCGCGGGCAAGGTTTTCACAGGCGAGTACGATCCTGTTCCTTACGCGCACGTTGTTACCAGCACCACTCACAAAACACTGCGCGGCCCGCGAGCCGGGATTGTGCTTTCCACAAACGAATTCGCCGAAGCGTTGGACAAAGGCTGTCCCTTAACAATGGGCGGTCCCCTTCCCCATGTAATAGCGGCTAAGGCAGTCGCTTTCCGCGAAGCCTCCGCGCCTGAATTCCGGCAGTACGCGCAACGCATCGTAAACAACTGCAAGGCCCTTGCCGCCTCCTGCATGAAGAACGGCCTTGAAGTTTTAACAGGCGGAACCGACAACCACCTGATACTGGTCAACGTGCAAAACTCAGGCGGCATTACGGGCAGGCAGGCGGAAAGCGCCCTTCACGAGTGTCACATAACGCTGAACCGCAACAGCCTCCCCCGCGATCCCAACGGCCCGTGGTACACAGCCGGTATCAGGGTGGGAACCGCCGCCGTTACCAGCCTCGGCATGGGAGAGGCTGAATTGACGGAACTTGGCGAACTGATAGCGAAAGTTATCAAGGGGACATCTCAGGCTCAGGACAAAAAAGACCCGTCCAAAAACAGCAAGGCAAAGTACAACATCGACGCTTCCGTAAAGAGCGAAGTCCTGAAGCGGGTGAAAGATTTAATAGATCGCTACCCGGTGTACCCGCAGCTTGATTTGGAGTTGCTGAAAAAGGCGTTTGTGACGGGGTAATGTCAGCGATGGGGAATTCTGGCTACTTTACACCATTCAAAGACCGTATTAATATAAATATATGGGTCATACAGCGGTAAAACTTTCTAAAGAAATAATGAACGAAGCGGGTAAATATGCTCTTACTTATGCCCGTTCTATACCTATGCAGATTGAACATTGGGCACGTATTGGCAAGATAGCGGAAGAAAATCCTGACCTGCCTTATTCGTTTATTGAAGATGTTTTAAAAGGTAAAGCAGAGATAGATAACGGTAACGTATCACTTTTTGAGTTCAGGCATGAGTGATGCAGGTTGTACAATCCAGCCAATTTAAAAAGTCCTATAAAAAACTATACTCTAACCAACTACCGGAAATAAATGAGGCAATTAAAGCGATTATTACAGACCCAAATATTGGAGAGAAAAAACACGGTGACTTATCATGGTTAAGGGTGTATAAATTCAAAATGCTTGAACAGTTAACTCTTATTGGTTATAGCGTAGAGAATGAAACACTTACATTCATTGCGTTTGGTCCGCATGAAAATTTTTATCGTGATATAAAAAATTGAAATTCAATCCTGTTTCTTATGCTTTTCGTGTATAAATTCTTTAAAAATATCAAAAAGAACCGCGTCCAGTTTGCGGTGCTTTTTGATAAATTCTTCACGCATCAGCGTAAGGGCTTCTTCGGGGGACAAGACTTCGCGATAAACGCGGTTAGGATCGGTAATGCTGTCATACACATCAATTATTTCCAAAACCTTTGCGGGAAAGTAGGCAAGGACACGGAAATCCAAAACGGGTTCAAGATCGTATGCGATGCAATAGTCTTGTTTTAAGTATGGATTTGCCTTCTGGTACTTCTCCAGATATGTGCGGTAATAACCGTAGCCGGAAGGGTCGCCGTAATATTCGTGATGATAACCTGTGATAAGGCTTGCTTCCATAGGGTAGTTTGTCTTGTCCTTTATGGAATGATAGCCCAGTTTGACGTGCTCTATCGCAAGGTTGTGGTTGTAAGCGGCTTCCCCTTCATGGTACTCCACAGCGGCTGCCTTTCCAATATCGTGAACAAGAAAGCCGACAGCCCAATTGTGTAAAAGTTCGGGAGAGACAGCCCTCATGCCTCCGTAAAAAACACGCTCCAGAACAATATCATCAATATCAATATGGGGAAGCAGCGTATGATAAAATTTACGGTACTTAAAGGCAAAAGAGATACGCAGTTTTTTAATAGCGTTGGATGTTGAAACAAGATTATTGTAATATTCCAGGAAGGCAATCCCGTTAAGGTACACCCTTGTTATGTGCTGAACAATTGTCCCGTTGGATTTTTTTACCAGCGTATCCATCAAATCATTATTATAAATATCCTCCGTAAGAAGAAGAGTGGAAGACTTTACTATCTCGTTAGTGGAAACCACAAGGCCCTGCGTGAGTTTTTTTGCTTCGCTATTTCCAAGGCGTATGGCTTCTTCAAGAGCGGCGCGGTTTATCATTGCGGCGTCCCTGGCGGTATCTACAACGGTTTTGGTAACGGCTTTTTCATCTTTCGATTTATTTAAAATAAGATCGTTTAACTTCTGCTTGTCTTTATTAAGATGCGCAACCTTTTCGGATGCGGTCATATCGGCAAATACCTGATAGTCGCTTCCGTATCCCGCTTCGGCTTTTGCTTTCTGCCTTTCATTTTCCCAGGCGCCGGGCTTGGCGGCGGCTTTTTCCCTGAGTTTCCCAATGCCTTCCGCAGTAAGAAAATACTCCCAGTTTCCGTCCTGCTGCCAAAATTTTTCATGGTTATCATACAAAACCTTGAAGGGCATAAGCCGGGATTTACCGGTGTTTTTATTCTCGCAGTAAATAGGTATTTCTTCCTGAGTGATAATTTCAATATAGTTTTTATTGATGCCTTTTCCGTCCAGCGATAACAGTACCTCGGAAAGCAAAGTAATAGCTTTTTCTTTTGACATGTTGTAATATTATACAATATTTTCAGATATTGGCAAGGCGAATAATATGAATTATATTGAGGTTACGGCTTTTTATGAGAAATAACTTTCTGTTAAAGACAATCATATTATCGCTTTTATTTATTTCGGCAGGTTGTGGAAGGCAAGACAGAAAAACAGGCATCGAATATCCCGAATTCATATCATACCGCGAAATACCGGGAATTACGGCGGAAGAAATTGACGCTGTTGAGAAAATCAAGACACAGAGGGACAGCCTTGTTTACGCGGTGAATTACACCACCGAAGCCTTTATTGGCGAAAATAACAACATTGGCGGCTATGCCGCGCTTTTCTGCGGTTGGCTTTCGGGGCTGTTCGGCATCCCGTTTGAGCCAAAAATTACCGAATGGGACGACCTTATCGCCGGGCTTGCGTCTCATAGCATTGATTTTACAGGTGAACTTACCGCCACAAACGAACGGCGGAAAACGTACTTTATGACAGACGCGATAGCCGAGCGCTCCATAAAGATCATGAGGATTGCAGGCAGCGAACCGCTGTCCATACTGGAAAAAACACGCCCGCTTGTTTACGCGTTTTTGGGCGGGACTATAAATTATGATCTGGTTTCGCCGTATCTACAGGACGGTTTCCAGACAATTTTTGTCAGCGGTCACGAAACGGCGTACAACGCGCTTAAAAGCGGAACCGCAGACGCTTTTTTTGAGGACGGTCCCTCGGAAGCCGCGTTTGACTTTTACGGCGATGTAATCGCGGAAGACTTTTTCCCGCTGATATACAGCCCTGTATCCCTGACAACGCAGAACCCTCAACTTGAACCTTTTATCTCAGTTGTGCAGAAAGCTTTGAACTCAGGCAGTGTATATCACCTGACAAAGCTGTACAATCAGGGGTACAGCGACTATCTGAGGTATAGGCTGGCTATGCAGCTAACGCCAGAAGAAAAAGAATACATACGCCTGCACAGTACTCAGGAAAATGTGGTAAAATTCGCCGCCGAGTATGACAATTACCCTGTGTCTTTTTTCAACAGCCACGATCAGGAATGGCAGGGTATCGCTATTGATATACTGCGCAAAATTGAAGACTACACCGGTCTTTCCTTTAAAGTCGCAAACGGCGCGAATATCGAATGGACTGAGCTGCTGTACATGCTGGAAAATGGACAGGCTTCAATGATTACGGAACTGTTCCTTATTCCCGAACGCGTGGAGCATTACATTTGGACAGACGAGCCGTATCAGCATGATTTTTACGCGCTCCTTTCGACCATTGAGTACGAAAACATCAATATTAACGAAGTGCTGTATTCCAGCGTCGGCCTTATCGAAGGCTCCGCCTATGCCGATGTATTTCGCAAATGGTTTCCCCGGCATACAAACGTAAAACAATACCCAAACAACATTGACGCCTATAAAGCTCTCGCCCGCGGCGAGGTTGATCTTGTTATGGCGACGCGCAACCAATTACTCTCGATACTGAATTACCTTGAACTTCCGGGCTACAAGGCGAACATTATCTTTAATCATCCGTCGGATTCATATTTTGGCTTTAACGCCAACGAAAAGATTCTGCGCTCGATAATTTCAAAGGCGCAGAGGAATATAAACACGAACGATATATGCAACCGCTGGGAACGCAGGGTTTTCGACTACCGCCGTAAAATGGTGCAGGCACAGCGGCCCTGGCTGATCGGCGCGTCTGTGCTTTTGCTCTGCGTACTGTTCCTGGTTGTTACCATACTCAGGCGCAACCAGCGCGAAGGAAAACGGCTTGAAAAACTGGTGAGCGAACGCACAAGAGAACTTGAGATCGCTTCACAGGCTGCGCAGGCGGCTTCGCGCACCAAGAGCGAGTTCCTCGCGAATATGAGCCACGAGATACGCACGCCGATTAACGCCGTTACCGGCATGACAACGATTGCAAGAGCATCTAACGACTTAAACCGTATCTACGACTGCCTTGACAAGATCGGCCTTGCGTCCCGGCAGTTGCTGGGACTTATCAACGATATTCTTGACATGAGCAAGATTGAAGCGAGAAAGTTTGAACTTGCCCATGAACCGTTTGATCTTCAGGCAATGGCGAATAATGTCGGCAATATCATCAGTATCAAGGCGATGGAAAAGAAACAAAACTTTATTGTTGATCTCGCGCCTGATTTGCCGGAAGTTGTTATCGGCGACGATATGCGCCTTTCTCAAATTCTTTTGAACCTGCTTTCAAACGCTGTTAAATTTACTCAGGAAGGCGGAGAAATACACCTTACGCTCAGGCGCATTGGCAGCGTAGACGGAAAGGAAGAGATTGAAGCTACAGTGAAAGATACCGGTATCGGTATCACGAAGGAACAACTGGACCGGCTCTTTAATACGTTTGTTCAGGCTGACTCAGGCACGGCAAAACGTTTCGGCGGAACAGGCCTTGGCCTTGCCATTAGCAGAAGTCTCGCGGAGATGATGGGCGGCGGCATAACCGTATCCAGCGCCGCTGATGAAGGCAGCCGCTTTACGGCGCACGTACTGCTTGAAAGCGGCAGCCGCAGTATGCTTGAAGCTGCCCAGGCCGGTAAAGCGCCGTCTGATTTTCACTTTAACGGCCATACTCTGCTATTGGCTGAAGACATCCCCATCAACCGCGAGATTGTCATCGCTCTGCTTGAAGATACCAACGTTACCATTGACTGCGCCGAAAACGGAAAAGCAGCCGTTGATATGTACAGCGTCAACCCAAACCGTTACGACATGATCTTCATGGATGTGCAAATGCCCGTGATGGACGGTTATAACGCCACCATAGCGATACGCGCTTTTGAAAAGAAAGCGAAAACGCAGTTGAAGCACCCGAACGGAATTCCGATAATTGCCATGACGGCTAACGCCTTCGCCGAAGACGTGGAACACTGCCTTAAAGCGGGGATGAACGGCCACATCGCCAAGCCCATCGAAGTAGAGGCGATGCTGAATGTCGCGGACAAGTATTTAAGCGAGGGGTAAGGAATGAGGAAGAATTAACCACGGAGTTTCACGGAGGGAAGAAGAGGTCATAAACAGCCTAATAAAGAACCCCTTGACTATATTCCATGAATGGAATATAATATCAATATGTGGGAAGTCGAATACACCGATGAGTTTGGTGAGTGGTGGGAAACGCTGGGCGAAGCAGAACAGGATGCAATAACTTTCTCGGTCGGGCTATTGCAAAACGAAGGTCCCTCCCTTAAATATCCTCACAGCACCGATGTAAGGCGGTCAAGGCATAACTCCATGCGGGAACTGCGGAGCCAATGCAAGGGACGACCGCTAAGAACATTTTATGCTTTTGATCCTAAGCGTACAGCGATCCTCCTCATTGGCGGCGATAAAACAGGGAATGACCGGTTCTATGATGAGTTTGTACCCATAGCCGATAAAATCTATGACCATTACCTAAAAGAAATACGGAGGGAAAACAATGGCTAAAAAATTTTCAGAACTTGAAGCGAAAATGAGTCCGGAGCGCAGGGCAAGGATAGCCGAAGAAGTAAAAAAGGCTTTGGCTGAAATGCCGCTCAATGAACTAAG
>JGI24698J34947_10002374_pt1 | contig 10135 bp, 9 predicted proteins | sample TergutMp193P3_FD_34947 | JGI IMG/M metagenome (IMG submission 34947) | reverse complement strand
GCCCTGCTTCCGCACATTGACAGCTACGACCTTACGATGGATAAGGTTTTTATGGGAGGATTGAGGGAAATACCTACCGATATGTTTTTTAAATGGTCTGTCGGCTTTTTTATTCATGACATCGGAAAGGCGGCGGATATTGAGTACCACGAAGGCGAAGACAGCTATGACCGTAACAAAGTAGTTGATCATGTAAAGGTAGGTTATAGTTCTATCACCGAAAAAACCAATTACCCGAAAGAAGCCGGCCTTATCGTCGGTTATCATCATGAGTATTACGGCGACCCTGACGGTTACGGCCCTTACCGCGATGATCTGCAGGAATATAAAAGCCAAATCGCGAACGTAAAACAGGATTACTGCGTTACCTACGAATTGGAATCCATTTTAGCTTTCAAGGCCCTCGCCTATTTCCCCGCAAAAGTTCTGGAAATAATTGATGTATACGACAGCCTTACCGATCCGCGCCGCGTCTACCGCAAGGCAATGGGCTCGGAAGAAGCGCTCGACATGATGTATAAAGAATTTATTATAAAGCGCCGCAAAATCGATCCAATTCTTTTTGACATTTTTGCCGGATTTGTCCGCGATAGGTAGTCAATCTGATTGTTTTTATCAATTTATGTAGCTTTTTTGAATATATTGAAAAAAGATGCAAAACTGCTATGCCTTGTTTTTATTTATATTTTATTGATTAATAGTTGACAAAATATAAAAAAATATTGATAATTAGGAAAATATGGCTACAAATATTATTGATATAAAATGTCCAAACTGCGGCGCGGCGGTGGATACATCCCAAAAGACTTGCAAATTTTGCAAGCAGCCGGTTGTCATCTCATCATTCACAAGTGTTTACGATATGCCCATGCCATTGATAAACCAATACGCCAATGCGTATCGGCAAGCGCTGGCGCAATCGCCTGAGAACAAAGACCTTAACAACTCTATCGCTATGTGTTACTTAAAACTCAAACTGTACGATAAAGCTCTTGCCGCGTTTGAAAAAGCGATGGAGGATAATTTTGACAATTCCGAAACTTTCTTTTATGCCGCCATTTGTCTGCTTGGCGGTAAAAAGGCCTTTCTTGCGCAGCGGCCGGAAATTGACAAAATTGAGGAATATATAAATGCCGCGTTGATGATAGAACCGAGAGGTATCTACCATTACTTCCTGGCCTACATAAAATACGATTATTTTAGCCGGAAGTCTTTTAATACGTCTCCGACATATAAGGAAGCGTTAGGCATGGCAAGCGGTGCGGGAGTTTCGCCGCATGACATTGAGCAGCTATATGGGATTTTGGGCGTTCCGCGCCCTGAAACATTATAGCGGGTTTCTTGAATCAATGCCGCTGGATAGCGGTTTTTGATAAAAAAAGAGCATGGCTCTTTTTATAAAATTTATTGGAGGACAATATGGGATTAGGTTCAATGGTAGCTGGAGCGGCAATTGACGCTGCCGCTAAACAAGCTGAAATGAAAAGGTTGCTGAAAGGCAGAACGCCCGAACAGCAAAAGGTAATCAAGTACTGTTTCGGCTCAGGTGGGTGCTTTAGCAAGGGTATGAGCGATGAAGAGTACGAGAGTATGGTCATGGCTAAGGCGAAAAGCGTAGACTTTAAGCAAAAAGCGCTGGATAAAATCGGGGTTGATGAATCTCAGGTAAAGGAAGTAGAGCCTGTTCACTTTGAGGGTTATTATTTTTCCGGTGAAAACGACAAGACTAAGACATATAAAATCCGTGGAAAAGACGGAATATGGCGCACTTCCGCATACCAGATCACATGGCTTTTCTTCAGCTCCAGTCAGATATATGTTTATCAATACACGTTTAACATGGACGAAGACGGGAAGAAAGAAGCTACACAGGAATATTTCTACAAGGACGTTACTAACCTCTCTTCAACTTCTGAATCTGTTGAGGATTATGTTCCCGGCAAGAAAAGCTGCACCGGTAAGGTTTCCTATACGCGTACTACTATTGATACAAACAAGTTCATGATTAATGCTATGGGAGAAAAATTCTCGTGTTCAATGAGTCAGAATGACTATACCGAGAAGGTAATTCAAGGTATGAAAGCAAAGCTGAGGGAGAAAAAAGGTTAGTCGCATAGAGGAAATGCAGCGGATACCGACAGAATGGGAACAGGATGTTGCGGCAATTTATGTAAATAAGCGCCGGCTTGTCCGGCCAGACACAAATATAAAAAAGGCATTGGTTTTTACGGCAGTATTTGTGTTGGCAACAAGCATGCTTGTTTGGCTTATACATTATGTTCTTATATCTGCCGGTATTGTTGCGTATTTACCTTCCGGTATACAGGAATTTTATGGCGCGTACCGTTTTTCATCAATCGTTATTATCTGTGCGTTAGTTGTTTTTATTGAATTGTTTTTTTGCTTAAAGTATGCGATCATCGGCATGGTAAAGCTTTACCAGCATTATGCGCCCGAAGAAGTCAGGCGGCGGTGTTTGTTTATGCCGACCTGCTCTGAATATGCGATTATGGCAGTGAGAAAATACGGATGTCTTATTGGATTGTGTAAAAGTTATTATCGTTTGGTATGTCGTTGCGGCGGGGTTCTTTACCAAATAGATTATCCGTGGGATAAAAAGTTAAAGAAGGTTGAAACAGAGGAGGAATTGTCAACATGAGTGATAATGTATCTTGTCCTGATTGTAATTCTCAGGATATACAGGAAAAAGTGAAACAACTACAAAAAACAACTAGCGGGAAAAACTGGAAGGGGTTTTGGTTTGTTTTACTAATTGGGTTTGCTGTTTCTGTGGTTTGTGCGGTTGTTGCGGTGTTGTTTCAGGAGTTTTTAAATATAGAATGGGTGTATATATTATGTTCGGTCATTGCAGGTATAGCTATTCTTGGTGCTATAATCGTTGGTCCTATCCTACTATACAGAGGTTCTGTAAAAATACAGGATGAATCATACAAATATTATGTATGCAGATCCTGCGGACGGGAATTTCGTAAGAACTAAAAAGGATATAATTGTATGGCGCTATTTGGAAAAAACCCAAACGAAGCCGCCTATGTCGGCGGTAAAAAGCATTGGGCGGACGTTATTAAAAACTCCGGCCCCGGCGATCTTCTCATCTGGCGGCAGCCGGAAGAAGATTTCAATACAAACTCAACGCTTATCGTTATGCCCGGCGAAGAAGCTGTCTTTATCAAGGGCGGCGTTATTGAACAGACCTTTGATAACGGTACATACAAACTCTCTACCGAGAATTACCCGTTTATCAGCCGCCTGCGCAACGCCTTCACAGGCGGAATAAGCACGTTTAACTGTGTTGTGTACTTTGTCCGTAAAGCGCACAGCATGGAGATTTTATGGGGGACATCCTCGCCCATTCAAGTGCGCGATAAACTGCTCGGTATCGCCACAAAACTCCGCGCGCGGGGCGCGTACAAAATTCAAGTTGACAATCCGCAAAAATTCCTGACAAAGCTTATAGGGAACAACATCAACATTATGGAGCAGCAGGAACTGTTGGATGAGTATTTCGCGAACGAATTTCAAAGTAAAATAAAATCAAGCATAACCCGCGCCCTCAATGAAACACAAACTGAACTTCTGGGAATAGAGGCGCGTATTGAGGAATTCGCCGAAACAGTAGAACCGTTTCTTGGCGAGGTATTCCANGATTACGGCTTAAAAATTATTAAATTTTCGATTGCCGCGCTTGACATTGAAGGTGACGAATTGCGCCGCCGTTATGANGAAATCGGAATGGATGCTATCGCAAAAATGCGTAACGCGCAGGCTGANAAAGGCGTTATGGATGTTCTCGGCANTGATTGGGGCAGACAGCAGGCGGCAAATATCCTCGGTANGCTTGCCGGAAATCCGGGATCGGGCGGAGTTGCTGGTGCCGGAGCGGGGCTTGGAATGGGCCTGGCTGCTGGCNGCGCTTTTGGGAATATGGCGCAGCAGATGTTTAACCCCATNCAGCAGCAAGCGCCCGCTCAACCTGCCGCTCCTAATCCCCCGGCAAGCGGCAATACCGATGATCCTGTTGCTAAACTAAAAAAATTGAAAGAAATGCTTGATCTCGGATTGATTCAACAAGCTGAATTCGACGTTAAAAAAGCGGAAATCATGAGCAAGATGTAAGGGGCGTACGAAATGAAAAAAACAAATGTTTTATGGATGATTCTCGACCTGATATTCCTGGTTATTTTTAACGTCTGTTTCTTTGTATTGGTAGGTGTTAAGTATAATGTGTCTGTATGGTTGTCTTACGGTTTCATTCATTTTGCGTACTTAATGCTGCTGATTACTCCGAGATTAATTCGTAGGGGAAAAAGTTCAGCGATATTTGGATTTTCGCTTTATTCGATATCGGCAGTTTATTTTCTTATAGAGTTTGTTACGGGCATTGCTTTTATTTTTGTTTCTCCTGACAGTTTTAATATCGCGCTTTCGGTTCAGCTTGGTATAGCCGGATTGTACATTATCATATTGATTTCCAATTTAATTGCCAATGAACATACGGCTGACGCCGAAGAGAAACGGCAATATCAAATTGCGTATGTTAAGGACGCTTCCGTAAAACTGAAAGGGTTGTTGGAAAATATCAGCGACAAAGAAACGAAGAAGAAAGTAGAAAGAGTGTATGACGCGATTTATTCAAGCCCCGTAAAATCACACCCTGATTTAGCTGAAATGGAAAACCAAATACTTCAATCAATCAATGGGCTTGAGAGTGCTGTTTCAACCGGAAACAAAGACACTATAATCTCATTGGCGAATTCATTGTCAGGCGCGGTAAACGAAAGAAATTTGCGGCTAAAAACGCTTAATTAATTGGATTCCGTGTAATACAGGCTTCCTATTTCTTCTTAAAAACAATCCCGCCCTCGTTCGAGGACTTATCAACATCCGCAGTAACAGTGTCCCCTTCACGAATAACACCCGCGATCACCTGCTTTGCCAGCGGATTTTCAAGGTCGCTCTGAATCGTGCGCTTCAGAGGACGTGCCCCAAACTGCGGATCGTATCCGCGCTCGGCAAGCAGGCCCTTTGCCGCATCGGTCAGCTTGAGCGTGATCTTGCGCTCCGCCAGCCGTTGTGAAAGCCGCGTTAGCTGAATGTCAACGATTTTGCCAATTTCGCCCTTGCCAAGCCTGTTGAAAATTACCGTTTCGTCAATACGGTTCAAAAACTCCGGCCTGAAACTCTGTTTGAGAAGTTCCAAAAGCGAGTCGCGCAGTGCCTGCGGTTCTTTCGCTTCGAGGATTAAGTCCGAGCCGAGGTTGCTCGTCATTATGATGATCACGTTCTTGAAATCGACAACGCGCCCCTGTCCGTCTGTCAATCTGCCGTCGTCAAGTATCTGCAGAAACACATTGAAAACTTCGGGGTGCGACTTTTCAATTTCGTCAAAAAGGATCACGCTGTAGGGCCGCCGCCTGACCGCCTCTGTTAGCTGGCCGCCCTGCTCGTAGCCGACATAGCCCGGCGGCGCGCCAATCAAGCGGCTTACCGAGTGCTTCTCTCCGTACTCGCTCATGTCGATCCGCGTGAGGGCTTTTTCGTCGTTAAAGAGGAAATCCGCCAGCGTTTTGGCAAGCTCAGTTTTTCCCACGCCGGTCGGTCCCAGGAAAAGGAACGACCCCAGCGGGCGCGCCGCGTCAGAGAGCCCTGCCTTGTTGCGCCTGATCGCGTCGGCAACAGCGGCAAGAGCTTCGTCCTGCCCGACAACGCGCTTTTCAAGGACTTTTTCCAAGTCTAAATATTTTTGCAGTTCGCCTGAAAGCATCTTTGAAACGGGAATGCCCGTCCATGTTGACACAACGCCGGCGATGTCCTCTTCGCTGACTTCTTCGCGTAACAATGCGGAAGCTCCTCCGCCCGCCGCCGCTTCGCGCTTCTTTTCCATTTGATCCGTAAGAGCGGCAAGCTGTTTTTGTGCTTCGGGGATTCTTCCGTGCTTCACCTCGGCGGCTTTTGAAAGATTGCCCTCGCGTTCGTAGCGCGTCTCTTCAATTTTCAATTCCTCGATTCTCTGTTTCAGTTCGCGAATTTTCTGAATATCGATCTTCTCGCTTTCCCAGCGGGCTTTCATCGCGTCACGCTCGGTGGTAAGATCGCCGATTTCTTTTTCCAGTTTTGATATGCGTTCTTTGGAAGCCGGGTCTTCTTCACGCGAAAGAGCCTGCCTTTCAATCGAAAGCTGTAAGAGCTTGCGCTCAAGTTTATCGAGTTCCGTGGGGCGGCTGTCCAGTTCCATTTTCAATCGGCTCGCCGCTTCGTCAACAAGATCAATCGCCTTGTCCGGTAAAAAGCGGCTTGTGATGTAACGGCTCGACAGCGTTGCCGCCGCCACAAGCGCCTCATCCTTGATCCTCACGCCGTGATGAACTTCGTATCGCTCTTTAAGCCCGCGCAGAATCGCAATCGTGTCTTCCACCGAAGGTTCCGCCGTGTAGACCTGCTGGAAACGCCGTTCCAGCGCCGCGTCCTTCTCAATATGTTTTCGGTATTCGTCTAACGTAGTCGCGCCGATACAGCGCAGTTCTCCCCGGGCCAGCGCGGGCTTGAGCAGGTTGGAAGCGTCGGTCGCTCCCTCGGCGGCTCCGGCCCCGACAAGTGTATGCATCTCGTCAATAAACAAAATAATTTTTCCGTCAGCCGCCTGTACCTCGTGAATAACCGCCTTGAGCCGCTCCTCAAACTCGCCGCGGAATTTCGCGCCCGCGACAAGCGAGCCTATATCCAGCGCGAGAAGTTTCTTTCCCTTCAATCCTTCCGGCACATCGCCCGCCACAATCCGTCGCGCAAGCCCTTCGACAATTGCGGTCTTGCCAACGCCCGGCTCGCCGATAAGTACGGGGTTGTTCTTTGTACGGCGGGAAAGCACCTGCATACATCGGCGAATTTCTTCATCGCGTCCAATCACCGGATCGAGTTTCTCCTGGCGGGCAAGAGCCGTCAGATCGCGGCAGTAGCGGTCAAGCACCTGATACTTTTCTTCGGGGTTCTGATCGGTAACGCGCGAATTGCCCCTCACCTGTTTGAGCGCGCCGAGGATCGCGTTCTTGTTCACACCCGCTTTCTTGAGCAAGTCGGCAACCTTGCCTTCACCGGCGGCCATCGCGATAAGTATATGCTCAGTGGAGACGAACTCGTCTTTCAGCGACGAAGCTTCAACCTCGGCTTTCGCCAAAATTTTTGACAGCGCCGGCGAGTAAAAAACCTGCGCCGCCTCGCCGTAAACTTTCGGCGTTCCCTTAACCAGCGCCTCGACATCGCCGGAAAGCCTGCCTACATCTCCCCCGATCCGCTCGATGATAGGAGAGACAACTCCGTTCTCTTGCCGCAGAAGCGCAAGCAGAAGGTGTTCGCTTTCAATCTGGGAATGGTCGTTTTTCTGCGCAATTCCGGCGGCCTCGTTCAATGCCTCCTGCGCCTTTATTGTAAATTTATCGTAGTCCACGGTTAATCCTCTCATACATTGCTTTTCTCATCAATATACCCTACAATTATTTCAACACATCATTTATCCAGGTTTACCGCTTTAGCTTTTTTTAAGACACATACATTTTTTTGTGAGGGCATCTATGGATGTTGTCTATTTTTTCCGCGAATCAACAGGTGTGCGGATTCCCTTTTCTGACTACGACAAAAATTTGTTTAATCTGTTTGTCCGGGGGGGAGGTTATTGGAACAAGGCGCATCAGGAATTTCTTTTCAGAGTGGAAGCCGGCGGCGGTCAATTGAAAAAAGTTTCTTCCGCCGTTCCCTGTGTATGGGTTGATGAAGTTTCTTCGGGACGATCTAAAATTTTCGGATTTTTGAATCGCCCTTGGGAAGATGATCCCGACGCCTTTCCTGTAACAAATACCGCGATTTACGCGGCTGAAGCCCATCCTTTCAATTTCCCCGCCAAGTTTTCCCTGCCCGAAAAATTATCCGAAAACTGGCTGAACAAACTTGATGCCGCCCTCCGTTCCAGAAAGTACAGTCCCCGCACACAAAAGGCGTATATTTATTACAACCGCCTGATCTGCCGCACCCTCCAGAAAACTCCTGAGGAAATTCATCCCGATGATGTAACGGAATTTATCGCCAACATGGAAAAGAGCGGGGATTGTTCCTCATCGTCAATGAATCTTGCAATCAGCGCGATAAAGTTTTTTTTCAAGTATGTTTTAAAGAACGATGAAATCAGCGAACATCACCGTCCGCGTCATGACAAAACCCTGCCAATGATCCTTTCAAAGGAGGAAATTGTCAAAGTTCTCGGTTTGGAAAAGAACCCCAAACACCGCCTTTTATTGATGTTGGTCTATTCGTCCGGCCTGCGCGTCAGTGAAGTAGTCGCGCTGAAAAAGGAACATATTGATCTTTCCCGCAAAGTTATTTACATAAGGCTCGGTAAGGGCCGAAAGGATCGAAACACCCTTCTTTCGGAAAAAGCCGCCATGTTTATAGAAGAGTACTACAATTTTTTTGATATTGATAAATGGCTTTTTCCCGGACAGCCGGCAACTCACCATCTGACAATACGTTCCGCTCAGAACATTTTTGACAAAGCCGTCCGCCGCGCCGGAATAGAGAAAAAAATCACTATCCACGGCCTGCGCCACACCTTCGCCACGCATCTTCTTGAAAGCGGCACGGACATCCGCTACATACAAACCCTGCTGGGTCACGCCAATCTCCGCACAACGGAGCGTTACACCCACGTCGCCAAGCGCAGCGTCCTCAATATTAAGAGCCCGCTGGATACTTTATAATTGGGTATTTGATTATTTGATGAGTATCAATGTAATTGGGAAGGATGGTATTCCAATTCTATGGATACTCACCCTTACGTTGGTATGAAGCGAAAATAAACAGGAGGCCGTTATGGGACGATTCGTCTTAAAAAGATTTCTGAGCACTATCCCGACGATCTTTATCATTATAACTCTGGGATTTTTTTTAATACGACTCGCTCCCGGGGGGCCGTTCTCAAAGGAAAAGGCCGTCCCCCCTGCCGTACTCGCGAACCTGATGGCGAAGTACCACATGGACGAGCCTCTTGTAAAACAGTATTTCCGTTTTTTGGGAGATGTAATCCGCGGTGATTTCGGCCCTTCCTTTGTCAATAAAGATTTTACCGTAAATGAATTAATCGCTTTGAGTCTTCCGAACTCAATCATTCTGGGCCTTGTGTCTCTTTTGATCGCCGTTTTATTTGGAGTAACAGCCGGAACCATCTCGGCGTTAAAACAAAATACTTTAGTCGATTATAGTTTCATGTCCGCCGCTGTTACGGGCATTTCAGTCCCCAGTTTTGTTATCGGGCCTGTACTTATGCTTATCTTCGCAATAGTATTGAAATGGCTGCCCACTTCCGGCTGGATCGACGGACGCAACGGTCTTAAAACTTTAATCATGCCGGCAATCACCCTTTCGCTGGCGCAATTCGCCTATATAGCGCGGCTCACACGCGCGAGTATGCTGGAAACCCTGCGCTCGGATTATATAAGAACCGCCCGCGCCAAAGGGCTTTCAACGCCTGTCATCATTTTTAAACACGCGCTCAAAGGCGCATGTCTTCCGGTTGTCAGTTACCTTGGCCCTGCCGCGGCGGGTCTTATTACAGGATCGGTCGTGGTAGAGAGGATTTTTACCGTACCCGGTTTGGGCATTCATTTTGTCCGCGCCGCGACGAACAGGGACTATACCCTCATCATGGGAACGGTTATTGTCTACTCGTTAATTTTAATCGCTCTCAATTTTGTTGTTGATATAATATACGGGTTTTTGGATCCGCGGATATCGTATAAGTAGTGTTATGCGCAATACACCTTGACAATTTTTAAAGAATATGATATAATAAGTATATGGATATAATAATAGATAAACGGATTGAATTATTAGCTATTGTTCAAACTCTTGATAATTATTGGGATAATCTCAATATAAGATATACCAGTGAAAAATTATTCCAATGTAAATATAAAGAAAATATATGGGATTATTTTGGGAAATACAAAAATCATGACACCGTTAGGTTATATAATAAATTATGTAATAATGTTCAGCAAATTAACGCTTTTATAGAATTAGTTTTATGTTATTCTTATCCGCCAAATCTGGACAATATGGCAAATTTACA
>JGI24698J34947_10002373_pt1 | contig 10138 bp, 8 predicted proteins | sample TergutMp193P3_FD_34947 | JGI IMG/M metagenome (IMG submission 34947) | reverse complement strand
CCAAGCGAAAAATAAAATTCGCTTTTTTTTAGGGCGGGGTAGATGTCAAAAACAGAGTAATCGGCGTTAATAAGCTTAAAATGTTCCCATGAACTGTAGATGACAGATATTTTTTTCGGGTCACCGTGCAAATTCTCAATTATCTGATTTCTGGTAAAAAATGAAACTGTTACGATTTTCTTTGCCTTTTTACTGATTAAACGGTACTGCCAGCGGTTGTAGGCACGGACTATTTTGTCTTTCTTGTCGGTAAAATCTTCCGGGAAGAATTCACAATAAATGTCATGCAGAAAAACAATGCCCGGAGCGAAAGGCAGGGCAGTGTTGCCGAATTCAAGAATGGTATATTGCCTGTGAGTAATTAGAAACCATTGCAGGGTAAACATCTGCCAAAGAATATGCTGAATTTTCCTACCATAACGTATAACATTTATATTTGTATATAATGGAACGTTTTCCGCATTGGCAGGAATAATAATCGAAATTTCGCCAGACTGTATCAGCAAATCCAGACGTTTTGTTATTTCGTAAGCATAACGTTCAATGCCTGTAAGCCTGCGGCAGAGAAAGTATCCGTTAATAAGAATCATACTTTCCATCTTGTTGCAAACTCTTTAGTTTGTTTTTTAACGAATGAACAAAAAGAACAGAAAATTTTGACAGAGAATAAAACCATGTTTCCGCCATTGAAAGAAGAATATATTTAAAAAACCCGTAATGTTTTCTATGGCACGTATTTAATGAAATCGGAAATAACGTCCTATATTCCTTTTTTGAAAAAATACCACTGCAAAGCATCGCGTATTTATCATTTATTGGAAAAAAATTATATTTATCAAGATCAAGACGGTTGTATTTTCTAAGAAGCACGGGGATTTGATTCAAAAATTTGATCCTTTCCATGTATCTGTTTTTCCTGTTTTTTCTCGTAAAAGAATAATGGTTAAAGGTATGATGATAATAAGCTCCGCTTAAATACTCTATTTTTGGATTATTAAGAAGTAATTCAATAACGAATAAAGAATCTTCACCGTAATTTATTTCTTCAAAAAAACTTATATTATTTAAAAAGTATAAATCTCTTTTTATTATAACATTCCATAAACAACTGAATAGATTTCCTTTCAGCACCTGTCGGATAACAGCGTCTGTATCAGAAACAGAAAAGTTTTGGGAAATATAACATTCTTTTCCAAATGAGTTTTCGTCATAAAAATCCATAAAAATTAAATCTGGGTTGCCGGTATTAATTTTCCGAACAACTTTTTGCAATAGAGAAGGTTCAATCCAGTCATCGCTGTCAACAAAAACGGTAAACCTGCCTGTTGCATTGTTTATTCCAAATTGACGCGTTTTACTTATTCCTTCGTTGTTTTTGTGAAAAACGCGGATGCGCGAATCTTTTTCAGCATATACATCGCAAATAACGGGAGAACTATCCGTGGAACCATCATCAATAAGCAGACATTCAAAGTCACTAAAGACTTGCGAAATAATACTATCAAGGCAGCGCTTTAGATTGTTTTCATCGTTATAAACAGGAACAATAATGGAAAAAGACAAGGTAGACATATTTATTATGAATTTGGTGGAAAATTATTTATTATATAGCCATAATTGGTTAATTTGTCGCTTAAGGTAAATTCCCTGACTTCATCTTTCCAGTTTAATTTATGAAATACAGTATCTTTACATATCTCATCAAATAAAATTTTGTTATACTCAAAATTGAAATTCAAACGATGATATATCTCATGAACCTTGGGATTATTTTCCGGGACAGAATCTATCATTACTCGCACATCGGGGATAGTATCATAAGCTATGGCTATAAAATAATCAAAAAGGAAGTAATCAACAAAAATATTATTTTTCTTCACATAAGAGAAAAACATTGCACGGACAAATTCGCCAAGTATATTGTTTTTGCTCAGATAAAAGCAAAATGTTAGCCATCTATTTTCTCTTACAATCCAATTTCTGGCGCCAAAACATTTTTCCAAGATGTTACCATCGTCTTTTGGAGTCCAGAATCCAAGATTAGAACATATCGGCGGTAATGCCGGTAAAGGCGCGGTTAAAAGAACAGTCGCGTCAAGCCATAAACCGCCATGTTCATATAAAAGACACATTCTTGTAATATCAGAAAGATGAGTTATTGAAAGTATTCTCTTTTTTGCTTTTTTAAGTATATAATCGGGTAAATTGACAAAATTACGAAAATTATTCTTCGTTATTAAATTAATTTTATGACCATTGGAATAATATTTTAAAGTATTATAGCAAGTCCTGACAATCGGAGGCATATTTTCTTTTCCCTGCCACCAGAAAAACCAAACCTGATAATTTTCCGCAAGAGAAGAATCAATTTCACAGCGCTTATCTTTAAAAGTATTAATGGTTCTTCTTAATTTTTTTTCTAAAAATCTTTTTATGACGTTATGCTTATAGGCGTTACGTTCATACAATGGTTTATTTAACGAAAGAAGCGGAACAATAAAAAGCTTTACCGCAATTAAAGGATTAAAATGAAAGGCAAAGGAGAGAAATTTTAACCCGTATTTAAGAATTTTTAGCATTCAATTCCGCATCAGAAAAAATAATACAGGTCGGTTCATGGCTTATACGCTGTTCAATGGGCGGTAATTCCATATAATTACCATATAGAGTTTTAAGAAAAGTATCCCAATCTCCCGGTGCCTGATATTGTTTTCCCTCATAGTCAATCTTAGACAGAGGAAATAAAGTGCTGTATTTATGAGTTTCTTTTTTGTATTTATATTTACCGGAGAAAGTTGAAACATAATTTGTTTTAAAATTATTAAATAATAAATAAAATATTTTATGCATAAAATTAATAAATCGCAACGGAATAAAACAGCATAATAGTTTACTAAAAATGAATTTTATTTTGTTTTTTGGAATGTCATAATGTGATTTTATACGATACAGCCTCCATGTGGATTTAATTAATTTTGCCTGTATTGCAAGGAATATCAATATGCAATTATCATAAGGAAAAATATCAATAGAAATTCCCGGATAGCAATTAATATCTTTATTGCCATCCGCAAATACCGTACCTTTTTTACATAATTTTGCGAATGGTTCATAATAATAGATAACTTTGTTTGGATATCTGTCCGAAAGCACATAATAATCTGTTTCTTTGACATTTTCGTAAAGATCCAAAAATTTTTCGTAATCTTTTCGTGGCATGGCAACGTCTACATCATCATCCCACGGAATGAATCCTTTATGCCTTACCGCGCCAAGCAATGTACCAGCCGTAAGAAAATAAACAAAATTATTCTCTTTGCAAATTCGGACAAATTCGTCCAAAATTTCAATCTCTATTTTGCGAAGTTCGATTATTATTTCCTGATCAATACTCATATGTCTTTATCATCAAATATAATATAATTTATATTGTGAGTTTGTCGTTGTTCAACAGGAGGAAGTTCCATGTAGTTACCATAAGTAGTCTTAAGAAAAGTGTCCCACTTGCCTGGTGCCTTATAATATTTCTCCTCAAAACAAACAGTTGTAAGAGGAAATATTGTACTATATTTATGAGTTTTTATATAATAAATACTTTCGCAATAAATAAAGGTTATGTGCTGCGTTTTTAATCTATTAAAGACTTGAAAAGTCTCTTTTAGGAATATCTTGGAGAATCGCAACGGTACCAAGATGCAAATTAATTTACGGAAGAATCGTTTAATTTTGTTTTGGGTAATATACGCATTTGTTTTTAAGTGATACAGTTTATCAGAAATAGCGATAAGTTTTATTTGTATAGGCAAAAACATAGGAATGCTCTTATCGTATGGCCAAATATCAATAAAAATACCTGGATAATTTTTGGGATTTATATGATTTTGCGCATACACAGTGTGTTTTTTACAGAGTCTTGCGAAATATCTACATCGAAAAGACGTGTTAAAGGCACATTTATAAGAAAGCACACAATAATTTGGATCAATATTTTCTTTAAATAAATCTAGAAACCTTTCATAGTCGTTTCTAGGCATAGCGACATCAATATCATCATCCCATGGAATAAATCCTTTATGCCTTACTGCGCCAAGCAATGTGCCGTATGCCAAAAAATAAATAAAATTATTCTTTTCACAGATACGGACAAATTCATCCAAGATTTCAACCTCTACTTTGCGAAGCTTGATTAATGTTTCTTGATCAATGCTCATTTGTAGTTTTTATTTATTGTTTCTGGAATATTGCGCATATAACACATCAAACGTTTTCCCTTCGTTCCAGCATAGTTAAAATTGAAGATCGTTTTTTATTTTCGTTGTTGATATTTCTTCTGTTCTTGGCAGGTAAACAACGGTACAAATATCTCTCAGAAAATCAAATTTCCCTTCCCAATCATCACCCATAACAAAAACATCTATATTGTATGTATTAATATCTGTTTTTTTCTGTTCCCATGACTCCTCAGGTATTACAAGATCAACATATCTAATTGATTCTATAAGTTGTTTTCGTTCATTATATTTAAAATATGTCTTTTTTCTTTTTTCATTAAAATTAAATTCGTCAGTTGAAAGGCATACGATTAAATAGTCTCCCAGCTGTTTTGCGCGTTGTAATAAATTTATATGACCATAATGCAATAGATCAAATGTGCCGTAAGTAATTACACGTTTCAAAGAATATACCTCATATCATTTTAAAAGATTATTTTTATTCCAAGTTGTAAGGTAAGATTATGTAGATACGTGTTTTGTTGAATAACATCATGTCCGTCATCATCTTTCACATTGTCATAAAAATATTGTGGGTTTATGAGCAAGTTGTACACTATGCCCCCGGAAAGCACGAAATTAGATTTTATAAAATAGCTGGTATTTAAGCCAAGATTAAAATTCGCCTTGTTTTTTCTGAAAAATTTCCTTCCCAGATCATAGCCTTCTGCTGAAGCATAAACTGCCTGTTTATAAATAAAATTGCTATCAGGGTTATTTCTGCTTATAAAAAATGAACTCTTTCCCTTTGGGTAAAACAATGTAAAACACAGATACTGGCTGTTTCCTCCCGGTGAAATCCCGTTTCCAAGCCATTGCCCTCTGTTTGTGTAACCGTGAGTTATTAAATGATGAAAATAAAATGAATAGGGCCACTGTAATTGAAAATCCTGTGTCATTTCCATCCAGTTAAACTCAAAATTTATTTCACTGTATATGCGCTTTTCAGGCTTTATTTGCAGCTTTTTTTTCAGGCCGAGTGTATATACGGTTGTGTGGAACGGATGGCGCATATACCCAAGCGCACCGCCAGCTACATAATCATCATACCCCATCTCGCCGTATACCTCAAATCCAACCTGTGTGAAAACCCATGAAAAACCGAATGACATTTTCTGATCTTCAGTTGTATTTACATTAAGGGGGAAAATGAATTTAAGATTCTCCCATTTCCAGTCTACAAGACATACGCGATTTACAAACAGCGTTAATCCCGGCAAAAACGACGGCGCATAGGCAAGAGAAAGGCCGTGAATCATTGTGTAATTATTTTCATCATCAGTGTCAAAATAATCCGACTCCGCAAGCTGTCCCACCCATATCCGGGCTTCTATTTCTCCTATGTACCAGCCCAGCCATGGAAGCGTTACTTTTTGTTTCCGCAGCCCAATATCAAACTTAGGGTAGGCCGGAGCGTTGTTTGTATGGAACATTGAATTGAGGTAAGAAGAGCCCAGCCAAATCGCCTGCGTTCCAAAACCAACAGTGAATGTTTTCCATGTGTAGCGAATCTCAGAATCGCCGAAATCCCAGTCAAAAAAGGGTTTGTCTCCGAAACGCTGCGGAGCGTCAGCGCCGCCCGAATTGGATCTAGGCTCTCCGTATCCCCAATAATAGCCGTACTCGCTTTCGTAATGAGAAGGCATTATTTCAAAATCTGCGTTTTGCGAAAACGCGAAATGCGGCAAAATTGTCAGCTCAATGCCGTATCCTTCAAAGCGCACCCCGCTCTTTAACAGCGCGTTAAAGCCGCGCCCCTGCCATAACACTCCGTCGTTATGCCCGTATGGGGCGGCGGTGTTGCCCGACATGAAAAGCTGCGGCCCGTAAGCGCGCATGCGGAAATCACCGAATAAATCATGCCATATTCCCAGATTTTGTCCCTGCCAGGGATGGGAAGCGTCTTCATCTATAATCCATACCGAATCAGAGAGGGTGCGGTAGTTGAGGGTAGGACGCTTTGTTAATCCCTGCAATGCGAGGAAGTCGTAGTACTCTTCTTCGGTAGATTTGAGGGCTTCCTGTGCGTGAAGCACAGATGAGAGTAATAAAAACAAAAGGAAAAAATAGAAGAAATATTTGTGTATCACTGTTACTTTATAATCCTGCCGTTTTCTATTCGTATTTTTCTGTCGCATCTTTCTACGGTACTCAAGCGGTGGGCGATAACGATCAATGTTTTATGCGTACTGACGCTGTAAATTTCATCCATTATTTTTTGTTCTGTTTCGGTATCAAGCGCGGAGGTGGCTTCGTCGAGTACCAGTACTTCGGGATCGTCGTACAGGGCGCGGGCAATACCGATACGCTGCTGTTGGCCGCCGCTTAACTGGATGCCGCCATCGCCTACCAGAGTATTAACGCCTTCTTTTTGCGCAAGAAAATCCCAGATGTTCGCTTTTTGCAGCGCGATTTTTATTTTCTCTTCATCTGGCTGCGAACCAAATGCGACATTTTCCGCAACCGTTCCATCGAAAAGGTAAATACTTTGGGGGATATATCCGATTTTTTTCCGCCAAGAACGGATATTATCGCCGGTGAGCGGGGTATCATCAATGTAAATTTTTCCTGAAATAGGCTGGTGAATGCCGATGATAATGTCTACAAGGGTAGATTTGCCTCCGCCGCTTTCGCCGGTAAACGCGACTTTATCTCCTTTGTTTATTTCCAGCGAAATGTCGGTAATAACTTCACCGCCCGTTAAATATTTAAAAACGATATTTTCAAGGCGGATAGATCGATTAAAATCAATCGGAGCTTCTCCCTCTTCTTCCACTGATAGATTGATATTTTCATGAACGTTCTCCAGAGTTTTTTCGTTATAAACAATATAGTTGATATTTTGCAGCATACGGTGTATCGAAGGAAGTATGCGGTACAGGGCAAGGGCGTACATCGAAATAACCGGAATAACCATTGAAGCGTCATGATATATCCAGACAATAAATACTACCGCCGCTATCAGAAGAGAAAAACCCACGCTTTCAAGAATGCCTTTTGGAATGATGCCAAGAACATTGGTTACTATTTCCGAGTGCGTATTTATTTTTATTGATTTTTCATAACTGCCCATAATATCTTTCTCATTGCCTTTTAACTTTACATATTTTATATTCCCCAGCGTTTCTTTTAATATACGGTTCATTTTTCTGGCGGAAGTAAACTTCTTTTTTCCCTGTATCGAGCTTACCTTTGTTAATAATGAAAGCAGAAAAATAACCATGAATAACAGTACAGCTGTTACAATCAAAGTCATCTTCCAGTTTATGAAGACTATTACCGCATAAACCATAAGTATGGTGAAAGTTTCCGAGCATAGCTGCAATAAATTAAGGACAACCCTGCTGATATCGTTTGTTTCCCTGGTGATAGAATGCATCAATTCTGCGGAATTTTTTTGTACATATACTTTATACGGAACTGATAAGTATAATTTGAATAATTTAATTGAAAAATATTTATACAGACCGATAGAAAAACGGTTAGTACAATATGTAAGGACAACCGAATACACACCCCGGAAAAAATAAAAAATGATAATGCCGACACCCATCGTTATTATGAAATTATTCGCGCTTGCAAATCCAAGAAAATCAAACGCTCTTTTATACCAGCCGGATTCAAGCAGGGAAGGATCGGAAACTATCGTAATGAACGGCATTATTGCGGAAATCCCAATGGTTTCAACCAGAGAAAAACCAATGGTCAGAATGAGCATGATAAGAAGATAAATTTTATGCTTACGGGTCATTAATCGCAGTAAGTTTGAGACAACAGGTTTAAGAAATGTTATTTTGGTGATGAAATTCATTTTAGTAAAAATGCCCCATAATTAAATATATTTCCCGGTCGTCGCTTCTTTCAGAAATATTTTTGGCAGCGGCGATTTCTCTCAAGTTAGCCGCGTAACCCAGACGTATATACAGGTTGCGCATAAAGTCTGAAAAGACAATCAACTCTATACCGCCGGCAGCGGCGATATTTTTCGGGTGGAATGACATTGCCGATTGAGGATCATGGTATAATGCCAGATCGATTACCGGGGCAATTTGGATCTCAAGGTCAAAAAAAGTGGTTTTCCAGTTGGTAAACCATTTGGATGGCCTAAAAAGCAAGACACGCAATGGAAAATCCATGTTGAGCGAAAGCATATAGTCCGCGTGGATTGTCTTGTCGCTAATGCCGCGCAGGTTGTCTCCCGCCAGCTCATAATAATCGGGATCGTGGTAGAACCAGTGCCGGTACTGGAGCCGCGACGAAATGCTAAAAAATGTGCTGATGATAAAATAACCGGCTGTGTGGAGGGTAAAAGAAGCTGACAGCGGATCGCCGGCGCTTTTCTGACGAAAGAAATCATAGGTGTTCGAATTGCTGATATATGCGGAAAGGCCGTCGCGGAAATTTGCGTGCCAGTCTATTTTTTCAAAACCGAACGAGTGGCTAAAATCCAGAAAAGGCCCTTTGCGAAATGGAAGCAAAGGCCAATCGGGAAGCTCGTGATTAAAAGATACGGAAATACCGGGGGTATAGGTTAATTCTCCGTAGCGGGATACCATCAAGCCGGTGGGTATTTTCCATGACGTATAAAGTTTGCTGGTCATATACAGTCCGTCCTGAAAATCTTTGCGGTAAAATTCCTGGTAACGGTATGAATTTTCTTCGTTAAAATTAAAATATTCTTCAAAACCAAAGGTAAAAGTTGTCGTACGGAACGGCAGTTCCATGGAAAGGCCGGTAACGTTCCGGTAGAAGAACGGCTGCCCAACATCGGGCCGGTACCAGAAAAGATTGTCAAATCTGAGATTCCATGTATAGCCCAGCGCCCTGAACGGCGTATCGGAGTATATCTCAAACTGAAAGGAGCTGCGGTAGTTTTCATCGTAACGGTAGCCTAAATCAACTCTCAGAGGGTTCATGGTCCCCAAAAAATTGTAATCACGCGCCTTGACAGTCAGCTCAAAACCAGTATGGGTAGTGTATTCAGGTTTGGGTAGAGCGATGATATTCCATGAATCTTCAACGCTGATGGTAAGCGTTACCGGATATAATCCGTCCTCAGTCTGTTCACCAATTGAATAGGTAATAACGACCGTATCCTTCAAAACGCGCTGGTTAACCAGATTTTGGGTTTTGTCGCGGATATATTTATCAAGGTTTGCCTGCCCTTTTACCATTTCACCGGCTTTGAATTCACCGTTGTAAATAAGGGCAAAAGGACGGGAGCGCCCCTTTATGTCAAACTCAAAATCAGCGATGACGTATAACGTATCGTCCGCGGACAACACCTCGTCCGCGTTATCCTGTTCCCGGATTGCGGTTTCCGCCTCGGCCTCTTGTGCGGTCAGAGGAAAGGCAATCAAGGCAAACAGCGTAAATAGATAAAACAAGCGTAATTTCAAGATAACGATTTCCCATTAATGATACAACGTACCGTATCCATAAGCGAGGGTGAATCCACGGTAACAGGCCGGGCGCTGTGTTCATCAGGAACAATAAAGGCAAGTTTTCCGCCGCGTTTCTTTTTATCGCTGCCCAGCGCGCGTATAAAAATTTCAGCGTCATTCATGAGGGGGTGGGGGGCCCCCCCCTCGTAATTGTATGCGGCAAGGAGCGTTTTTATTCTATCCGCCCGCGCGTTAGGTGTAACACCAAGCGCCAGCCCCAAATCGCAGGAACGGGCGATGCCCCAGGCGACCGCTTCGCCGTGGGAGATAGTCCCCAGCCCGGCGATTGATTCCAGCGCGTGACCGAAAGTGTGCCCCAGGTTGAGGAGCACCCGCCGGTTTCCCGTTTCCAGCGGATCTTCCTCGACAATTTTACCTTTGTACCGCGCCGCCCGGCTGATGAAACCGGCAAGCCGGGACGTA
>JGI24698J34947_10002372_pt1 | contig 10139 bp, 8 predicted proteins | sample TergutMp193P3_FD_34947 | JGI IMG/M metagenome (IMG submission 34947) | reverse complement strand
TGGCCTCTGCCACATCCCAGATGTCGGCCACAACCAGCGAGGTGGCCAAAACAGCCACGGAGCTTGCCCATCTGGCGTCTGGATTACAGGCGCAGATACGCAAGTTTAAGCTGGCTTAGTTAGCGTTATCAGTTAGCAGTGACGCGCCCGCTTTGTTACACATAGCGGCGCGTCATTGTGTTTTACTGGCGCGTGGCGGCTTGCGGCGCCTGGGGATTTATGACAAGGTTCTTCCATGTTTCAAAAGTTGAATTACTCCAAAGCTGACAGTATCATCAAAAGGTATGGAGAGCCGAATGTTACTACGATGCCTTGTGCTAATCATGGCAAGCGCTCTGGCGCTTTTTGCCCAGGAAGCCCCGCTCACTGAAATTGAGCTTTCCGCCACCGTCAAAAAGATGGCCGTCGCCGCTCCTCCGGCCCAGGTGGTTGACCTGATTGACTCTCAGGTTCAGCGCGAATACGCCGAAACCCTTCGGCGCAATTTAGAAAACATTGACAGCATAGCGCTGCTGCGGAACGGCCTGCCGTCTTCAACAGACGACGCCTCGTTTTCACAATGGCTGGGAATAGGCTGCGACTGGCTGCTGATGTCCAAGGTGTCACAAACGTCCAGGGACGGCGTGCTTGTAGAAGTTGCCGTGGTTGACCTCAAATCCGGCAAACGCGCCGCTTCCATTAAGGAAAGCGGCAATACGTCAAATTATCGGCGCCTGGCCCATAGAGTAGCTGACGCCTTTGAAGAGTTTTTAACCGGCACTCCCGGCGTAGCCAACAGCCTGATCGTTTTTTGCAGAGAAGAGTCTCCGGGCATAAAGGAAATCTACCAGACCGATAAGGACGGCTCTAATCTCAATAAGCTAACCAGCCACAAAACCCTGACGATGTCCCCAACCGTGGCAAGGGATGGGCGGCTGGCCTATCTGAGCTATCTTCCCAGACCGGAGATATGGGGCCAAAAGGTTAAGGGAGGGCCTCACGTAAAGCTATATCCCCTGATTGACGATTTTGCGTTTAATGTCTATACCCCCGTCTGGAGTCCGGACGGCAGACGGATAGCCTTTGTGCAAACCGATGGAATGGGTAATACAGACATAATGCTGCTTGAAGTTGAAACCGGCAGGGTGAGGCGCCTCACCAGCCTTAATGACATCAATTCTGAGATGTGCTGGAACCCCGCAGGCAACCAGATAGCGTTCACATCCGGCAGAGACGGCGCCCCCCAGATTTATTTAATGGAAGACGATGGCGCGAATGTCCGCAAGTTAGATATGGGCGGCTCTTACAACGGCAGCCCCGCATGGAGTCCGGACGGAAGCATGATAGCGTTTGTCAGCCGTTTTGAGGATAATTTTGACCTCTTTGTTTACAAATTTGGAGAGCCGTATCCTTACCAAATAACCACAGGGTTCAGCAACTGCGAAAACCCGGCCTGGTCTCCAGATAGCCGCCACCTGGTTTTTTCAAGCACGCGCGAAGGCAGAAACCGCCTCTACATCACAGACCTGTCCGGCAACCGCGTCGAGCGCGTGCTGAACCAGACAGGCTGCCAGCAACCCATTTGGATAAGGTCGAGGTAATAATCTTTTTTGAAACTTGTTACCCTCAAGCCGATTGCAAAATATGAAAGTTTTGCAATCGGCTCGACAATCTGTTACAATTTATTTTTTTTCGTTTGGAGGACCAAACCGTGTCTAACGTCAAACTGTTTACCACCTTGACAGTGTTGTTATCCCTTGGTATCGGCCTTGCCTGCGTCGAGCCGCAAGCCAGCGCCAGCGCGCAAGCCGAGCAAGCCGCAAAAGAAGCCGAGGAAGCCAGACTTCGCGCAGAAGAAGAAGCTCGCAGACAGGCCGAAGAAGCCCGCAGAGCGGCTGAAGAAGCTGCCCGCAGAGAAGCCGAAGCCGCCCGCAGAGCGGCTGAAGAAGCTGCCCGCAAAGCCGCCGAAGAAGCCAGAGCGGTCATGCGCAGCGCCGCTGAGGCAGCGCTGTTTGACATCAACTTTGACTACAACAAAGCTGATATTCGCAGGGCCGATAGAGATAAATTCCAGGCTATAGCTGAATTTATGAGAGCTTTCCCTGACGCCAGGGTTCTCATTGAAGGCCACTGCGATGAACGCGGCACCATTGAGTACAACATGGCTCTGGGCGAGCGCAGGGCATTTGCCGCCAAGTCTTATCTGGCCGGCCTCGGCGTCAGCGAGTCGCGCTTTGCCACCATGAGTTTCGGTAAAGAGCGCCCGAAGGTGACAGGCAGCAGCGAAAAGAGCTGGTTTGCCAATCGCCGTTGCGAGTTCAAACTGCAATAACGATATAGTAATTGCGTAATGCGTAATGCGTAATGGAGGGGTTTTGCGACCCCTCCATTATGGAATTTTAAACAGGGAGATTCCACTCAGATGGCTAAGGGTGCGCATAGCGTCTATTTATTAACAGGCTTGGCTCTTGTTGTTATGGGTTGCAGCCCGGATGGCTTCAAGCGTCTGGAAAACGAGGTCAACGACTTAAAGGTGGAAGTATTCAAGCAGCGCCAGGAAATACAAAGCCTGGCAAAAAAAGCTGAAGAAGAAGAAAAAATAAGAGCGGGCGAAAGGGAAAAGGAAAACAGGTTCCGCGCGGATACCCAAGAGACCTTGCGCCAGATAAGAGACAGCACCCAGGCCATGAGCAACCGTCTGGATTATGGCGCATCCCAAAGGCCGTCCACCCCCCAGACGGCGCGCCCTCAAACAAGGCCAAGCGCTAATTATGAAGCGGCGCCAGTCCCCGAATTGCAGCCGGACGACCAGCAGCTAGCCATGGCCGAAAAAGATTACAACTCCGGTAATTTTTCCAGCGCGGTTGAAGCGGCTGACAATTTAATTAAATACTTTCCCGACAGCGGCAACGTGCCCGAAGCCCTTTACCTGAAGGGCAGAGCGCTGTACGCCTTAAAGTCGTACGTGAGGGCGCAGGAGTCCTTCCAAAAACTGTGTAATGATTTTCCCTCATCCTCCAGGTTCAGGGTTTCAAGGCTGAGTATCGGCAGGTGTCAGTTGGCCCAGGGCAATGCGCTGGCCGCCATCTCAACGTTGGAAGACATCGCCGCCCGCTGGCCAACATCGCCTGAGGCCAGATCTGCCAATGAACTTTTGCAGGACATCAAAAGATGACATGGCCAGCCAGGCGGAAACACAGGATACTTGCCTGTTTTTCCACGTTGACTGACTATTGTCGGCATGATAGTTGCAAAAACCAGAAGTTTCTGGAGGATGTCAAAATCATGAAGAGGGTTTTGAGAATAGCCATTTGCTTTGCCGGTTTCGCTATCATTGCCCAGGGCGACGACACAGACCCTGTGATTAGGGCAAAGGCGCAGCGCGTCCTTAACAATGAACACGACCTTCCCCCTGTTCCTAAGGGTCTGACGGAACCGCCGCCTCTGCCGCCGCCGGAGATGCACACCCACGATATAAGAAAGGCGCGGAGAAGCAATGTCGTCAGGTCTAACTCCAGAAGGTCGGCGTCCGTAAAAAAAGCCAGCGTCTCAAAGGCCCAGAGTCAAAAAAAGGGCAATAGCGCCTCCGCAAAGACGACTAAGCCTACTAAGCCTGCCGGCGCGCGGCCAGCCAAAAAGTCCGCCCGGACAAACACGAACAATATAGCCAAAAAATAATTTCTGGGAAGCGCCGCTGCCAGAGCCTGAAGGAATAATCCAGGCTGCTGCGAGTCAAAAAAATCAGGACGCAATTTTGATTCGGCGCGCAAAAAACATGAATCGTTCCAAAGGATGTCTATGGCCGCGCAAGCGCCTGATGGAATTTGAAACGTGAAGCGTGAAGAATGTTTTGAAAGCCGGAATTGTTGATTTCTTTGCCCCTTGACATGCTCCTTGACAAAAATCAAAAAAGACCATAAATTGTAGTTTGAGGCGCCCGAAAGGGCCGCCCGCCACTTTTAATCCCACCATGTGTTAAGGCCTGGAACAGGCTCCCTTCTTACTACCCCATCTATTTACCCCACCAATACACCCCTCATGAAACGCCCCAGCCTCCGGGGCGTTTCACTTTTGGGACGAAAAGCTGTGGTCGTCATAGAACAGCGTGTATAGCGCTTCCGGTTCAAAACCGCGTTTTGCTCCAGGAGTGTCAGAGCCGTTCAATGTCGCCAGGCTCATATTGCAGACACGGTTCCCCAAAGTTTTACAACCCCGCCAGAAAAAAACACCTGGTTATAAATCGTGTAAACGCAGTATTGACGCTGTCTTACAAACTGTGTCGCCACTCTGGTCTATGCGCTGACCCCCCGATTCTCTGGTCAGCGGTTGATTTTTTTTGAAAAAAATATTTGAAAAAAAATAGTGGACACATGAGAATTTAGCTTGAGAGTAGAGTTTGTGGGGAATAAAATCTCATGTGTAGCCGGAGGTAATTTCGTTGCTAAAAAAAATCCAGATATTTAAGGCGCTGGACATCGAAATCAAGAAGCAGAAAGGCCCTTCATCCGTGAAGCGCCCTTACAAAGACCACAAAAGCCTTAAGGAAGAGCTGGGGCAGCATGGCATCAGCATCATCGCCGAGATAGCCGGCGGCAATCCGATGTATGGCAGGGTGCGTCAGGCGTTCAGGCCCTCCACGCACGCTAAGACGCTCGTTGAAAATGGCGCGGGAGCGCTTTCTGTCGCCACAGACCGCTTTTTGTATGCCAGTGAAGATAAGCACCTTCCCGAAGCCCGCGCTGTTGCTGAGTGTCCGCTGATTCGCAGGGACTTCATTTTTGAAGAGTATCAGGTTGAAGAGAGTAAAATTTTAGGCGCCGACGCCATTTACCTGACAGCCGCTCTGCTTGGGCCGGAGCGCCTGAAGGCTCTGCATACGTTAGCCACGTCAAAAAAACTGGATGTCGTTGTTGAGGTAGCCAGCCAGGAAGATATTGAATGCGCCCTTGAAGCCGATGCCCAAATCATTTGCGTTGTCGGGCGCAGTCTTGACACATGGGAAGTGTCCTGGGAAAACGCTATCAAACTCCTGAAATCAATTCCGCCAAAGAAGTGCCTTAAGGTAGTAGAGGCGGGCGTTTCCTCTCTCAAGCAAATCAAGGAACTTGAGGCATTGGGCGCTCATGGAGTGATTATCGGCGATTTACTATTGTCCGAATTTTACCCCGGCAAGCGTCTCGCCCAACTTTTGGCGGGCGTTGAACCGCCCAGAAAATCCGCCAAGAAGGCGCCAAAGCCGCCAGCTGCCGCAGACAATTCAAAATCCGCCGGCAGTAAAGCTCTCCAAACCTCTAAAGAGGCTAAAGACGCTAAGGACGCTAAGGACGCTAAGAGCGGCCAGGCCGCGAATGTTTTCAAAGCTCCGGCGAAAGCTCCTGCGGCAACAGCTAAACCTAATAAAGACGCCAGGAACGCCAAGGATACAAAAGACACCAAGAGCGCTAAAGACACTAAGAGCGCAAAGAGCGGCCAGACAGCGAATGTTTCCAAAGCTCCTGCGGCAACAACTAAACCTGCTAAAGATACTAAGAGCGCGAAGAACAGCCAGACAGCAAAGGTTTCCAAGGCTCCGGCGAAAGCTCCTGCGGCAATAGCCAAATCTGCTAAAGATACTAAGAGCGCTAAAGACGCCAAAGACACTAAGGGCGTAAAGAGCAGCCAGGCAGCGAATGTTTCCAAATCTCAGGCGGCAACAGCCAAACCTGCTAAAGACGCTAAAGACGCCAAAGGCGCTAAGAGCGCAAAGAGCGGCCAGGCAGCGAATGTTTCCAAATCTCAGGCGGCAACAGCCAAACCTGCCAAAGACGCTAAGAGCGCAAAGAGCGGCCAGACCGCGAATGTTTTCAAAGCTCCGGCGAAAGCTCCTGCGGCAACAGCTAAACCTAATAAAGACGTCAGGAACGCCAAGGACGCTAAAAGTAATAAAGACGCCAAGGACGCTAAACCCTCTAAAACCGTTAATATTGACAAGTCGTCTAAAACCAGCAAGTCAACCCCTTCTTTTTCTCAGCGCCCATCAATGGGCATTAAGGAGAAATCTATGGCACAGACCAAAAAGGCCGAAAAGCAGCATTCCGCGACTGATTCGGCAAAGAAAGCAGTCGGCGCAAAGAAGGCCGCTCCCGCCAAAAAAGCGCCGCCGCCTGTGAAAGCAGCCGCAAAGCCTGCCGCCAAAAAGGCCGTAGTGCCAAAGAAAGCCGCTCCCGCAGTCAAAAAGGCGGCCCCCAAAGCAGCTTTGAAACCTGCCGTCAAAAAGACCGCAGCGCCAAAGAAGGCCGCTCCCGCAGTCAAAAAAGCGGCTCCTAAAGCGGCTTTGAAACCCGCCGCCAAAAAGACCGCAGCGCCAAAGAAGGCCGCTCCCGCAGTCAAAAAGGCGGCCCCCAAAGCAGCTTTGAAACCTGCCGCCAAAAAGACCGCAGCGCCCAAGAAGGCCGCTCCCGCCAAAGCCGCCAAGACTGTCGTCAAAAAGGCCGCAGCTCCCGGGAAGGCAGTCCCTGCCGCCAAAGCCGCGCCCGCCAGAAAGCCATGTAACCCTAAAAAGCCAGTCAAGAAGTAACAAACGAGCCCGCCGTAATATTGGCGTTTACTGTTTTTTTGCAAAGCAAGTTATTCCGGTGTGTCAGCAATCGTCAAACTGTCGTAAGTTCCAATTACAAAAGGGGTGGCCATGAAATTAGTAGAACGTGTTTCAGCCCTGGAAGTCCTGGACAGCCGAGGCAACCCTACAGTGCTTGCCAGGGTTTATTTGAACGATGGCAGCTTTGGACAAGCCTTTGTCCCAAGCGGCGCAAGCACGGGCAGCCGGGAGGCGCTGGAAAAGAGAGACGGCGATAAAAAGCGCTATCTCGGCAAGGGCGTCTTAGACGCCGTGCAAGCAATTAACACAGAGATCAACGACGCTCTGCAAGGCATGGATCCATTCCAGCAGGTTGAGTTAGACGAATTGATGATCAACCTGGACGGTACGGACAACAAGGCAAAATTAGGCGCTAACGCCATTCTCGGCGTTTCCATGGCTCTGGCCGACGCCGCGGCAAAGGCCTGCGGTCAGCCGCTGTACCGCTACCTGGGCGGCGCTGCCGCGCGCACGCTGCCTGTTCCTATGATGAATATCCTCAATGGCGGCGTCCATGCGGATAACAATGTTGACATTCAGGAATTCATGGTGCTGCCAGTGGGCGCGTCAACTTTTACCGAATGTCTGCGATGGGGCGCTGAGATTTATCACGCGCTGAAAGGCGTTCTTAAGGCCAACAAACTTGCCGCCGGCGTTGGCGACGAGGGCGGCTTTGCGCCAAACCTCAAGAACAACGAAGAAGCTCTGGAGCTAATAGGCGAGGCAATCAGGAAAGCAGGGCGCAAACCCGGAAAGGATGTCTATCTTGGCCTGGATTGCGCTTCTTCAGAGTTTTATAAAAACGGCAAGTACGAAATAGACGGGGCGGCTAAGTCTGGAAAAGACCTCATTGACTATTACGCCGGCCTTACCCGGCGCCACCCCATTTTGACAATAGAAGACGGATGCGATGAAAGCGATTGGAAAAACTGGAAGACTCTCACGGACAAACTCAGCGAAACCACGCAGTTGGTGGGGGACGACCTCTTTGTCACCAACCCCGCGATTTTGGCGAAGGGTATTTCAGAGGGCGTGGCTAACGCCATCCTCATCAAGCTAAACCAGATAGGCACGGTGACGGAAACGCTGAGGGCCGTTGAAATGGCGCACAAGGCCGGTTATCGCGCTATCATCAGCCACCGCAGCGGCGAAACCGAAGATACCTTCATTGCAGACTTGTCTGTGGCGACGGGCGCGGGCCAGATTAAGACCGGCGCTCCATGCCGGACTGACAGGGTCGCCAAGTACAACCGCTTGCTGCAAATTGAGTGGGAGCTGGGCGCAAGCGCAAAATTCGCCGGGGCAGACGCCTTTGGGCGCAGGTTGAAATAGCGCCATGAACTTAACCTGGTTGCTCAAATCAACTACCGTCTGGACGGTCTTGACGCTATCCAGCTTAATAACGACGTCAATACTGTTGTTTACGCCAAGCGGTCTGCCATCGCTCAGCAAGCGCAAGGAAACGCTGTACAGCCACAAGCTCAACCTCTATAATTTGTCCATGCAAAATATAGCGCTGAGAGACGAGGTTCGCCGCTTGAACGAAAAAGACCCCGAATTGATGGAAGCTCTGGTTCGCCGCATTGGCTACGACCGCCCCGGTGAGGTGGTTTACGTTTTCGGCGAACAGACAACCAGGCGTTGATTTTTGTTTCCGGCTCAAAATCGCGCTATGCGCAAAAGCCTCTTGTTTTTTTATGAAGTGTCCTGAATCATGCCGATAGAGTTCCATGCGCAAAATAAAAGGTGCGCGCTGGCCTCCGCTTCAGGGAATGTTTTTGCTTTTTTCTGGAGGCGCGATCTGGACGCGGGACAACCTGCTTTGCCCTTTGACGGCCCTGAGACGGCAAGGCGATTGTGTCCCAGGGGACATGGCCTGGGGTTGGACGGCATTTTTCTGCTTGACGCGCCAAAAAAAGACGCGCCCTGGGTAATAGAACACTGGGACGCGGATGGCGCCCGCTCCTTTTGCTCCAACGGCACGAGAGCCGCCGCCGCGCTGCTGCCCGATGAATACCAGGGTTTGCTTGAGGTGGTTTCAACGGATGAAACAGTGATGCTGGACAGGCATGGCGCGTATGTTGGCCTTCGCCTTCCCCAGGGAAAGGGCTTTGGTTTGACCTGCGCCCCTGACGACTTGCCATACCCCGCCGTTTACGCCTGGACGGGCACGCCCCAGTTGGTGCTAAACGTGCCGGACGTTGACGCCATAGACTTATCGTCATTTGGGCCGCCGCTGCGTTTTCATCCCGGGTTGCCCTTTGGCGCCAATGTCAGCGTTTTACAAGTTCTATCGCCAGGCTCGGCTAAGATACGCACCTGGGAGAGGGGCGTGGAGGGCGAAACGCTGAGCTGCGGACAGGGCGCGGCTGTGGCTGCGGCCTGGCTGATGGAACAGACGGGCGTTAAAAAATGGGATATAAAGCCAAAGGGGATTGACCCGCTCCGTCTGGAGGTTGGCGGATTACAAGACCGCCTGTGGTCAGAGCTTTGGCTGAGAGGGCCTGTTCGGATACTGGGGAGTGTTACTTTGGGCTTGGATTTAGAGCGACATGACAAAGCGAATAATTAAGCGGTTCTTATGAAAGAGTCCTGGAAAACCAAACAGCTTTTTGGCGAACTGGAAAAGCGCGTCCTGCGAGGGAAAGGCATAGACATAGGATGCGGAAACGAGCCTCTGTTTCCGCACGTTTTGTGTTTTGACCAACAGGACGGAGACGCCAATAACATTACTGATTACATCAATGAACAGTTTGATTTTGTGTTCTCGTCGCATTGCCTGGAGCATATGCTGAATCCTTCCCACGCCCTGAAACAATGGTGGCGCTTGGTAAAAGACGGGGGATACATGTATATCGTCGTGCCGGACGAGGATTTGTATGAACAGGGAAATTGGCCATCCATATATAACTCTGACCACAAGTGGACATTCACCATTTTTAAGGAAAAAAGCTGGTCGCCTGTCTCGGTCAACGTGGTTGATCTCATCAGAGAATTGCCCGATTGCCATCCTATCAGGATAGCGCTTCAGGATAATGACTATGATTACCAAATAAAGGGCGTGGATCAAACCCGGGAGCGGGCGGTGGCTCAGATTCAAATAATACTGCGGAAGAGGGCGCTGGAAGAGCGGGCTGAAGCTGGTTTGGACGATAGCCATCTGGAGAGTGAGCACAAACCAGATACCCCCCAGCACGACCCATTGCTCATAAAACTGGCAACGGAAGCTCTGACGCAGGTATCCAGGGACAACCTGAACGGCGCCCTGGTTGCCTACAAGCGCATACAGAGGCAGTTTCCGGATTTTATTGACGCCTGGATAAACGCTTCCATGCTTCTGTCTGAGATGGAACGCTATGAGGAGGCGCTGGGCATGGCCAGGCGCGCTCTCAGCCTCGACCCCGAAAACCAAACATTGCTATTAATGCTGGCAAACGCCTGTTGCCATTTGGGGCGCGTTGACGAAGCGGCGGAGGTCTTTCAGAAAATCCTTGAGTACAATCCCAGGCACATCCAGGCATTAACGGCTCTCACGGATATTTAT
>JGI24698J34947_10002371_pt1 | contig 10140 bp, 8 predicted proteins | sample TergutMp193P3_FD_34947 | JGI IMG/M metagenome (IMG submission 34947) | reverse complement strand
TTGTCGCCGGGGATTTAAACGAAAATCACGATGAGTTTTACAGGCGGAACACGGGCGCAATTTCCGCTCTGCTTCCCGATGATCCTTTTTGCGCGGAACTGACGGGCTGCATAGGAAAAAACGGCGAACAATACGCGGGCCGCCAGAAGGACTTTATCGTGCTCAGCAAGGATACGCCGCCTGAGCCCGTTCACTTTCCAAAAGATACGATTGTCCTTTTTTCACCGTGGCTGAGAGACATTGAGAACGGTTCTTATTATTACAAACGCGATTGGGAGACCATCGATCACTTTTTAATTTCACGCCAGTTTTTTGACAACGCGCTCTGGGAATATGAAGGGACAAGGGTTGTAAATGATCAGCCTTTTGCCAATTCAGGCGGGGTTCCTGTTTCATATAACATGCGTACGGGAAACGGGCTTAGCGATCATCTGCCCTTACTGTTGAGTTTAAAATTTCTGCAATAGCCGGGATGCCTGTACAGGTTTTATTTGCTTAATGCCGCAGGTTTGGCGTCAAGGGTGTTCAGGATTACCTGCAGTTTATCTTTTTCTATCAGATCGATGAGGCGCGCTTCGGTGTACCTTTTGGCTTCTTCGGTAAAATTGCCTACGGTGATACAAATGCCCTTGCCGGCTTTTACATCCTTCAGGTGTGAATGAAAGTCCCTGACTATCAGCTCTCCTATCGACCCCTGGGTTCTTATAAACCTGAACATGATTAAGTCCTGCCATTTGAAAGTGTCTATTTCAGCGAGGATATCGGCCCATTCGCTCTTGTTGACGGAAATATTTACGATCTTTACTTTTGCTTTTGGGTAATATGTCATAACGAGTTTGCGGCACAGGGCTACGAAATCAGCCGATGGAGCCATCAGGAATGTCTGTAAATTGCGATTGGCATTCAGCTCGATGTATTTGCTTAACAGGACAGTTACATCTTTATACGACGAATTTTCTGCCTGTATCTGTTTCAAAAGAGGTATGGCCTTGCCGATTTCATTCTGTTTAATATATGTTGTAGCCAGCCGGTAGCGCAGTTCCAAAAGAATATCGGACTTGATGTTTTGATGCCGCAGGCCTATTTCAAAATCCTGGATTGCCAGGTCATACTGTCTTGTGTCCAGATGAATGGTTCCCGCAGTAAGGCATGCGTCCGGCCCCATTACGGGGTCTGCCCGCAGATGGTTGTAGATACGAATCGCCTGCTCAATCTGGTTGGCTTCGTGATAACACTCGGCCAGCGTAAAAAGCGATTCTTTGTCATTCGGAGCCAGGTCTATGGCTTTGCGGATGAAAGTCATCGCTTCCTTTGGTTTTTTCAGCCTGAAAAGGGCGTGTCCGAGATAGCGAAGAACGGCCGGACTATCCGGGTCCTGAACACGGGCCTGTTGAAGGAGTTGGACGGCTTTCTCATAATTTTTTCTTTCAAATTCAAGGGAGCCCAGTTCATAATTTACTTCAAAATTATCCTGCCTGAGGGATCTTGCTATCGAAAAACCCTTAAAGGCCTGTTCGATCATATTGAGTTTTCGCGCCGAAATGCCGTACCGCAGGTATACTTCAAAAGTATCGATTCCCGGGGCTTTATTAATCGTTATCTGATCTATCAGGGATTCGTAGGTTTTCATTGCTCTTTCCCAGTTTCCTTCGTCAAAAAAGGAAGTGGCCATAGTAAAAAGAGCTTCTGGATCGTTTGGGTTCTGGGAAAGCCGTTTTGTGGCTTCTCTAAGAGCGGCCTCACGATCCTTTGATTTTTTTGCGCTGCTATGTGAACCGCCGCCGCGTGCAAGGCCCTTAATGAGAAGAACAACGCTGATAACTAAAACAAGGGATATTACCCCAATTAAAATGGGAAGCATATCTTATATTATCGGTTATTTTTATGTTTTTTGATATAGAATTTGCCGATATTTATAATAAGATTACATAAATCAGCTTGACATATGGTAAAATCCGCGTCAAAATTTCGAAAAGGCTGTTGAATTTTGGAATAAGGAGCTAGTCCAATGGCATCGAACATAGGCATTAAGATCGCCAACGGTGAATTCTACCCATTAATAGGGGAGAGTTCTTTAACAAGGAAAAGATTGATACTTACCACGGTTCATGATAATCAGCCCAGCGTTCAAATTGATCTCTTTAGAAGTACTGTCGGCGTAATGGCGGATGCTCAGTATATCGGCAGCCTGGTTGTTGAAAACATAAAGCCAAGGCCAAAGGGCGAGCCTTCTATTGAGATGGTGGTTTCTTCCAACAGCAGGGGCGAGATTATTGCAGACGCCATCGATCTGGACACAAGTGCAGGGGGCGAACATCATGTTCTGACTGTTTCCCTTAAATCGCTTGATGAAACGTCGCGTGATATGGAAATTCCCGACTTTGAGCTTGAAGCCAACGAAGAGCCGCCTTCCAGTCTTTATAATAAAGCCAAAAAGGAACGGAAAAAAAAGGGCTCTTCAAAAGCGTGGATTTTTGTCCTTATTGGAATTATTTTGCTTCTGGGACTTCTTGCGGCGTGGCTGTTTATGCTGGGGGGGCTGGATATCGTCAAGACTTCGGTAAACTGGCCGATTACCTTGCAAAGCGTGTGGCAGAAGCCGGTCAAGCAAAACGAATCTGTGAGGCCGCCGGAACCTGCGCCTGAACCGGTTAAAATTAGCGAGCCGGTCCAGGAGGTAGTACAACCCGCGCCGGTAATTCAGGCGCCTGCAGCCGCGCCCGCTCCCAGGCAGGAAACTGTCCGCAGGCGTCCGCCTGCGCCGGTCGCTTCCTATAATGTTCCTGCGGTTATTCCCAGAGAAGGCGTCAGTTACATAATTCGCTGGGGCGATACCTTATGGGATATAGCCGATGCGTTTTACCGCGATCCCTGGCTTTACCCGAGGATTGCCCGGCATAATAATATTCGTAATCCAAATTTAATAATTTCCGGCAGAACGATTCGTATTCCGCCAAAGAATTAAAACGGTTCTTATCCTTGAAGAGCCGCAGTTTTTTTTTAATTTTTTTATTTATATCACTCTTCAGCTCGTGCGCGCAGACGCAAATGGGAACAAGTTTTTACAGGGGCCTGTTAATCAGAGCGGAACAGCAGGAAGCCGATGCCGTTTCTCATTTTGAAGAAGCCCTTTCAAGTTCCAATATTTATGTGAGACAGGCCGCCGCCGAAGAGCTTGCCAGCCTGATGTTTGAAGGGACTGAGCTTTCCGCTAAAACGATGGGACGGGTCCGCCGTGAAATATCCGGTTACTGGGCTGCGGCTTTTGACGCCGTCGAGAATACTCCTGACAGGAATAAAGTTCTTTCGTTTTTACTTGGCTTTGAACAGGAAACTGTCTCTTTAAATGAAGCGAGGCTTTTTATCCTGCGGGAATGTGAAAGGAAGGAGATCTTTTTTACCGAAGGCGAGTACGCGGCCATAGAAGGGCATTTTGCGATTTCACGTAACATGTACGCTGAGGCGCTGGATTTTTTTCGCGCTTTTCAGGAAGGTGATGAGTGGCCCCAGAATATGCCTGATATTTTTCTTGAATATCCAAACCTGATTAATGATTTGGGCAGGGCTTTTCAATATACTGCTTCCGGCAGCGAAGGGCTGGAACTTTTTTTAAGATGGGAACGGAATCCTGGCGGTGATACGGACAATTTACGGTACAGGCTTTTGTTTTACGCGGCGCGGATTGCCCGCCGCAGGGGAAACGAAGAGAGAGCTCTTTCTCTTTTTGAACAGGCACGGCTTCTCGCTCCTGATGAGGAGCAGTCGGACGCTTGTATCTGGTATATTCTGGATATATCGGTAAATAAGGCGTTAGATGTTTTTATTGAACGGCTGGAACAATACGTTCCCTATTGTCATAACGACAGCGTCTTTGAAGATATTCTGGAAAAATTTTTACAGCGGCTTGTGTCGGCGCGTGAATGGGAAAAAATCATCAGGGTTTTTTCAATTGTAAAGGACAGCGGAGCCGCAGAATCGATAGCCGCCTGTGCGTGGATTACCGCGCGGGCTATTAGAGAAGGGTATGTAAACGAAAACGGGATGGAGCTTGCGCGGCAGGAAGTAAATCTTATGGAAAGACTTTCCGCCGCTTTTATGCAGATTGCCTACGATGCGGGAATCAGACCGCTTTATTACCGCCGCCAAAGCGCTTCCGCTCTCGGACGGCCGTTTCTTGTTTTCCCCGCTGAAACCGGTTCCAGCGGCGACAGCAAACCTTCGCCCGCTCTTGAGTTCATTCTCGGTTTTTTTGAAAACAACGCGGCGTCTTTTTCCCAAAGGTATATCGCAGAAGTAGAAAACGAACTCTCTCCTGATGAATTGCGCGCCGTAGCACAGGCTCTCGCGCAGGCGGATATGTACGCGCAGTCAATTTGGCTGGTTTCACAGTACATCAACAGGGAAGATTATGTCCCGCTTAAGTCCGATATGGAACTTTGGTTTCCGCGTCCGTACAGAGAACTGGTCGAAAATTTCGCTGAAGAAACAGGTATCGCTCCGGCGATACTGTTCGGCCTTATCCGCACGGAAAGCGCTTTTCAGAGCGGCGTTATTTCACGCGCCGGAGCCGCTGGGCTGACGCAGCTTATGCCGGAAACTGCGCAGGAGATGGCAGGCCGTATCAGGCGCGCGGGAGGCCCGGATTATGCCTCAGGCGTTAACGGCCTTGATCTGAATGATCCCGGACAAAATATTCACATAGGCGCGTATTATCTGAATTATTTGAACGTACGTTTTGAAGACATTCTGCTTTCGCTTCTGGCCTATAACGGCGGCATGAACCGCATCCGCCGCCTGCGCTCCGCAAATACAATGCCGGCGGATCTCTTTTTGGAAACAATTTCAATTTATGAGACAAGGGACTACGGCAGAAAAGTCATGGCCGCGGCGGCGGTTTATGAGGAGCTGTACTATCGTCATGGTCAATAGTTTTTTCCAGAATATCGCTAGAACAACGCGTTTTCCATCTGCATTCTTGGGTCTCCTCTCGCCGTTATTGTTTTCGCGGCGGCGATGAAAGCCCGAAGATCCTGCCCCGAACGCTCGTACAGATCCGCGAAGAAATTGTCCTGCGCGTGATAGAGACGGAAGAGTTCTATGTATGCGTTGTTTATGGACATCTGCGAAAAGCCCCGGTAGTTATCATTTGAAAAGCGGCTCTCATATTCCCTGTCAAACCTCTCCTGCGCTTCGGCAATGATCCGCTCTTTTTCCGCTAATTTTTCTTCCCTTGAAATGCCGCTTGAATAAACAGCTTCAAGTTCGGCGGCAAGACCCTGAATGAAGGCCACATAATTTTGACCTTCTTCTTCGGATGTAAAAATCTCCCTGTACTGTTCGGAATCTTCGCCGTAACGTGATTGTATATAAAGCCGCGCTCCCTGTGTGCCGACAAATTCGGCCAGCTCTTCGTTGAACTGGACATGGCCTTTAATAAAAACCGTAGCGTGTAAGGACTCATGGATGATGAGGTCGGCCAGTCTTGCGGGAGAATAATTTCGCATATACGAATAAAGCGGGTCCTGAAACCAGCCCAGCGTGCTGAAAGCGTCAACGCCCCGTATCCATACGTCAAGGTCTTTTTTTTCAAGTTTATCCCGTTCCCTGCGCGCGTCCTGTATATCGAAAAAACCCTTGTAGGGCATTTTCCCGACAACAGGAAATGACCATTCATAGCGGCGAAAGGAATCTCTTGCGGAAGCGGATACTACCGCAGCAAGATAACTGCGATCCAGTTCAACATAGCGGGTGTAATTTTTACTCATCGCCAGTCCCAGCTCTTCCGCCGCAAACTTGCGTATATCGGTTACCAAATGCACAAATTGTTCATCGCCCGCGCGTTCAAGGGGGACTGCCCTGTTAAGGTAGCCGAGCAGGGTAACGCCCTGTTTTACCGTGTAACACCCCGATAATAATCCGCAGACAGCCAGAATTACGGCGGCGGAAAATATTACGGGACATACGGAAAGCCAGCGCAATGAGTTACTCATTTTATTTTCCATACCCCGATATTGCTTGCAATTTATTCATTATTAATTTATTATAGCCAATAGTCTTCCATTTTCAAAGTAACCGGGCGGAGGCATCAAATGATTGGGCAAAGAACCGGTGTCAAAGAGGGTATTAAATTGAAATATGGTATGGTTGGAGGCGGGCAGGGAGCCTTTATCGGCGATGTCCACCGCAAATCAATCGCCCTGGACGGTTTGGCTGAAATCGCGGCGGGTTGTTTTTCCCGTTCTGTTGAAAATACCCTTGCTACCGGCAGGACGCTTGGTATCGCGCCGGAACGCTGCTACAAAACTTTCGGGGAAATGGCGGAAGCCGAAGCGAAACATCAGGATAAAATTGATTTTGTTGTGATTGTTACCCCCAATAATACCCACTTCCCGGCAGCCAAAGCCTTTTTAAACGCGGGCATTCATGTGGTCTGCGATAAGCCCCTTGTCTGGGAAACCGCCGAAGCCAGGGAGCTTGCGGATCTGGCGAAGAAGGGCAATTTGCTTTTTGCTGTCACATATTCCTACACAGGCTATCCCGCTGTAAAACAGGCGCGTGAAATGATCCGAAAGGGAGAGATTGGCAGGATTCGTTTTGTAAACGCCGAATATCCGCAGGAATGGATGGCGACGCCGGTTGAAAGGGGAGATCACAAACAGGCAAAGTGGAGGGTAGACCCGGCAGTTTCGGGAAAGACAAACTGCGTTGGAGACATTGGCTCCCATGTCGAGAATATGGTTTCCTATATGACGGGTCTTCGAATTAGATCCTTATGCGCCAGACTTGATAAAATTGTCGAGGGACGTCCGCTTGACGATAACGCGTCAATAATGATCGAGTACGAAGGCGGCGCGAAGGGCCTTTACTGGTCAAGCCAGATCGCAGTAGGTTATGACAATGGACTTAAGGTGCGCGTCTTTGGCGAAAACGGTACTATTGAGTGGTCGCAGGAATCGCCTAACTATATCGATCTGTATAAATTGGGGAAACCAAACGAACGCCTGTCGCGCGGCAGGGACGGATTTTATCCGCAAGCTCAGGCGTATTCGAGGATTCCCGCCGGCCATCCTGAGGGTTATTTTGAAGCGCTGGCAAATATTTATAAAACTTACATTGGAGCCGTATCAAAGTTAAAAGCAGGCCGTAGTGTAGACGAAGCGGATATGGATTTTCCCGGAGTGGAAATGGGAATGGACGGCGTAAAATTTATTAATAAGTGCGTAGAGAGTTCGGAGCAGGGAGCAGTTTGGGTCAATTTTTCTTGATTTAGGAGGAGATTATGACAAGACCGGTAACAATTTTTTCGGGACAGTGGGCTGATTTGCCCTTTGAAAAATTCTGCGAGAAGGTAAAATCTTTCGGTTATGACGGAATTGAGATCGCGTGCTGGGGCGATCACCTTGATTTAAAAAAGGCGGCGACGGATCTCAAGTATGTGGAAGAACGCAAGAATATTTTAAAAAATTACGGCCTAAAAGTCTGGGCTATCGGGACTCATTTAATTGGTCAGTGCGTAGGCGACAACTGGGATCCGCGTCTTAACGGTTTCGCGCCGTCGGCTCTTGCGGGAAAGCCGGAAGAGATTCGCAAGTGGGCTGTTCAGGAAATGAAATACGCAGCTGCCGCGGCAAAAAATATGGGCGTAAAAATTGTAACCGGCTTTATGGGCAGTCCGATTTGGGCTTACTGGTACTCTTTTCCGCAGACAACCGAACAGATGATAGAAGAGGCCTACAAGCAGATTGTAAAACTCTGGACTCCCATCTTTGACGAATTTGACAAGAGCGGCGTAAAGTTTGCCCTTGAAGTGCATCCTACGGAAATTGCCTTTGACTACTATACCGCCGAGCGGCTTCTTAAGGAATTCAAGAACCGTAAAACTTTGGGCTTTAATTTCGATCCTTCTCACCTGATCTGGCAGGGCGTTACTCCGCACATTTTTATCCGTGATTTCGCGAGGCAAATTTTGCACGTTCACATGAAAGACGCGGCGGTAACCTTGGACGGCAAGGCCGGAATTTTGGGCTCTTTTTTAACATTTGGCGATGTAAGGCGCGGCTGGAATTTCCGCTCTCTTGGTCACGGGGACGTTGATTTTGAGAACATTATCCGCGAACTTAACGCCATTAATTACAAGGGCCCGCTTTCGGTCGAATGGGAAGATTCGGGGATGAACAGGGAAACAGGCGCGAAAGAGTCCTGCGATTTTGTCAGGAACCTTAACTTTTCACCTTCGGAAACAGCTTTTGACGACGCGCTGAAAACGGAGCAGTGAGTGTCAGCTGACAGTTGACATTGTTTTTGGAGTAACGCCGCTGCGCGGCGCTGTTGAAGGGCTTTCCCTTCGGGAAAACGGCAGCATTATTGGCGCCTGGTCCGGTAGATTTTTTTGGAGTAACGCCGCTGTGCGGCGCTTTTAATTGGACGATTAACTCAGCGGGAGAGTGCTACCTTCACACGGTAGAAGTCACTGGTTCGATCCCAGTATCGTCCATTTTACCGTTGGCTTGACAGGGGCTGATTTATGCCTGTTAATTATTATATGAAAAGAAATTTATTCGTTTTTTGGGCGGCTGTTTTCCTGATTTGCATTTCCGCGCAGGGTGTTTTGGCGCAGGATACAAATTGGCGGATAGCGGAAGTCGATAGCGATTTTGTCGGAAGATGGGAGGGCAGCGTTATAATTCCTGTTCATGAAAACCTGGAAATGATGATGCCCGAATCATTTATTAACTTTACCATTTTACTGGAATATTCCAAAAATCAGCGCAATGCCGGCTCCAATTTCAGGATAAACCTGAAGATCGACGTAGAAAAATTTTTAAATGATTTTTTAAATATGCCCGCTGTCATACCTTATGGCTTTACTTTAGACAGTTTATGGGACATTTTAATCGGCGATATTAAAACCAGAATGCATTTTTGGGGCGATGGCATCGGCGCACAGAAATATTCGATAAGCTACAATGTTTCCGAGAGTGTCGATGAATTTTATAACAATAGTTCCATGGGAATTATTTTGCTTAATGATGATAATAACAGAATGAAACTTATTTTTAATGAGGCAATTGACGCGGGGTTTGGCGATAGTAGCATTACGGAAATAATACTGACTAAAATTGGCTAACCTTTAATGTCAATAAGAGACGCTGTGTTTAGGCCGCCAAAAGCCGATCTTTTTGCGTTTGCCGCGTAGGGATTGTTTCGCAGGGCTTTGATTTCCGAACGGAGTTCCAGCATGCGTTTGGAAAGCAGTTCCCTGTTTTTGGTTGACTGGATAACCGCTTCGTTTTTTAATTTTTCCAGCGATGCTTTCAGGCTTGGCACTTCATCAGGAGAGGCTTCCGTTTTTTTGCCCTGCGGCTTTTGAACTTCAACGACCGTATTGTACATTTCTTCCAGAGGATCAATAACCTTCTGAATTGAGAATATGTCGGCGACTATTTTTTCTTCTATCTCTACATAGTTCAGGAGTTGTTCAGCGCTGCCTTTTTCAATTACATCTTGCTGCTTTTCCAGCAAATTTAGGTATGAGTGAAACCTGTCTCTCTGCTGTGTCAGCAGCGTTTTAAACCGCCTGAGTATCGCTACCCTTTGAGCCAGTTCCGCCTCATCTATACCGTCATTGACTGCCGCCTGTGCGTTTACCTCGTCTACTAAAATTGCCATATTCTCTCTCCTTTACCGCTAACCGGCAATGTTAATTCCTGCATTTTCGCGGTTTCCAGATTCGCCTGGCTGTAGAAGTACTATTTGGTTCCATGTGTTTCTAAGATCGGCAATCATATCCTTTACTACCTTTATCCTGCCCGTATCCTGAGCGATATTTGCCTCTAATAGTTCTCTGTTAAACCATGAATACAGGGCAAAAAGATTTTTGGATATTTCACCGCCTCTATCAAAATCAAGCGATACCATCAATTCCGTGATTATTTCCTCAGTTTTCATAACAGCCTTGCTGATTTGCTCAATTTTCCCGGGATCTTTTTTTTGATTTTTTGAATCCATTAATTCAACCGCTCTGGTCAGTTGTTTTACGGCTTCATCGTAAAGCATGATGATAAGCTGTCCCTGCCCGGCAGTTTTTACTTTTGTTTCTTTATATGTTGATAAAGCGTTATTATATGCCAAAATACTCCC
>JGI24698J34947_10002370_pt1 | contig 10143 bp, 4 predicted proteins | sample TergutMp193P3_FD_34947 | JGI IMG/M metagenome (IMG submission 34947) | reverse complement strand
CTGCGTACTGCCGCCGCCAAGACCTGTGCGGTCAACATCGTGATTGCCAAGACAGGCGTATACGCCTAACGGCGCTTTAATTGCCGAAAGCTGAGAAATAATATCCCGTAAATCTTTGACAGCGTCAATATTTCCATCAAAAATATCGCCGGAAATACAGACCATGTCAGGCTCAGAGCGGTTTACCGTATCAACAACCTTCTTTATATGCGCCCTGCCTATTGAATGGCCGATATGAAGATCGGAAATTAACGCGATGCGGATATCGTTTCCGCTTCCTTGCAAAGTTACATTGTAATTAACGGTTTTTATCGATCTGGCATGCAATGCCCCAAAGACAACTAAGATGGCGCATAACAAAATGGACGCTCCGGTTGTGTACATGCCTATATTCGGGATTTTTTTTCCGGCAATAAAGAAAATGAGCCTCAGGACATCGGAGGCGGCAAGGAACATCAGCATGTAAAGAAGAATCGCCAGCCAAAACAAACTTGCCTGCCGCAGGAAAGCCAGATTATGGGGAAGGAGATTGATAAAGGTGAGAAGGCAGCACAGCGCCGCGAAGGAAAGCCAGAAAACCGCCGCGTTTACAGGAATAAAACAGCGGACGAAACCAAGCAGCCGTATCCCTATGTAAAAACAAGCGCCTACATAGAACAAAAGAACGACAGGACTAAAAAGCATCCACCTCATTGAATTACCCGTCAGTACTTTTTCAATACATCTAGCACGGGGTGGTTTATCCTTTCGCTGTTGTTGTACTGCGGCAGATTTTCGTACAGTTTCTCTCCTATGGAAATTATTCCGAAGTCGAGATTTTTATAGTTCCAGTACGAAAAACCGATCTCCATCTCCTTGAGTACGGAGAGTATATCGTCATACCAGCGAAGCTGAGACTGAAGCTCAACGGGAGTGTAAACACCGAACTCGTTGCAGATAACTTGCGCGTTGTACTTTTTTCTGAACTCGTTGACAGACGCGAATTCCTTCGCGAGCCGCTCCCTGTCCCACACGCCGGACGACATCGTCATATTGTACTTGCGCACAAAGCCAGGGCCGTAATCGCCGGGATAGGTCCTTTCTTCCCTGATTTCGGGATTGCCTATCCACGGTGTTTTCTGGTGAGTGAAAAGAACCGGCTCATAAAAATGCACGCTGTAGATCATGTTGCCGTCGTCAAATGGAGTGAGGCTGCCGAAGGTACTCGGCCAGTTCCACATATTGGAACCGGCGATTATCGTTGCTTTGGGAGCGTGTCGGCGTATTTCACGACAGAGCCTGTCCTTCACATTGTTCCAAATCTCAGCCGTGGGAGCGACAGGTTCGTTTAAGGTTTCAAAGAGTACGTGTTCATCTTGCGCGTAACGTTCGGCAAGGCATGCCCAGATTTTTTCGGTTTTTTTGATGTATGTGTCGTCATCGGTGAAAAGTTTTTGAACGGGGCTTTTTGTAACTTGGGAAAAATCGTGCCCCGGACACTCGTGAAGGTCAATTATCAGCTTGAGTCCGTTTTGCTTCGCGAAATCTACGGCGCGGTCAAGATTGACAAGCCTGTTTTCTATCGGTTTTTCTTCTTCGGTGAAAAACAGGTACGAATCAATGGGGACGCGCACATGATCAAAGCCCCACGATTTTACATTGGCAAAATCATTTAAGCCAATAAACGTTTCCATGTGTTTATCTATACCGGGGAATTTATCAGAGTCTTTTTCCTGAATAGCGTCGATTTGACTGAGCCATCCGCCCATATTTATTCCGCGCATTCGTGCCATATCATCCTCCTGTTAAAAATATACTTTATATAATATAATCTGAGAAGAGTTGACTATGAATGGAATCCATTTAATCAAGGTTTTTCCTTTAACGGAGTTTTGGAAAAGCCTCAATTACTTTCGGTATTTACAGGATCGAGTTTTTCTGTGTTTGTCTTTTCTATAAAAAATTCGTTAAATAATTGATAAACATCGCTTTTAATATCCTCCCTAAGCTGCCTAAAGTCTTCATTTGGGGAACGGTTTTTTTCAATAAAAAGTTCATAAATTTCGATGTTTAGGGCTTCTGCAATTCGTTCCATCAGGCCGGCTGTTGGGAAATTTCTGGCAAGTTCTATCATGGCTATATGGTGGGTTGATACATCAACCTTTTCAGCCAATAAAGCCTGTGAAAACCCGCATTTTCGGCGTTTTTCTTTCAAATTTTGAGCGAAAATAGTGGGAAGACGAGCCATTCAATTACCTATGAGATAATAATAAATACTATGTATTGCTTGACAAATTATGTATTTCACAATATATTATTACTAATTTCATAATTTCTTTGATTTTTTAAAGAATTCAAAGCAATTATTAAAAAAACCTTAATTAAATTGTTTTTATAGAAGGGGGTTTTATGAAGAAGCAAAAAGGGGGGCCTATCAGGTTGGTGTGCCTGTCGCTTATGGCACTGGGTTTGGTTTTGGCATCCTGTCCGGTAGAAGAGCTGGAAGTTAACTATACCGTAACTTTTAACACCAACGGCGGAGGGGGGACTGTTCCCGCCGCGCAGATGGTAAACGGCGGACGCATAATCCTTCCCAGTGGAAACGGTCTGACAAGGAACGGTTATACCTTTGGCGGCTGGAATATTAATTCGTCCGGCACGGGAACTAACTACAGCGCCGGTTCCTATTACACGGTTACAGGCGATGTTACCCTATATGCCAAGTGGATCACTGCCAAAACAACTAATTACACCGTAACCTTCAATGCCAACGGGGGAAGCGGGACTGTTCCCGCTGTACAGACGGTAAACGACGGCGAAAGTATAACCCTTCCCAGCGGGAGCGGGCTTTCCAAAACCGGCTACACCTTTGACGGCTGGAATACCAGCGCCTCAGGCACGGGAACTAATTACAGCGCCGGTTCCTCTTACACGGTTACAGGCGATGTTACCCTATATGCCAAGTGGATCGTTGCAGGAACAACTAATTATACTGTAACCTTCAATGTCAACGGCGGAAGTGGCACAACTCCAAGCGCTCGGACAGTAACCGCAGGTTCCAGCATAACTCTTCCCGGTGGGAGCGGGCTTTCCAGAAGTGGCTATACCTTTGGCGGTTGGAATGCTAATGAAGACGGCATGGGAACCAACTACAACGCCGGTTCCTCTTACACAGTTACCGGGAATACCTCTTTGTACGCCAAGTGGGATGTCATTACGCAGACTGTTTCGCCGAACAGGTTTGAATACTACTGGGTTGATCAACACGGCAACATGGTTACAACAAGCGGCGGTGCGATCAGCATAGCCAATGGCGCAACACTAGTCATTACCGCACAGGGTACAGGTTATGTTGTCCAGCAGTGGCGCTTGAATGGCAGAGATACCGGTCATAGCGAAAATACGTATAACTTCTCAAGTACAACAGCCGGAAACCATACAATAAGCTTGTTTGTCGAAAAGGACGGCAAGCTTTATAACACCAACATAATTATTACGGTAGGGACCGCATTTACTGTATCCTTTAACATAAATAACGGAAGTGGGACGGTTCCAAGCACCCAAACCGTAGCCTCCGGCTCCAGCATAACGCTACCAAGCGGCAACGATCTGACAAGGAGCGGTTACACTTTCGGAGGTTGGAATACCAATACTTACGGCACGGGAACCAATTACAGCGCCGGCTCCTCATACACGCCTACTGGCAATATTACGCTGTATGCCATGTGGAGCAGTACAGGTACAGGTTCCGGTACTGAGGCTAATCCAATTTCGCTGTCCAATAACGCCTGGACCAATGGCAGCATTACTTCAACTGCAAGTGGCAGTGCTGTTTGGTATTCGTTCAGTGTTACCAGCGGAACCACATATTATATCTGGTGGAATGACAGTTATGAGGGTAATTCTACAAAAACATTGGACGTTAAAGTAAGTGCCTATAACACCAGCGGGACAAGCATCTTTACAAGCGTAGATTCCGCGTGGTCAAGTTACCGGTCGTTCACTGCCAGCTCAAGCGGAACAGTAAAAATCAAAGTAGAGCCGTATTCCAGCGGCAATACCGGTACATTCGCTGTTGCGTACAGAACCAGCAGCACAAGACCATAAGGAGGAATGAGTAATGAAAAGCAGAAAACATAGCATAACATTCGGGATTGCGCTCGTTTGCGCGATGTTGTTTAACACTTGCGATAATTTTGTTGAACCGCCTGAAATCCAGACGTCCATTGAAATTGGTTATGGGAAAATAAGTATCAGTTTTGCGGGAGAAGAAGCAACGCAGCAGCAGGCGAGGACAGTGCTGCCTTCAACGGTTTTTTACAAATATGCGTATACTTTTATCAAAGCAGGTACAGAAACCGGTATGGTAAAAGTTCCTGACAACAACGGCTTTTTTACCCTGGAAATTGGCAGTTATACGGTAGAAGTACAAGCCTTCACCGGTAATGCGGAGCCCTATACCCTAGCGGCAACCGGAAAATCCTCAGAGTTTAGTGTTGGTCCAGGCAGCAATGATTCGGTGGAAATTGTCCTTACCGGAGTTGGTACCGATACGCAAGGGGAATTCCGTTACACCATTACCTATCCGGCGGGCGCTGTAGCGGAAATTACCCTGCAAAAATGGCCGGGATTGGATGGAATTACTTTAAACCCTGTTAACATAACTCAGGGGAACGGAAAAACCCAAACGCTTCAACTGGAAACCGGTTCTTACCTGCTAACAGTCCTTATTAGTAAAACCGGACTTTACGCAGGAATAAACGAGGCGGTACATATCTATCCGTCGCTTTCAACCGTGTACACCAAAAATTATGTTAATAATGATTTTCTCCCCAAAATCCCCGGAGCGGCGGTTAGCGCCCCGACACTGAGCGGCGCCACGCAAAATAGCATCACAATCAATCTTGTAGCTCCACCCAGCACAGGGCAGAGCGTTGAGTACGGCATCAATACGACTAACACAGCGCCCTCCACATGGCAGACCGGGTTAACTTTTAGCGGCTTGAGCGGAGGTGTTTATTACCTATTCGCCCGTTCAGCAGAGAATGACGATTATACAGCAGGCACGACAAACGCAAGTTTGCAAGTAATTATAGTAACAACTACCACTCAATGGAGTACTGCCCTTACCACTATCAGCGGCGGCGGCAGCGGCACTGTCGGAAACCTTAAAACTTACACCATTATGGTTTTTGGGAATGTTTCGGTTTCCGGAAGCACCAGCACCGGTTTTGGTTCGGTACAATACATTGAGGTAACGCTCAAGGGCAGTGGAACGCTTTCCTTGAGCAGCAGCGGCAGCATTCTTCGTCTTGGTAATAATCAAAAATTAATCATCGACGATGAAAACCTGACCTTGCAAGGACGTTCCGGTAATAGTTATGCGGTGATGTATGTCGCAAGCAGCGGAATGCTGGAACTTAAAGGGGGCGTAATCAGAGGTAATACCAGCAACGCCAGCGGTGGCGGGGTATATGTGGGTGAGGGTGGAGCCTTTACCATGAGCGGCGGGGAAATCTCCGGCAATACCGCCGCCACCTATAATGGCACCAGCTACAGTGGCGGCGGAGTGCTTGTATACGGTGACTTCACCATGTCGGGAGGGATAATTAGCGGCAATACCGCCAGCTACCGGGGCGGTGGGGTGGCTGTTGGTGGTAGCTTCACCATGACAGGCGGTATTGTGTACGGTAGCAATGCAGGCTCCCGGCTTGCTAATACCGCCAGCGGTACCGCCAACGGTGCGGCTCTGTATGTTGTAAGCGGCACGGCAAAATACGGCGATGATACAAATATTTTACCTCACACGGATAATCAATCCCTGTATACAAACAACACCATTATTCCCGGCATTGGCGGCGGCGCGCCCGTTACCGATTATACCGTCAGCGGAACGGGAACATTTACTTACGATGGCAGCGCAAAAACGGTAACCGTTACACCCAATGAAAATGCGTCACCGGGAGCAATAACCGTTCTTTACAATGGAGCGGGAACTCTGCCGGTAAATGTTGGGGAATATACTGTAACATTTAATGTGGCGACGGCGCCAGGCTTCGACGCAAAGACAGGATTACGTGCCGGAACTGTAACCATTACCAAAGCCGATGGAGCGGCGGTAAGCGCCCCGACAGGTACGTCATCTGTAAACACCACCAGTATTATCATCAATGCCGTAACCGCGCCAAGCAACGGACAAACCGTTGAATACGCTATAAACACATTAAACTCCGCGCCTTCATCAGGCTGGCAAACCGGCAGAACCTTCAGCGGTTTGACGGCAGATACTACCTACTATTTCTTTGCGCGATCAGTGCAAAATACCAACTACAATGCAGGTACGGCAAGCGCGGGTTATTTGGTAACAACACCAAAACCAAACTATAGTATATCGTTAAACCCAAGCGGGACACATACATTTACCGCCGCGACTTATGGATATGGAGCACAAAGCTCACAGAGCGTAACGGTCAATAACACCGGCATTAACGCTACAGGGACGCTTACCGTTGCGTTATCAGGGACAAACGCGAGTAACTACTTCACGTTATCAACAACATCAATAAACAGCATAGCTGCCGGGGGCACTGCTTCATTTACCATTCGCCCAAATACCGGTCTTAGCGCCGGTACATATACCGCAACCGTTACCGTGTCAGGATCAAACAGCATTTCCGCCTCACTAAGCGTTAGTTTTACCGTGAACAGGACAGCCGGAGCGGCAGTAAATGCCCCATCAGGTCCATCATCCATAACCGGCACCAGCATTACCATCAATGCTGTAAACGCGCCCGCAAACGGGCAAACAGTAGAATATGCCATGAACACATCAAACTCCGCACCCTCATCGGGCTGGCAAACCGACAGAACCTTCAGCGGTTTGACGGCCGGAACTTTCTACTACTTCTTCGCTCGATCGGCGCAAAACACCAACTATGATGCAGGTACAGCAAGTTCAGGCTATCAGGTAACACCCATCATCCCGCTGACAGAGAACATATGGGCCGATGGCAATTTCGCTAGCGTCGCCTTGTATTCGTTCAGTGTTACCAATGGGACAATCTACCATGTCTGGTGGAACGATAGTAAACAAGGCAATGGTACTAAAACATTGGACGTAAGAGTAAGCGCTGCTTACAGCAATGGAACAAGCATCTTTACGAACATAGATTCCGGGTATGAAAACTCGCAATCGTTCACGGCTACCACCAGCGGCACAGTACAAATTACCGTAACTCCGTATACCAGCGGTAACACCGGAACATTTGCTGTTGCGTACAGTACCAGCGCCCCTATTACCCCCGATCGGATAACTACCACTAGTGAATGGAACCAAGCCCTTACCGCTGTCAGAAACGCCGGGAACGGTACGGCTGCAGCGCCCAAGAACCACATCTTCAATATTGGCGGTGATTTTACGGTTCCGGGACTTGTAACCAATAACGCATCCACGGGTTTTGGCACAGTAACCGACATTGTGGTAACGCTCAAAGGGAACGGCACAATTTCTTTAAGTTCAACAGGCAGGATTGCCTATATTAACTCCGGCCAGCGTCTGGTCATTGACAGTGGAAACCTGACTCTGAAGGGAATAACAGGTAATACCGATGGTGTGTTAATTGTACAGAACGGCGGAAACCTTGAACTTAAAAATGGAAAGATTATCGGCAATGCCAACGTTGGGGTGAATGTCGTTTCGGGCGGTACTTTTACCATGTCCGGCGGCGAAATTAGCGGTAATTCCTACCGCGGGGTATATAATTTGGGCAGCTTTACCCTGTCTGGAGGCAAAATCAACAATAATACCTGCGATGGTGTCGACGCAGGCGGCGGAGTGTACAGTTCAGGCAGCTTTACCATGTCTGGCGGTGAAATCAGCGGTAATAGAGTCAGCCGTAGCAGCATAAGCGGCGCTAGTGGTGGCGGAGTCTATGTTTCCAGCGGCGGCTTTACCATGTCCGGCGGCGAAATCAGCAACAATACCAGTAACGGCAACGGCGGTGGAGTGTATGTCTCCGGTGGCTTTAACATGAGTGGCACAGCAAAAATCAATGGTAATACTGCCAGCGGAAGCACTTTCGCCATGTACGGCGGCGGTGTATATGTGTCCGGCGGCATTATCATGTCCAGCGGTGAAATTAGCAACAATACCAGCAACATCGGCGGCGGGGTGTACGTAAACAGTGGCAATTTTAACATGAGCGGTACGGCGAAAATCAACAATAATACCGTCAACAGCAGTACCTCCGGCTACTCTGGCGGAGTGTATTTTGATAGCAGCGGTACCTTTACCATGTCCGGCGGCGAAATTACCGGTAACAAAAACAACAGTACCAGCGCTAACGCCTCGGGAGGTGTGTATATTAGCAGTGGTACGTTCAGCATGAGCGGCGGGAGCGTTACCGGCAACACAAACGCCTATAACACGAGCAGTTCTGCGGATATATTTATAGCAAGTACATTCAATCTGTCAGGCGGCTCGAACATAGGATCGCTTACCCTGTACGCCACTTCCACCACCACTCAGTACCCCATTACCCTCAACGGCGCTTTTACCGGCAGTGTTACCCAACTCAATCTGTCTGGAAACAACAGTACGATAACCACGGTAATTAATTATTGGGTTGGCAAGGCAGTTCTCAGGGGCGGCTCAAGTTATACCCTTACCACAACCGATGTGACAAAGTTCAACAATGTTCTGGGAGAATTCAGGTATTCGGGTGGAACCACAAGACAGGCAATCAAGTCCGGTAATCCTGCGTGTAAAATAGGCGAGTATTCGCCTGACGTGGGGAACCTAATTTATAACTAACCTGTTATTGCCCGGCAAACGGTTATCGTCCGTTTGCCGGGTACGGGCGCAGTGACGGCCTCTCGCGGAGGGCCGCTGCTGCGGCAGGCTGCGAGGTGAAATTATGTTGACGTTACTCGCAAAAAAAATAAAGGACTTAAGAATCCCCATTAAAATTCCGCGTTTACCTGACCACTTAGCTTGAGTAATCCTCATTTTATAGATAAAAAAGGTAAATACTGTTATCCTGATTTCATGAACGGAATCCATATCAACCAGTTGGGCTACAGACTGAACGACGTTAAAAAGGCTGTCATTCCTTGTCTGACCACGGCAGATGAAACTGAGTTTCAAATTGTACGCGTATTGGACGAAGCCATTGTCTACAGCGGAAGGGCAGACGCGCCTGTTGCGGATTCCGCGTCGGCTGAAACTGTGCGCATAGCCGATTTTTCCGACTTTAAAGAAGAGGGAGAGTATGTTGTAAAGTCTTCCGATGGAAGATCATATCAGTTTAAAATTGACGATAATCCATACGAGGGCCTTCGCGCCGCGTTACTGGAAATGTTTAACTATCAAAAATGCGGCGTCGATCTTGAATGCGGCGTGTGGTCTCACCCCGCCTGTCATGCGGCGCCTGCCACAGTTTACGGCACAAATGAAAAAAAAGACGTAACAGGCGGCTGGCACGACGCGGGCGATTACGGTCGCTATATTGTTCCCGCCGCCAAGGCTGTCGCGGACTTACTGCTTGCTTATGAATTTTCTTCCTATCCTGATTCACAGCTTCCTGATACCGTGTGGTTTGAAATTGAGTGGATGTTGAAAATGCAGGATGAAAAAACGGGCGGCGTTTACCACAAGGTGAGCTGTGAAAGGTTTGACGCGCTTAATGAAATGCCGCATGACGAAAAGGGCGAATTGATACTGTCGCCAATTTCCGCAACGGCAACGGCTGACTTCGCGGCCTCTATGGCGCTTGCGTCGCGATTTTTTCCCAAACATAAGGACAAATTACTCGACGCGGCAAAACGTGCGTGGAACTGGTGCGCGGCAAATCCTGACGTACCCGGTTTTAAAAACCCTCCGGAAATCAGCACGGGCGGTTACGGTGACGACAATGACAGGGATGAGCGTTTTTGGGCGGCGTGTGAACTATTCGCCGCGACAGGAGAAAAAACATACCACGACTATATAAAAGCAAGCGGGTTTTTAAACGAAGTCCGTAGCGATGACGGACGCAATGGCGGGCGCACCGGCGAGCGCAAAAGCGCAATTTTCCCATTCGGTCTTGGCTGGGGCAATGTGGAAACATACGGGCATATCGCGTATCTGCGCAGTGAGACAATGACAGATAACGCAATAAAAAAGAG
>JGI24698J34947_10002369_pt1 | contig 10145 bp, 10 predicted proteins | sample TergutMp193P3_FD_34947 | JGI IMG/M metagenome (IMG submission 34947) | reverse complement strand
ATTAACTTACCGCGTCAGTAACCGGAAAGCAAGCAAAACTAAAGCCGGCAGTTTATCTGCCTCTCAATTCACATTTCTCCGTTCAAAGTCTGTCTGTAGTGCAGGCGCGTTACGGGGCTTCCTTACTCGAAAACCGCCTAGAGGTTGTTTATATGCCGGTGGGCGTTGTACGCGAATGTTTAATATTAGGAGGATGAAAATGTAAACAATCTTTACAGCGCCAAGCATAACATCGCAAATCCTTTTTTTGTAGCGAATGTTATAAACAAGTATTGGCTTAACGTTTATTTCAGGGACTATGTGTTAGTAGACATCTCATTTTTAGGTATAGAGAGGGAATGTATGCCTGTGTATTTTTATTGTTTTCACATAACGAGTAAGGGTTAGTATTTTTTGTGAGAATAATAATTATGAATTTGATAGGAATATAGTTATGTGCCATTATTCCTGAACATCTCTGGAATAATGGTAACGGCGGCAAACATGCTGTCGTAATAACGTTTCGGAGGTTGTTATGGCGGGAAAAAATATAGGATTTAACCCTAAAGACATTCGTCGGGAATATTTTGCAAAGTATTTTCCTTACGATAGTGAATTGGCAGAAATTGTTGATATAAGACAAACTTCCGAATTGAAAAAGGCTGAACAAACCTACGAATTCTTGAAAAATCCATTGGTGCAAAATATGCATATTTATCTTGTTGAATATTTATTAGCGTTTTCCCGTGAATGGTTTGGCAAACATAATTTTTCAGTTTTGGATTGGGGCTGTGGAAAATGCCAAGTGTCATACCTCTTAAAAAAAAGAAATATAGATGTAACAAGTTGTGATATAGAAACTTTGGATCATGCCGATTCATCATTTGGACAATATACCCCAATAGCCGATTTTGCGAAAATAAATGTTGTACCGTTAAAGCATGGATATATTTTACCTTTCCCTAATGAAAGTTTTGATATTGTGTTAAGTTTTGGGGTTTTGGAGCATGTGCCCTATGATAAAGAATCATTGATTGAAATAAACAGGGTGCTTAAAGCAACCGGTTTATTTTTTTGTTTTTGGTTGCCGAATAAATATTCATGGAGAAACAAAGTAATCCACATGAAAGGGGATAATTATCACGATCACCTCTATGATAATAATATTGTAAGGCAATTATTGGAAGGCTCAAAAATGAATCTAATTGATTCATGGTATAGGGACATGCTTCCGCTAAAATCAAAAGTTTCTGATTTTAGGAAAATTGAAAACATTGATAATTGGCTATGCCAGAATACGATATTAAAGCATTTAGCCTCTAATATGGAATTTGTGGCAAGCAGAAGTAGCTAAAATAGAGTTATGTGCCATTTTTCTTGAATTTTATTAAAATCAAGAAAAAAATCATTGGCATATAACCGGAAGGTTGTTATGCGAATAGGAAGTTGGATTAAAGAAAAGATCAAAAAAATAATTGATCCAAAATATGGATATTACAATTTTCTCAAAACTGTAAATACTCAAGGGAATTTTTTGGATGTAGGATGTGGATCAATCTGCTCATACATAAGAAGTGTATTGCCAGATATAAATTATGTTGCCTTGGATATTATAGCATATAATCCTTCATTACATGATGCGGTGAATAAATATATTCAAAGTACGCCAGAACATTTTGTTGAAACAATAGAAAACATGGAAGGATATTACGATACGGTTTTTTCATCACATAATTTGGAGCATTGTAATGATAGAGCAAAAACAGTGGTTGCCATGGCAAAAGCGTTAAAAAATAATGGAAAAATGTATTTAGCTTTTCCATCGGAAAGAAGCATAAGTTTTCCTGCAAGGAAAGGAACCTTAAATTATTATGATGATAAGACACATCAATCAAAGCCGCCGAATATTGAGGAGATAGTAAAAATATTGGAAAAAAACAATATGACAATAATATACAAGAATGCTGGGTATAAACCAATTGTGCGATATTTTATCGGATTAGTTTTTGAACCACTTTCGATAATAACAAAAAAAAATAATAAATATGGGACATGGGCATATTGGGGATTTGAAGCAGTAATATGGGCAATAAAAAATATGGACAGCAAGAAAAACATCGCCTAACAAGATTGTATATGCTTCGGGTCTAAGCCCCTCGGCTTCCGTTCGCTAGGTCAGCTTCGCTTCCCACGGCTCACTCCAGCACATTTTTTTGCGCCCGTAAAAATGCTTCGCATTTTTCCTTATCGGGCACAAAAAAACGTTGGATACGATAAAATTTAACAAAAGGATTTCAAAAAACTTTGGCTTGGAAATGCTTAACAAATTACGTGAAATAATATAAAAGAGTTGTTCGGAAACTTCAGTTTCTGAACAACTTCCATATAAAAACCGCATTTTTGCAGGGCTGACTTTGAAAAAGTCAAGCCCGAAAAAATGCAAGACTGTGAGGGAACCAACCGGGTTCCCGAACAAGTCTAAAGTACATCCAGAGTAACGCCCACAATGCCAAACACTCGATCTGTATTTCCCAAGGCTCACGCTAAGGTATCAGACAACAACAAAACTCACAGCGTAGCTGTGTAGATCAGTGATTCAGCACGTTGTAGCACAAGGAAACGTAGCTATGATGAATAAAGGCAAGGCAACCTTTAGGTTGCTGACAGTGCGCGAATCCTGTAATGTCGTATTACACCTAACGACACTACAGGCAGCGTGAACCTCTTCCCTCAACCCTCTTCTCCAAGCTGTCCTGTGGACAGCAGCTGTCCTACGGACAGCAGTTCTCTGCGCCTCCGCATCTTTGCGCAGAATCTTTTGGAGATAAGTTGTATTTATTCGAAAGTCTGGTTTAATACCCCGGAGTTTTGCTCCGGCTGAAAACAGTTTCGGCTTGTAAGAATTTGGTATTAAACCAGACGGTATAATAAATTTCCTTACGAACGAGCCTCCGCGTAAATACAACTCAACGTTGAAGATACCGTGGAGCTCTGCTCCGCGGAGGCTCATTCGTGTTGAGAGGTTTAATACCCCGCCCTTTAAGGTTGTTGATTAATTGTAGGTCAAGTATAGTCCTTTAGTACGGAGTTGTTGATTTTGCGATATAATAACGAAAAAAACGATTTTCCTTGACAGTATTGTAAAAGAATGGTAAATTTTACAACAAACAGCGGATGACCCGCTCAGGGGAGGCAAGGCTGAAACGACGGTCTTGGGCTCCCCTGTAAACAACAAAAAAAGGGAAATAATATAATTAAATGTTGATTTTTCCACCGTCAGGCACGAATACTTTAATTACCTCCCACCACACACAGTTTGCCAACCCGGATAAGGGCTTTGCGTAGCAAAGACTAGGGCCGTCAAACCGTCGTATACCTGGAACGTTAAGCGCAATACGTCAAGAATAAAAATCTTGAATAATTGGAGTACATAAGTTGGGCAGAATAATGGGTATTTTTTGCGGGATAATGTTATTAAACAGTTTATATTTGAATTCATGTTCAAGTATGCGGGCCGGGCTATATTTAATTTCAATTGATGATGATAATGGAGAATCTAATTTAAAAAATGAGCCGTATGTAAAAAAATATTTAGAAAATATAATTGATTCATATAGAAATTATTCGATTAAAGTTTTTGTTAGAACAGTAATAAATTTTCAGTTTAAGCGTACAAAGTTATTGACACACAGTTATTATGTGCTTTTTATAGATAGTGAGGAATATCATACATTAAGTTTTTATGGTACAGATATGTCATTTTATTCAGAAGGGGCATGGGTATTGGATGCAGATTCTGATATAAAATCATATAGAATGTATTTAGAAGGCAATAACAGATGGGATGTAGAAGAAGTATATTCAGAATATATTATAGACGTAAGAGAAACATTAAAAAACGTTATTAACAAGATAGATAGCGGTATAACTTACTATTTCAGAGATCATATAAAAGATAAAAAAAACATGGATAATTGTAATACGGCATTATATGAAACCGTTGTGTTGGATGGTAGGAGAGAACATTATTGAATAAAAAAATCAACAACCCCGCCCTAAAATCGAACCTACGGTTCGGCGGGGTATTAAACCCCTCAACACGAATAAAAGCGGCGTACTGCGCTTAACAGGAAAGTATACGCTTCGCTTATTCCCACGCCTCCTCCTGCGCCAACCGTCCTCGCCCCAAAGTACATTTGACGCTCTCAAAGTTCTTCCCCGCAGGGGGACGCAAATCTCGACGGGAACGGAAGTGCCGGAGTCGTCTTGTGTGTTTTACTTTTGTCTTGACAAAAGAACAATACAAATGTATATTGTACCTTATGGATATATTATTGGATGCAAGCGCGATAATGGCGGTAATTCTCAATGAACCAAACAGGGGTAAAGTTATTAAACTAACGGGAAATGCCGTACTGCTGGCTCCTGAAGTCATTTCATTTGAGATTGGTAATGCCCTTATTAATTTGTTTAAGAAACGAAAAATCACCGAAGGAAGGTTATTGGAAGCGTATAAAACTTATATTTCAATACCCATAAGAAATATCAGAGTTGATATTGAGAAAGCGTTAAAAATTGCCTGTAAGTACAATATATATGCCTATGATGCGTATTATTTGGAAACAGCCTATAGGCTTAAATTGCCGTTGATAACATTTGATAAGTTAATGAAAAAAGTTGGATTGGATATGGGAATAAATATTCCAGAGAAAACAGCGGAAGCGGGGGAATAAAAATGAAAGTTTATAATTATTCGGAAGCACGGCAGAATTTGGCAACAGTATTTAATACTGCATTAAAAGAAGAAGTAATAATTTCACGAAAGGATGGAAGTAAATTCAAATTAGTCTCTATGCAGGAAAATAAAAGAGATGGGAAATCCCCTTTAGAAGACATAAAAGCAATAGAAGCGAATGTTACAATGGATGACATTCTTGACGCAATAAGAGAGAGCCGTGAACGGTAAAGAAATGTCGGGTTATATATTAACGAAAAAAGCGATTTTTCTCCCATTAATTTTCCATAATGAATTATCCCGTAATGGGAACAAGGAGCATTTATGAAAAATGTCTGTTCATTATTGCTTGCAATCCTGTTGCTCATTTGTATTTCTCCCGCTGTTTCGCTCTTTGGCCAGGGTTTTGAGATAGATGGGACAACGCTGGTAAAATACAATGGAAACGCGAGCCATGTAACCATACCCAATGGCGTTACCTCTATCGGGGATAGAGCATTTTTAGATTGCTGGAGCCTTACAAGCATAACCATACCCTCAGGCGTTACCTCTATAGGGGATAACGCGTTTCTTAGGTGTACCAGCCTTACAAGCGTAAGCATACCCGCAAGCGTTACATCTATTGGGGATATCGCTTTTGGAAGGTGTACCAGCCTTACAAGCATAACCATACCCTCAGGCGTTGCCTCTATTGGGGATAGAGCATTTTATGGTTGTAGCAGTCTTACAAGCATAACCATACCCGCAGGCGTTACCTCTATCGGGTATGGCGCATTTTTAGAATGCGGCGACCTTAGTATAACAGTAGACAATCAGAACAATGCGTATTCAAGTTTAGATGGGGTTCTATTTAACAAACAGCAAACTGTTCTTGTTCGATACCCTAAAAAGGAAAGATATTATAATATTCCTGAAAGTGTTGTCTCTATCGGGGATGGCGCATTTTCAGGGAGCGGACTACTTACAAGCATAACTATGCCTGCGGGCGTTACCTCTATCGGGAACAACGCATTTTCAGGGTGCACGAGACTTACAGGCATAACCATGCCCGCAAGCGTTACCTCTATTGGGGATGGCGCATTTTCAGATTGCTGGAGACTTACAAGCATAACAATACCCGCAGGCGTTATCTCTATTGGGGATAACGTATTTTACGAGTGCCACGAAATTACAAGCATAACAGTTGACGTACAGAATCCAGCCTATTCAAGTTTGGAGGGGGTTTTATTTAACAAAGATATAAGCGCTCTTATTAAATACCCTGTTAGCAAACGGGGAAGCGTTTATAATATTCCTGAAAGCGTTACCTCTATTGGGGATAGCGCATTTTACGTCTGCGAAAGCCTTACAAGCATAACAATACCCGCAGGCGTTACCTTTATCGGGAATAACGCATTTGAATGGTGCAAAAGCCTTACAAGCATAACCCTGCCCGCAGGCCTTACCTTTATCGGGGATAGCGCATTTTCCAATTGTGATAGGCTTACAAGCATAACAATACCTTCAGGCGTTACCTCTATTGGAGATAGCGCATTTTCCAGTTGTGATAGGCTTACAAGCATAACCATACTTGCAGGCGTTGCCTCTATTGGAGATAGCGCATTTGAATGGTGTAGCAGCCTTACAAGCATAACCATACCCGCAAGCGTTACCTCTATCGGGGATAGAGCATTTGCCTACTGTTTAAAACTGCCGGACATAATTGTAGATACAGAAAACCCTGTCTATTCCAGCAAAGGAGGGATTCTATTTAACAGACAGCAAACTGTTCTTATTCAATACCCTAATGGCAAACAGGAAAGTGCCTATAATATTCCTGAAAGCGTTACTTCTATCGGGGATAGCGCATTTGAATGGTGCAGCAGCCTTACAAGCGTAACCATACCTACAAGTGTTATTTTTATCGGGAATGGAGCTTTTTTTCAATGCAATAATCTAAGAACTGTTACAGTTTCAAGAGAGACAACAATAGGCAGAACCGCTTTTCCCAGCAGAGTAGGGATTATTTACAGTGATTAAGAATGCGGTAACCCCTCATGTTAATTTAATTCAACGACAACTCCACGCTGGCAAACTCGTAAAGAGCGTCTACCGTGATAAGTACCGCGTCTCTTTCCGCGCAAACTTTTACGCCATCGCCCCAGAGCACATTTGACGCTTTCAATGTTCTTCCCCGCAGGGGGACGCGAATCTCGACAGGGACGGGAACTACTTCCTTCACCGGCCTCTGGGAAGTGCCTGTGGTGTTCACCATTGCAATCACAAGATGGTTGGGATCGTTTTGTTGTTCGATAACGCTGATGTGGACGCTCCTTGGAGCTTTTGCTTTTATAAGATAGTCAGCGCCGGTAACGTAGTCCAACGCGTTTTTGTAAATCTCGGTGTAGTCCTCATGGCCGTTGGTAAAACAGAGGGCTTCTATGGCATTGGAAAAATAAACTGTCTTTCCCTTGCCGTAATTTCCGCTAACGATGGTTGGGAAGTCCGTTTTCATATCGGGAATCCACGCGTACTCAGGCGGTTGGTTGTGGATGATCGGGATGTGTGTGGCGGCGGCTTTGTAATCATTATTGACCAAATTCACAAGGACAGATGAACCGCCGTTGATTAGCACATCGGTGTCGCCTACGTCTTTGAGAACCGGATTGTCTCTGTCGCGGATCAACTGGTAGGTGTCATAGGACGTGTCGATGGACAGCCCGGTAAAGCCCACGCCGAGTACGTCTCCAAGACCGAAGTCGTTACGTGCATTTCCCCTTTCATCAAAAAGCGAAACCTTGCGGGAGGCGATAAGCCCGCCTCCGTTCCTGACGTATTCGCGGATAATTTCAATATGCTCATCTGAAATATACGCCGTGTTGGGAAGCAGGAGCGCTTTAACATTTTTTAGTTTACCTTTGGAAAACTCCGTGTCGGGTATGAATCCGTACTGAATGTGATTTTCCAGAAGCACCCTTTCGATGCCCCTGATATAAACGCCGTAATCGTCTTTTGCTTCATCCTGTTTTAAAAGCCGATCCTTTGTGGCGTTGGAGTAATAAATCGCTACATCTATGGATGGAACCGTATCTGAAATAATGGCACTGTTATGTGCAAGATATGTGTAGATGTCTTTTTCACTATAAGCGGCGCGTCGGTCATGGGTGCGGGCAGGATGCTGTCCGTTAAAGTAACAGTTCCAGATACCGCCTCCCGCGCCTGCTATCTGCCACAGCCAGAGCCGGGTTTCAAGGGCGGGGTCTTTCACATAACGCCAGCGGGTTCCGTTGCCTCCGGTAACTATAACGGGCTGTTTTTTTGGATCAAGTGCCCGTGAGAACCGGATTGTCGTCGCGGAATTGTTGATAATATCCCATGTCCTGTCCCCGGCTGTGTGGCTCTTGGCGAGGAATACACAGCTTACAATAAAATCAAAGCTCTTTTTGGCGTTGTTGTGATCTATCCCCGTGTTACGTGAAAATGAATCGCTGTACAGATCGAAAATCTCGGCGCAATAGGCCTTCTCTTCGCCGTACTTTTTTACCGTCTTTCTCAGACGTTCAATGTGTTCGTCAGCGTGTTTTGCTTTCCAGATACGGTATTCGCCAAAGGCGGGAGTATCCAGCGCACCAAGATCGTTCGGCCCTCCGGGAAGGCGCGGGATTTCTTTTCCCGTTTCTTTTCGGTAGATGTCTTTGCACCTTTTGCAGTAGCAGGGCGAATTGTCAAATCCAAGTGAGTTTTGCCAGATACCGTCAAGCTCGTAATGTGTTAAAAGATAATCAATAAAATTTACCGCGTGTTCGTTTGTGTAGGGGGAATTGTAGCACGGCTGATAAATGACAGCTCCCTTAAAGTAGCTCGCTATCTTTGGGTTTCCGTCCTGATCGACGGCAAACCAGTCAGGATGAAGGTTGTACCTCCTGGGCTCCGGCCCTCTGAAATCCACACGGGTAATTACGCGCATACCCGCCTTGTGAATTTCACTGCAAATGTCAGGCAGTATTTCGTCCTTGTAAAAACGGTTAAGGTTTGCCATCTCCAAATCGTGTTTGAAAAAATCAATCACTCCACCGGCGTTTACCACCAGCGTATTGGCGTTAACTTCCTTCATGTAATTTACAACACCCGCCGCGTCATAATCGACAATGTCAATCTCGCGTAAAACGGTCTGCAAAAACCTGAGATTCTCCTGATACCAATACTTTGTCATTTACTCCCCCTTAACTTGAATTAAATGTTTCCAAGGCTGAAGTCGCCCTGAATCTTGAAATGGTTTCTGTCGCGCCTGACGGTAAGTTCACGTTCTGGAAAGTGAATGGGCAGGAGCTCTTTTACTTTTTCGGCGGCCGCTTCGTATATTTCGCGCCGTACGTCTTCATCAACTTTTTCAAGAGTAGACATTGCCACGTCTATCAGATAACCGCGTCCCAGTTCGGAGCCGAAGCCCGGCGTAAAGTTCGCGCCTATGTTGAAAAGGCCGTCCGCTTCCGGGTTTGACGTTTTGCCTCGTTCGGGTCTTACGGGGTGCAGTTTGTACCTTCCGCCGTAGATGTCCTCAATATAATTATCAACTTCGTCAAAGAGTTTTTTCATTCGGTTATCGAACTCTATCGTTTTCGGATGCCACATAAAATTATTATATGTCCATGCGTAAAGATAGAAAAGGTGTCGCCGTTACGATAACTGTGATACAATAGTTTTATGAAAGAAAACCGGATCATGATTATAGCCGATGACCTTACAGGAGCGAACGACACGGCAATTCAGTTTGTCAAACATGGAAGCCCCGCGCTGGTTGTTATCGACTCTATGTTTCGTGAATCTTCTATATATAACGGCTTCGATATACTTTCGTTCAACTCCGACACCCGCACAATGAGCCCAAAAGACGCTTACCGGGAAGTTGGGAGTCTCGTACAGCGGTTAAGGTCGGCAGGGCTGGAAGGGCTTTTTTATAAAAAGGTCGATTCAGTGTTGAGGGGAAATCCGGGGCCGGAACTTGAGGCGGTAATGGATGAGCTTGAAATACCTCTGGCGGTTGCGGCTCCTTCCTTTCCCGCCAACAGGAGCGTTGTACAGGACGGTATTCTAAAGTCGGGCAGGGCAGGGCAGGCGGCAATCAACGCGGTCGATCTTTTCGCCGACAGCATGAAAAAAAAGGCGGATAACATTCCGCTGGAAGTAATCAGGCAGGGCTGTGCTCAGACGGCGGAATATGTCCTTGCCAGAAATAAAAAAGGGGTACAGGTTTTTGTAGCCGATGCCGTTACGGATGAAGATTTGCAGGTCATAAGCCGTCTTTCCGCTGTTACGGGAAAACCGCTTATTTATATGAAACCGTTGTGTTGGATGGTAGGAGAGAACATTATTGAATAAAAAAATCAACAACCCCGCCCTAAAATCGAACCTACGGTTCGGCGGGGGATTAAACCCCTCAACACGAATAAAA
>JGI24698J34947_10002368_pt1 | contig 10146 bp, 6 predicted proteins | sample TergutMp193P3_FD_34947 | JGI IMG/M metagenome (IMG submission 34947) | reverse complement strand
CCCGCTTGACCCCGTAGTCCCTGAAAAGCTCATTAACGTAAATCGAAATGGAAGGGATGCCCATCCCCGTACCCTGCACGGAAACCCGCTTGCCCTTGTAGACGCCGGTAAAGCCGAGTATGCCCCGCACGTCGGTGTAGAGCTTTGCGTTCTCAAGAAAATTCTCCGCGATAAATTTCGCCCGCAGGGGATCCCCCGGAAGAAGTATTACCTCGGCGATTTCCCCTTCTTTTGCGGCAATGTGAATAGACATGATTTCCCTCCGTAACGGATTATACCAATATAGGCCGCTTGTGGCTAGGGCTTATCGAAACGATTTACCGGAGCCCTCAAGAGTCAACCCGTAAATACATTCTCAGCTTTTCCACGACCACATCGAGATCCAATGGTTTCCCGACATGGCTGTTCATTCCGGCTTCAAGGCTCTTTTCAATATCCTCCTTGAATATATTCGCGGTCATGGCGACAATGGGGATGGTCTTGGCGCTGGGATGGTCTGATGCCCTGATACGGCGGGTCGCCTCGTAGCCGTCCATTTCGGGCATCTGGATATCCATGAAAATCATTTCGTATTTATCCGGGGCCGCGTTATACATACGGACGGCTTCCGCGCCGTTTCCCGCGCAGTCTATTTCCAGCTCCGTCGGTTCAAGCATGGCAAGCACAATTTCGCGGTTTATCTCAACGTCATCTACAAGGAGTATGCTGCGCCCTCTGAAAAGGCCGTCAATAACCGGAGGGCCTTCTTCTATCGGCGGAGGATTCAGGCCAAGGCATTCGTTTATGGCATCCTCAATTGCGGTTGGAAACAGGGGCTTGGAGAGGAATCTATCGACCCCCGCTTTTTTTGCGTTTTCTTTTATAGTATCCCATTCGGTTGAGGAGATCATAATCACGGCGTTGTTGCCGGGACTCAATGATTCATCCTTTAACATGGTTGTCAATGTTATGCCGTCGATGCCAGGCATTTGCCAATCGACAAAATAGATATCGTAGGGGTTGTTTTTTCCGACAAGCCGGAGCGCTTCTTCCCCGCTTGAAGCGGTGTCGCAAAGTATTCCAAGCCTGTGCAGGATTTCCTTAATGGTTTCCAATACATCGTTGTCATCGTCTATTATCATAACACGGACATTGCCCAGATTGACCTGGGAAGCCAGAAGGCCCTGTACTTTCTCCACGCCGCGTTTCGCCGGGAATGTAAAGCTAAAGGTGGAACCTTTGTCGAGTTCGGAGCTAACATGGATTTCCCCGCCCATTATCTCCACGATGTTTTTGGAAATCGCGAGCCCAAGTCCCGTGCCGCCGAACTTGCGCACATTTGATGAATCGGCCTGCTGAAAGGAAACAAACAGGTGCTCCTGCTGTTCGGGGCTTATCCCAATCCCCGTGTCGGTTACGGAAATCTCTATGGTACAGACGCCGTCTTTTTCATCCAAAAGGTTTGCATCAAGGTGGATTGATCCGTAATCGGGGGTAAATTTAACGGCGTTTCCCAACAAATTCGTAATAACCTGCGCGAGTCGATGGTCGTCCCCGATAAGTATTCTGGGGATGTTCTTGTCTATGCTTACCGTAAACTTCTGGTGCTTTTCGTCAATGCGGAAGGTGCTGATATCAACAACATGCCGGAGCATTTTTTCAAATTTGAAATCCTCAGGCGTAAGCTCAAATCTTTTGGCTTCTATCCTGGATATATCCAGAATGTCGTTGATCACGCCAAGCAGATGCTTCGACGCGTTTTCTATTTTTGAGAAACAATGATCTTTGCGCTCCATGTCGGAGGAAGACTTTCCGAGTGCGCCCATGCCGATAATGGCGTTCATCGGCGTACGCATCTCGTGGCTCATATTCGCCAAAAAGGCGGATTTGGTGCGGCTCGCTGCGTTTGCCGCGTCCAGCGCGGCCTCCAATTGCCGCATGACCTCTTGTGTATGCTTATGCTCCCTGTTAAGTGCCGCTGTACGCGCTTCCACAAGGCCTTCAAGCCGATTCCCTTCACCTTGCTTTCTTAGCAGTAAAATAACTATAAAGAAAATTGTGAGCAAAAGGGTGATTGCGCCGACAATCCACGGAAACTGCGCGCGCGCCAGTTTTGCCCGGTAGTCATACGTTTTACGCATCCATTGTTCCGTTATTATCTTCGTATCGATCATCTTAAGCGTTTTATCGACAATGGAACGAAGGACATGTTCCTCACTGCCAAACCCGAAAGTGGATTCAAAAGTATAATCAAAAATNACNTTGGCNTTGTAACCGGTATTTTCACGGTAATGCGTTATCATCAGGAGATGGCCTTCATTNGCCATCAACATATCAACCTCATCGCGCTCCAGGGCATCCATGGCGCTGTTTGTATCATAATACTCTACCGTGTTCATGTGATCCGGAAACCACCGGTTAAATACTTCGGCGTATGCGGTATTGCTAATTATCCCTATCTTTTCATACCAAATCTCATCAACGCTTATGTCGCGGTAGTCCGATTTGGATATAAGCGCGTAAAAATCCGTCATTATTGGGATGTCTGTCCATAAAAAAAGGTCCCGCCGGGCATTTGAACGGACAAGGCCTGAAATCATCGCCACTTCCCTGTTTTCAAGCATTGAAAGCAAAGCCTGCCAGGAGGTGTTCGTTTCGTTGGCAAGTTCAAAACGAAGCCCCGAAAGATCCTCCACTTCCCTTAACATATCAAAGGCGATTCCATGCCAGTTATTTTCATAGGTGTTGTAAAAACTGACCGGGTAATTNCTGTTCGACGCCGCAAANGGCACTACAGGGTGGCTTTGTATGTACGTGATTTCTTCTTCGGAAAACTGCGCGAACAGCTTATGCCTCCTGTATTCCCTGTACCCGCGTACGTGCAGTTCATTCAGATGGCGGATACTGCCTGAGTCCAGGGCCTTTTGCACAACCGAAATTATTGGCTCAAGGGCAGGGTTTTGCGTCGCAAAGCAAACAGGGGCAAAAACAAGCGGATAGAAGTCTGAACTCACTATATCGCCATAATCGTCAAACGCCGCCTCCAAAGGACTGGGGGTAAAAAAAACGTCGACTTCCCCATTTCTAAGCAGCTCGTACGCGTTGTCAGTATCGCTGACCAATAGAATTTCATACTCACCCTGCAACAGCCTTATTACGGATGCCGTTGCCGCGGCGTTCGGCAGGAACGCATACCGCAATGGCCGCGACTCGGCAATCTCCTCAAGTGGCCTCGAGCCCTCAATGCGAAAGGTTTTTACCATGTGTTCGGCTATGGCGCTGGTCATAAAAAGGGTATTCCGGCTTCCATCCACAGCCGCCGTCAACTCGCCTGAAAAATCAATGGCATGGGCTTCTATTCCCGCGAGTAGATCACTCCACCCATAAATCGCGGGCTTGAAGGGGACTCCGAACAAGCCGGACAGCCACTCGCAAAACAGGGCGGTAAAGCCCAGGATTTCGCCGTTTTCGCCACGGAATGTATCGGCGCTTTGCTCCATCGCGTATATAAAGAAGTCCCTTTGCCCCTTAAGCGCCTCAATAGCCATCATCTCCTCGACCGTGACGCCCGGGATCTCCCTGTACGAACCGTACATCGGCGGATTTGGTTCCCCGGCGATCCCCGTGCACCCAAAAAACAGGGAAAAAACAAGCATGGCGAAGATGATTGCGCGATTAAACTTTTTGGTTGTCGACATATTCCTTAAAATTAGGGTATTATGTACTGTTAAATAGTGCCTGTCAATCGGTATACAATTTGATAAAATTCGGGAGGATCGCCATATATGAAAGAGATTGAGGCAAACAAGGTGGCATGGGGCTCATTGGCCAAGGTCCATTACGAATACTGCAAAAAGGCTTTCCAGGAAAAGCGTTACAATTTCAGCGGCATCATCGAAGAAGAACTGGGGGATATTTCCGGGAAAACTGTAATACACCTTCAATGCAACACAGGAGGTGATACCGTTTTATTGGCGCAAAAGAGGGCGACTGTAACCGGCGTTGATCTGGTGCCGGACAATATTTTCTACGCGAAGAAAATGTCGGAAGAATTGGGCGTCAAAAATATCGATTTCATTGAATCCGATATTATGGAACTCAAGGAAAAGCACAACAAAAAATATGACGTGGTGTTTACGACAGAAGGGGTGTTATGCTGGCTTCCAGATTTAAATTGCTGGGCGGAGACAGTAAGGTATTTACTGAATGAAGGCGGCTTTTTATACGTGCTGGACGGACATCCATTCTACATGGTCTTTGATGAGGAAAAATTGAAGGAAAACAAACTGGAAATTAAATACCCGTATTTTAACAGGGATCCCGAATACTCCGAAGGAATGGAAGATTATTTTACGGATAACAAAACCGGGGTTAATTACGGCTGGATGTACAAGGTCAGCGATATAATTAACCCGTTGGCCAAAGCCGGATTGACGATAGAGTTTTTCAACGAGTACGACAGTTTGTATTATAACATGGGGGGAATGGAAAGCTACGGCAACGGGCAGTTCCGCTATCCGTTTTTTGAAAGGAAAATACCGTTCACGTTCAGCCTCAAGGCTCGGCTGATAAAAAGATAAATTTCTGTTGCACCTAACGCTGCCCAATCCCCGGCAGCCGCCCCTCAAGCGCCGCTTCCCCGCGAAAGATCGCGGCGGCGGCCTCGAAACTTTTTTCCGTGTACTCCCAAAGGGCCATCCCGTACACGCCCTCGGGAAGCAGCGACAGTTCCCAGGGATTCCGCAGGGCAAAGACCATAAAGGGGATTTCCCGCTGTTTCGCCACATCGCAGAGCGCGGAGACCAGATCCATCTGCCCCGAATTAAGGCGGCCATTGTAAGTCCCCATAACAATGGAACTGGCATGCGGCAGGGAAACAATTTGCTTAATCTCGGACACGTCGGGGTTGAGCGGGGTTTCCGCGAAATTGCCGTGGAACTTCTCGGCAAACCAGCGGCCAAAACTCAAAGAAGCGGACGGCGCCGAGGAGGCGATTGTGGAGCGGTACGGGAGCGGGCCAAGGAAGAATGGCTTCGGCCCAAACGGTGGCGGCGCTTTGCCGTACTCCCGCGGGGCGAGCGTCCTTTGCGTCAGTACCGCGTTCAAGTCCCTTCGGCGTTGAATTGCATCATCGCTGTCCTCACCGCCGCCGAGGCCGAACGCCGCGTACTTTGCTTTATTGCGCAGTATGCGTTCCACCGAAGCGTCGGCTTCCTTTTCGTCAAAGCGGCCCTCTTCGTGGGCGGCGTATACCGCTTTGAGGCTTTCCTCCACCTCTGGCATTTCGTGGCAGAGGTAGATAATGTCCACCCCCGCAGCGAGGGCTTCAACACAGCCCCTTGGCATGCCGTAGTGGGTCTTGATTGCCTGCATTTCCATCGCGTCGCTCAGGATGAGGCCCTTGAAGCCAAGCCTTTCCCGGAGCAGGCCGCGGAGGATCTTCGCCGACATTGTGGCGGGGATTCTTTCAGGTTCTATCTGCGGGAAGAGGATGTGGCTGGTCATTATCGCGGGGATGCCCGCCTCAATGGCGGCGCGGTACGGGACAAGCTCCCTCGCTTCCAGCTCGGCGAGGCTCAAGTCCACCATGGGAAGGTCGAGGTGGGAATCCACCGAGGTGTCGCCGTGGCCGGGAAAATGCTTACCGCAGCACATGAGCCCCGCCTCCTGGAAAGCCCTGACCTCGGCGCAGGCGAAAGCGGCGGCTTCTTCCGGCAGGGGGGAAAAGCTGCGGCTGCCTATTACGGGGTTGTCGATATTGCAGTTCACGTCCAGCACTGGCGCGAGGTTCAAATTGACGCCGATGCGCTTAAGCTCGGCGGCGGTAATTTGCGCGGCAAGGGCGGCATTTTCGGTTTTTCCCGAAGCCGCGAGGGCCATTGCGCCGGGGACGTTCACCATATCGGGCGGCAGCCTGACCACGGTGCCGCCTTCCTGATCGATTGCTATGAAGGCAGGCTCCCCTGTTTCCGCCTTGACCAATTCCTGAAGCTCACCGCAAAGGGCCCTAATCTGGGAAGTATTTTCTAAATTACGCTGGAAGAGGATGATGTTCCCGGCCTTGTACTCGCCCACGAGGCGGCGCAGTTCTTCGCTCACCGTGGTTCCCGAAAAACCCAGCGCGATACGCTGGCCGATTTTTTGTTTTGTGATCATTATCTACCCCGTAATGGTTGTATTCATGGTATACACAATCCGGCAATTTGGCAAGCGGTCCGCTATATACACCATGGAAGGTTTCCGATTATAATTACGCGGAACATCAATACAGGACAGGATTATCTTAACGGAGTTTTTATGCTAAAAATAGAACACCTAACCAAAACTTATGGCGACAAGAAAGCGGTGGACGATCTATCGCTGGACATTGCGGATGGCGAAATATGCGGCTTTATCGGGCCGAATGGTGCGGGTAAAACGACGACCATCAAGTCCGTCTGCGGCATCCTCGGTTTCGACAGCGGCGAAATTTACATCACCGATAAGTCCATTAAGCGGGAGCCGATTGAATGCAAGCGCCGAATGGCGTATATCCCCGACAATCCCGATTTGTACGATTTCCTCTCGGGAATCAAGTACCTGAACTTTATCGCCGACGTATACGGCGTCGGCGCGGCGGAGCGCCAGGAGCGGATCCGCTTATACGCCGATATGTTTGAATTGACAGCCGACCTTGCCCAACCCATCGCGGCGTACTCGCACGGCATGAAGCAAAAAATCGCGCTGATATCCGCGTTTATCCATGAACCGGAATTCCTCGTGCTTGACGAGCCTTTCGTGGGCCTGGACCCGATGGCGTCGCGCATCGTAAAAGACCTCATGCGGAAAAAATGCGACTCAGGCGGCGCGGTGTTCTTTTCGACCCATATCCTTGAGGTAGCGGAAAAGCTGTGCGACAGGGTTGCCATCATCAAAAACGGCAGGCTCGTCGCCTGGGGAGACATGGACAAAGTGCGCGGCGATGGATCCCTTGAGCAGGTCTTTTTTGAGCTTGAGGAAGGCAAGGCATGATTGGGAAGCTTTTTATTCTCAACCTGAAGGGGTTGGGCGCGCACTATTTCACACCCGGAAAAAAGAAAGTCAGCATCGGGAAAATTATCCTCCTTGCGTTTTTGGCGGTTTATATTACCGCCGCGTTTTTCGGTATGTTTTTCGCGCTGTTCATGGCAATGCTTGAGCCTTTTTTCTCCGCAGGGATCGGCTGGATGTATTTCGCGTTTCTCGCGGCGGCGGCGTTTGGCTTAAGCGTGATCAGCACGCTTTTCACCGCGTCGGCGCAGCTCTTCGGCGCGAAGGATAACGAGCTTTTGCTGTCAATGCCGATAAAGCCCACGGAGATCCTCCTAAGCCGCCTTTTGGTGATCCTCGCGTTTGAATACGTCTTTACGGCAGTTGTCGCTTCACCGGCGTTTATACTGTGGGTAGTGGGCGGATACGCTATCCCCGCCGGGATATTATTTTTTTTCATAGGCGTCCTGCTCCTGCCCTTGATGGCAATGGCCCTGTCGCTGCTGCTCGCATGGCTCCTGGGCGTGGTAACATCGAGGATGCGGCGGAAAAACATCCTGGTTCTCGTTCTTTCAATTGGATTTTTGACTGCATATTTTATCGCGGTTGCCAATTTTCAGGGGTACTTGAGTGAGTTGGTAAGCCGAGGGGAAGAACTCGCGCGGGCGTTTCAGCAGGCGATGCCGCCCTTTTACGCTTTCGGAAAAAGCGTAGCGGAGGGCAGCATTGGTGAAGGACTTTTGTTCATGTTATGGGCTATTGCGCCATTCGTCGCGGCGGTGATCCTGCTTTCGGCAAATTATCGGAAGATTATCACGACAAATCGCGGGAGCGCGAAAACCATATATAAAGAGAAGGCCGCGAAAGCCGGCAGCGCGTTCCAGGCGCTTGTGCGAAAAGAAATGGCGCATTACTGGAACAAGCCGTTTGTTATTCTCAACACGTCGCTTGGCTCGCTGTTCATGCTCGCCCTGTCCGTCATGGTCATCGTAAAGAGGGCCGACATACTCTTGTATGTTGATCAGTATATCCCCATGTTCGGCAATCTGCCGCTCGCAGGGGCGGTTATCCTCGCGTTTCTGAACACGGTAAACAACATCAGTGCGTCGCTCATATCGCTTGAGGGCAAAAATTTATGGATAGTAAAAAGTATCCCCGCCCCGCCTAAGGTGGTCATTCAATCAAAAGTGTGCACCCATTGGCTGATCTCGGGGCTTCCCTGCCTTGTCGCGTCGGTCTGTGTGGCGGCGGTTGCCGCCGGGAACATAACGGACTGTATAATACTCATTTTAGTTCCGCAAAGTACCGGGGTGTTAATCGCCGTCTGCGGCCTTGCCATCAACCTGCATTTCCCAAAACTCGACTGGACGAATGAAACGTATGTCGTCAAACAGGGTCTATCCGCGATGATTACCATGTTTGGGGCCATTGTAACAATTATCGCCGTAGTGCTTGTGTATGTGCTGCTACTCAATACGGTCATTTCAATGACGGCGTTTTTATGGCTTTTCACATTGTTATTTGCAATCATTGCGGTATTAATATACGCGTGGCTCCTAACGTCGGGCGTGAAGAAGTTTGATCAATTATGATTGGGGATGAAGCTCACTTCATGCCAAACATACTCTCTTTCAGATCGAGGTAGTAGAGGTAATCCTCAGGCTTCACATTCGGCGGACAGCGGTGATCACAGAAGGGAATGTACCCTCCCCTCTCGACATATTTTTCCAGGGATTTCATATAACCTTTGATGGCTTCCTTTCCCCTGCCAAGGACCATTTTATCAACGCCGCCCATTATCCTGAGCTGCCCTTGATACCGGTCGAGCAGTTCGCCGGGGTGGGTGCAACTGTTTACCTCATACGGAAAGAGGCAGTTAATGCCGCCCTCAAGGAAGTATGGCAGGATAGGCCTCACGTCCCCGTCGCAGTCGGTATACCAGATATCAATGCCGTGACTCGATAATTTTTCGCTAATCCTTTTATACCGGGGCATGACCACGTCGCGGAAAAAATCGACGCCCACGATTGGGCCGTGGTTGAAGCAGATGTCCTCCCAGCCCGAGGCGTAGTCGAATTTGAATGCCGGTAAAAGCTGATCGAGGGCGAATTCCACAAGGCGGCAGGAAGTTTCCACCATGTCTTCCACCATTTCCGGGTAATCATAAATCGCGTAGGCAAGCCCCTCAAAGGTAAGCAAGTCGCGGACCTTGCCAATCATGGAGCCGCAGCCAATCCCAAGGGGGAAATCCCGGCTTTCGTCATCGCCGAAATTTTTCTTCAATGAAGGAATATCAATGACCCTGCCGGGGTGCTGGACGTTAAAATGCTCTTCCTTAACCCTCTTCCAGTCTTCGGGTGTTTCAATCGACGATTTCATAAAATGGGGAATGGAGCTGCCCCCGCCTTCAAGGGGAACTTCCGCGAGAAGCCCCTCGCTGTTTATAATTACTTTGGTATGCTCCCTGACTTCAACCACCTTTTCTTCCATGGGCGGGTACATAAAATCCCGACCGTTTATGGATGAAATCCTGTCAAACGCAAAAAAGACATCCGCCTCGGCGTTATTCGTTATTTTGTTCTTCACGAAGATGTCCCACTGGGAAAAATTGTCGTCCCAATAACCAAATTCCATGTTAAAACACCGGTCGACGCTTTGATAGTGCAGTTGGCGGTTAAAGCGTTCCCTGTCGCTCATTGCGGATTTCCACTTCCGCCTGATTGGGGTTATTGCCATCATTGCAGCGACTTCGTTAAGAGGAATTCCCGGCTCATCGCCAGACTCTCGAATGGATCCAGGAGCCAGTTCGCGTCCTGTTCAATAGCCGCGTAACCGATACCGGTCGAATTGCAAATCGGAATAATCTCGTCCCAATCAAGGTTGCCCTGCCCTATTTCCGCGAATTGCCTCTCGCGGTTTAGAATCCTGAAATCCTTAAAATGAACGACCTTGATGCGCCCTTCCAGTTTCTTGATGTATTTCGAGGGGTTCGCGCCCCCTGCCTGTACCCAGAATGTATCCAGCGTAAAGAGAAGATCAGGCGCTTCCTCAATCAGGCGGTCGAATGCCGTAACCCCGTTCCATTTTTCAAATTCAAAATCATGGTTGTGGTAGCTGAAATCAAGGCCCTCATCCTTAATCTGTTTTGTTACTTCATTT
>JGI24698J34947_10002367_pt1 | contig 10147 bp, 8 predicted proteins | sample TergutMp193P3_FD_34947 | JGI IMG/M metagenome (IMG submission 34947) | reverse complement strand
GGTATGTCCACGAAGATTCTGCCCCACAATGTCCTTGAGGTTCTTGAAGCGGAAATCGCCTGCCTTTCCGGGAAAAAGTTTGAGCTTTACCCCGATTTTCCCACAGGCGGCTATGTCGATGTTTCCGACTACCGTGAAGGAAACGGCAAGGTGCTGGTACGCGCGAGACTTGACACCTCCGACCCAAAGCGCATTTTAATAACGGAGCTTCCCTTCGGTTCCACGACGGAAAGCATTATCAACAGTATCGATGCCGCGGCAAGGGCGGGCAGAATCAAAATACTGGGCATTAACGATTTTACAACGGACAAGGTTGAGATTGAGATAAAACTTGCCCGCGGAGTTTACGCGCAGGAAACTGTGGACGCGCTTTTCGCCTTTACCGAGTGCGAACAGTCAATCTCCGTAAACCTGCTTGTTATAAAAGACGGCCTTCCCGCCGTGATGACAGTTAACGAAATAATAAAGTATCACGCCAAACAGCTTGTAAAAATTCTCACCAAGGAACTTGAGCTTGAAAAAAAGGAACTTCTTGACAAACTCCACCTTCGCACCCTTGAAAGAATATTTATTGAGGAGAGGATTTACAAGGGCATAGAAAAGATGAAGACGGCAAAGGGCGTACAGGACGCGGTTGTTTCGGGTTTCAAGCCCTTTTTGAAGGAAGTGGGTCCGCGGGGCGTATCGGAAGACGATGTAGAACACCTTTTGCGAATTCCGATCAGGCGCATTTCGTTATACGACATCAACAAGGCCCGCGATGAGATGGAGCAGATAAACGCGCGGATTAAGGAGATAAACGCCCATCTTAAAAGCATTGTTGCCTATTCCGTTTCCTGGCTTAAGGGCATTATCGCGAAAATAAAGGCCAACGAGGAGCTTGGTCACGGGGCGCGTAAAACAGTCGTCGGCGCTTTTGACAAGGTTATCGCGAAGGAAGTTGTGAAGCGCGATGTTGATCTAAAATACGACAGCAAATCCGGCTACCTTGGAACAAACATTTCAGGCGCGAAAATCGCCGAAGTTTCTCCCTTCGACAGAATTCTCGCTGTCCGTAAAAACGGAATGTACACCGTTATGGAACTGAGTGAAAAAACATTTGTCGGCGCTGACGCGTGGTGGATAACAGTGGCTGACAAGGACGTTCTTGCCAAAACAGTCGTTACCGTCATTTACAGGGAAAAAGATACGGGCTTCCCCTGCATAAAAAGGTGCGTAATCGAAGGCTGGATCATGAACAAGGATTATTTTCTTGTCCCTGACGGCGCGCAGATTCTCCACGTCGATACAAGGCCGAAGTTTTCTTTTACCGTAAAATACGCGCCCAAGCCGCGCCTCAAAGTTCTCTCCGAGGATTTTAAGGCGCAGAACTACAATGTGCGCGGCTTAAAAGCCGGCGGCATAAGGCTTGCCGCGAAGGAAGCGGAACAGGTAGCTGCCGTCAGCGGGAAATAAATGCCGGTAACTGATTTTCATTTATATCTCAAGAAGATGGCTAAATTGTCCGATATCAGAAGTATGAAACGTTATAGTATCAAGTGTACGCCCGGAAATACAGAGTACATCGACATTTTGAAAGAGATGGATAATGAGTACCTGGTTCGCTTTACGCGCAACAACAACGGAAACATCAAGACAAGCGAAGAGACCATTACAACACATCTTTTTAATATCTGTGTGCAAACCGGCTACTTAAACCCGATGACGGATAGTTCTGTCGCCTAAAGCGCCGCCGCAATTAACTGTGCCTGATAAAGAACAGCAGTGGTTTAGAGACGCCGAATTCTGGGAGCGGTTCGCTCCCGTCATGTTCGACGACGCTCATTGGGCCGAAGTCCCTGTTGTAGCCGACGCCGTTACCCGCCTTTTGCGTTTTGATTTTTACCAGACAGAAAAATCCGTACCGGCTTACGGCGCGTCCTCTCCTAAAATTCTCGATCTATGCTGCGGCTTTGGCAGAATAAGCGCTGAACTTGCCCGCATGGGTTATGCCGTAACCGGCGTTGACATTACAGAAAATTATCTAAAAACCGCGAGAGAAGAAGCCGCTTATGAAAATCTCGACATTGAATACATAAACGCCGACGCGAGAGATTTTAAGAGACTCAATTTTTTTGACGCTGTTGTAAACCTCTATATCTCCTTTGGATATTTTTCCGATCAAAAAGACGACCTGCTGCTCCTGAGTAACGCGTATCAATCCTTAAAAAAAGACGGCTGCATTATCATTGAGACTCTGGGCAAGGAAATCGCCGTCCGCGATTTTGTCGAAGCCGAATGGTTTGAGCGCGCGGGCTTTACCGTGCTGACAGAATACGAGGCTTTCGACTCATGGACATTTTTAAGAAACCGGTGGATACTGCTTAAAGACGGAGAAAGGCTTGAAAAGACATTTACGCAGCGGCTCTATTCCGCCTCCGAGCTGAGAGCCATATTGCTGGAAGCCGGTTTTGATAAAGTGGAAATCTACGGCGATTGGGACGAAAGCCCCTACGACAGAAAAGCCGCCAAACTTATCGCCGTCGGCAGGAAAAAATAATTTTCGGAGAAAATATGGCTGATACATACGCGAGTTTTGATAAACTGGAATCCTTTATGAGGGATGTTTTTATAAAGGTTGGGGTTCCGCCGCAGGACGCGGCGGTTTGCGCGGATATACTGATAGAATCTGACAAGCGTGGAATTGATTCTCACGGGGTCGGAAGGTTCAAGCCAATTTACATCGACAGAATAAAGGACGGTATTCAGAATCCTGTTACCAATTTTGAAGTAGTGAAGGATCATCTGGCGACCGCGGTGGTTGACGGCCATGACGGCATGGGACACGTCATCGGGAAAAGATCGATGCAAATGGCGATTGACAAGGCGAAGAAGTACGGACTCGGCATGGTTGTTACGCGCAACTCGACGCATTACGGAATAGCGGGCTACTACGCGACAATGGCGGCTAAAGAGAACATGATCGGCATAACGGGCACAAACGCGCGCCCCTCAATCGCCCCCACCTTCGGGATAGACAACATGTTAGGCACAAACCCGCTTACCTTCGGCATTCCCACCGACGAGGATTTTCCCTTTGTGCTTGACTGCGCCACCTCTGTTTCGCAGAGGGGCAAGATAGAACATTACGAGCGTATAGGCAAAGCAATGCCGGAAGGCTGGGTCATTAACCGCGACGGTTCAAGCGAAACAGACCCCGCGAAGGCTCTCGTCGGACTCACGAAGGACACCTGCGCTCTTGCTCCTCTGGGGGGACTGGGCGAGGACACCGCGGGCTACAAGGGCTACGGATACGCGGCTGTTGTTGAGATACTCAGCGCCGCCCTTCAGCAGGGCCTTTTTTTGAAGGCGCTTAACGGCATTGGCGCGGACGGCGGGAAAACGCCTTACCATCTTGGGCATTTTTTTATCGCCATCGACATCAACGCCTTCATCGAACCCGCGTCATTCAAAAAAACAACCGGCGATATTCTTCGCGAGCTTCGCGCCTCCGCGAAAGCGCCGGGGCAGGATCGCATCTACACCGCCGGCGAAAAAGAGTACCTCGCCTGGCTCTCCAGAAAAGACAAAGGCGTCCCCCTTAACGACAGTTTGAAAAAAACACTTAAATCTCTTATTGAGGAATACAAACTCAACACATATCAATTTGATTGATTGATTCGGAAAAGACCTCTCGCAGAGGCGCGGAGGCGCAGAGTTTTTTAAGGGGAATTCTTAACTCTCTTCTCTTCCTTAATTTTCCTTAGCGTCCTCCGCGCCTCAGCGCCTCTGCGTGAGATCTTCTTCTTCTCTCTTCTTCCTCTTTCCTAATCTTCCTTTGCGTCCTCCGCGCCTCAGCGCCTCCGCGTGGAATCTTCTGGAATAAATCTTTTAGTTATGATAAAATAAGTTATGAGCAAATATATTCTATCTTTAGATCAGGGGACGACAAGTTCACGGGCTATTCTTTTTGATATTGAACAGAGAATCATCGCTGTTGAGCAAAAAGAGTTTACTCAAATTTATCCGCGTGAAGGCTGGGTGGAACATGATCCCATGGAGATTTATTCAACACAGTACAGGGTGATGACAGACCTTATCTCAAAAATGAATATTGACGCGCGTGATATTGCCGCCATCGGTATCACAAACCAGCGTGAGACGACAATCATCTGGGATAAATATACAGGACAGCCTGTCTACAACGCCATTGTGTGGCAATGCAGAAGAACATCGGCCATTGTCGATTCTCTTGTAAAAGACGGTCTTGGAGATTATATAAAAAAGACGACAGGCCTTATACCCGACGCTTATTTTTCAGGAACTAAAATAAAGTGGATACTTGATAATGTCGAAGGAGCGCGGGATCGGGCGCGCAGGGGAGAAATACTTTTCGGCACTGTCGATACCTGGCTCATCTGGAAACTTACAGGCGGAAAAGCCCATGTTACCGATTACACAAACGCAAGCCGCACCATGATCTTCGATATTCACAAACTTGACTGGGACGACCGTCTCCTTGAGGCGCTCTCTATTCCCCGCGTAATGCTGCCGAAGGTAAAACCTTCCGGCTCACATTTTGCGCACGCCAATATTAACGGAGTTGAGATTCCTATTGCGGGTGACGCCGGTGATCAGCAGGCCGCGCTGTTCGGGCAGTGCTGCTTTGAGAAGGGCGAGACCAAGTGTACTTACGGTACAGGCTGTTTTCTCCTCATGAACACCGGTACAACGGCGGTTGCGAGCGGGAACGGCCTTGTAAGCACAATTGCCGCGGGCTTTTCCGATAAAGTTCAGTACGCGCTTGAAGGTTCCGTCTTCACGGGCGGCGCTGTTATTCAGTGGCTGCGGGACGAACTGCGCATTATTACAAGCAGTGAGGACAGCGAATATTTTGCCGGGACTGTAGAGGACACGGGCGGGGTCTACCTCGTCCCGGCGTTTACGGGTCTTGGCGCGCCGTATTGGGATATGTACGCACGCGGCTGTATAATAGGTATCACAAGAGGGACAAAACGCGCGCACATTATCAGGGCGGCGCAGGAATCTATCGCGTTTCAGGTGATGGACCTTCTGCACGCTATGGAAAAAGACATAGGCGTTACGATATCCCAGTTGAAAGTAGACGGAGGGGCCGCCAGAGACAGATTCCTGATGCAATTTCAATCCAACATCTGCCGTATTGCCATTATGCGGCCCATTATACGGGAAACAACAGCACTTGGAGCGGCCTGCCTTGCCGGAATTACAGCCGGTTTCTGGAAAGATCAGGATGATATAAAAAGCAGATGGCAGCGTTATGCAGTATTTGAACCGGAAATGTCCGCGGACAAACGTGAAAAACTCGTTCTCGGCTGGCACAAGGCCGTAAGCCGAAGCCGCGGCTGGGCCGAGTGAGGCTCTTGCGCTTTTTTTCCGTTCATGGTAGAAAGAAGTAAACCATGAAGTATCTTAACCCGGTAAATCTTGCGATTATTGCATGTCCCGGCGGTGATAGTTTCGCTGATGAAGTGATAGAACATCTGCGGCACAAGTACCGCCACAGCCGCAGGCATACGGTAGAAGAACTTTCCGGACGTTACAATATCAGCGCCGAACAGGTGGAATTGCAGCTCGATCTTATTAACAGGGTAAACTCCCGCAATCAGGCTTCCCAGAGCGGAGTTGAAAACCACAACGAAAGATCATTTAAGGTGCCGGTAAAATTTACGGTTTTCCCCAACGGAGAGATAAAATCAGAGATTGAAGAATCGATACGCGGCAAGGATGTTTATATCTTTCAGGATGTGGAAAACCACTACCCGGTTAAATTTTCAGGCGGAGAAGTGAGTAACCTTTCGATTAACGATCATCTGATGACAATTTTTGTTACGGTCGATGCCGTAAGGCAGGCAGGAGCGGAGCGGATCACCCTTGTTATTCCAAATTACCCTTATGCCCGCCAGCACAAGGCGAAGGGGAGGGAAGGGCTGACGGCGAGCCGCATAGGGAAGATATTTGAAAGCCTCGGCGTAAACCATATAATCACCCTTGATATTCACTCAAGGGACATCATCAACGCTTTCAACAGCCTGCGCCTTGAAAACCTCCACGCCAGTTATCAGATCATTCACACCCTGACCAAGATGGACGGTATCTTAAACGACGATTTTGTGGTTGTCTCTCCCGATACAGGCGCCGTAGACAGAAATAAATTTTACGCGTCCGCCCTCAAAAAACCTCTCGCCCTTCTTTACAAGGAGCGGGACTATTCAAAACTCAGCAAGGATGCCACTCAGTCAAACATCTCCCAGATACGCCTTTTGGGTAATGTAGAGGACAAGACCGTTTTCATGGCGGACGACATCCTCGGCACAGGCGGCACTTTGATAAAGGGCATGAGGCTCCTCAAGGAAAACGGCGCGAGAAGGATCATCTGCTCTATCAGCCTGCCCCTTTTTACCGGTAACGCGATTTCCCATTTTGACGAAGCCTACCGTGAGGGGCTTTTTTACCGTATTATCGGGACAAACGCGGTATATCAGGAAGAAGTTTTAAAGCGCGAGTGGTACATTAACGTCAGTATTTCCCGTCTTTTTGCACATGTCATCTCCCGCCTTCATCAAAATCAGTCTGTTTCCAGCCTGCTTGAAAACGCCGGAATCATCAATCACCTGCTTTCCCAAACAATAGTTCCTGAACATCAGCACGAACTTCCCTTTACGCAAAGCGAACAATGAAAATTTTTTCCCTTCCAGCAGACGGCGTACTGGCCCTTTTTTTTGACATGGACTGTACCCTTTACACCCACGATGAATACGCGAGGACCCAAATTGATCTGCCCGTAGAGCGTCTTGCGCGCTTACAGGGGAAAACTTTTGAAAAGATGAGTGAGGAAGTCGCCGCGTTCCAGAAAAACTGGGCGGAGAGCCACGACGGTAAAAAAATAAGCCTTGGGAATACTTTATTGCGTTTCGGCATTTCAATTGAGGAGATTATCCGCTGGAGAGAAGAACTCTACCTGCCGGAAAAGTACCTTGTCCGCGATGAGGCGCTGCGCGCCGCTCTTGTTCAGCTTGCGAAGCGCTTTTCACTGGCTGTTGTAACAAATAACCCGGTTTCGGTGGCTGTCCGTACGTTTACCGTTCTCGGCGTTCATGACATATTACAGAAAATTGTCGGACTTGACACCCTGTGTCTTTCCAAGCCTAATGAAAAAATTTTAAGGGAAGCGGCTAAATTATGCGGCGCGCCTGAGGAACGCTGCGTTTCCGTAGGAGATCGTTATGATATTGATATCGCCCTTCCTTTGGAACTTGGCATGGGCGGGATACTTGTGGACGGGGTTGAGGATATTTATAAATTACCCGATTTGATCACTTAACATATAGCATAAGGCAAAAAAAAACCATCTGACCATCAAATGCCATTTGTGTGGTCAGACAGGTTTCCTGTAAATAATATTCTAATTTTTTAAAAAGCTGGCTATTTTTTCGCTTTTGCTTTTGTTTTCGCGGCTGTTTTTTTCGCGGAAGGTTTTGCTTTCGCCGTCGTTTTTTTTGCGGCAGGTTTCTTGGCAGCCGCCTTGCTTGTGGTTTTCTTCCTAACCTTTGCGTATTTCCGGTTTAAGGTTGCCTGATATTCACAGCAATCCGTACAAAGGGTGTAACCCTTTTTAACTTTGCCGCCACAGCGCGGGCATTTTCCCTTCGCTATGCGATCATTGTACCGGTCCTTTCTCTGCTGGTTAATCTCGTCCCTGTGCGCTTCACGGTACTTTCTCTGCCTTTCCCTGTTCGCAAGACGTGTTTTTGCGTCAGTCATTAATTTTTCTCCTTTTTTTGTATAACAATATATTAATAGTATAGCGCATTATTAATTTTTTGTATATAGTTTATCATAAATATTTTTACATTAATGTTATACTCCATAAACTCACAGGAGGTCTCTTGCTGAATAAAATCGATTCCCGCTCAAAGCTGCTTTTTGTTTTATTGCTTTCCTTTCCGGTTTTTTTAATTGACAAATTTCCGGCCTCTGTCTGTTTGCTGATTTCATTGGTTATTTTTCGTCTGGCGGCAAAAATTCCCTTTCGCGGAATTAAATATATACGCAACCTTTCATTGTTAGCGGTATTTATTATCCTTATGCAGACCCTCCTTGGGACAGGGGAAAATTTTATTGTTAAGCCCCTTTTTCCCGCTTCGTTCCCGCTTTTGGGAGGCGCGGGTTCGCTTAAATGGGAAGGGCTTGTTTTCGGCCTTGTCATCGTCTGCCGTCTTTTCGCGCTTTTGCTTATTCTGCCCGTCCTTACGGAAACCACCCCCCTTGAAAAAATTGCCAGGGGCCTTTGCTCTTTCGGTCTTAATTACCGTACTGCCTTTATTTTTACCTCCGCTTTTAATATGATTCCCCTCTTTGAGGAAGAAGGGCGCCTGCTGATGGACGCCCAAAAACTGCGCGGAATGTGTTCTTTCGAGCCGAGTTCAAAGGAACGCCGTCCCTCGTTTTTCGCCAAAATGAAAGCCTATCCGGGGCTTGTTGTCCCCCTGGTGTTAGGCGCAATGAGAAAGGCGAAAAGCTCCTCCGTTGCCATGGATTCGCGGGCATTCGGCGTTTATAAAACGAGGACATGGCTTGAAAAACCGCAGATGAAAGTATATGATTTTATCTTTATTGCGTTTAGTGTTGTATTTACAGCCGGCATTTTATATTTGAATTATTCCTAAAAAGGAATTTCCGTGTCTTCCAGTATCGTCAAATTTGAAAACGTGTCTTTTTCGTACTACAGGGAAAAAAAACCCGCTCTTGACAGGATCGATCTGTCTGTTACTGAAGGGGAATTCCTCGCGGTGATGGGTGAAAACGGCGCAGGTAAGACTACTCTTTTAAGGTTGATTAACGGAATAATTCCCCATTGCACTGAGGGGCGGCTTTCTGGAACCGTTACTGTCGATGGTATACTCACCCGCGAATCTTCTGTTCCCCAGTTGGCGCTGAAGGTGGGAATGGCGCTTGACGATCCGGACGCTCAAATTTTTACATCGTCGGTATTAAATGAAGCGGCCTTCGGCCCTGAAAACCTTCTCGTTCCGCCGCATGAAGTGAAGGAGAGGGCGCAGTGGGCGCTGTCCGCCGTTGGCCTTGAAGGTTTTGAAGACAGGCGTCCCTCTACGCTTTCGGGCGGCGAAAAGCAGCGGCTTGCTATCGCCGCCGCTCTTGCAATGAAGGGGAAGATACTTGTTCTTGACGAACCCCTGTGCCGCCTTGACCCGCAGGGTGAAAAGGAAGTGATGTCTGTTTTACAGGACATACGCCGCAGGTATGGAATAACGATAATCATGGCGGCTCACGAAAGCAGCAGGATAGCCGCTTTCGCGGACAGGGTCTGCGTTCTTAATAACGGTCGTATCGCGGCGATAGACAACGCCGCTGATATTTTTGCCAATCATTCCCTGCTTGAGGAAAACGGCATACAGCCGCCCTTCGACGCTGATATTTTTTCACTTTTTTCTGTAAAGGAAAGCCGCTCCAACGAAAATGAAAATACGATTCCTGCCGTCAGTATAAAAGACCTTTACTATTCTTACGGACAAAGCGCGGCTATCGAAAACATAAACCTTTCAGTAGCGGATAATGAGTTTCTGGCAATTATCGGAAAAAACGGCTGCGGAAAAACAACCTTGCTAAAAAACATCGTTGGTCTTTTACGTCCGCTTTCAGGAGATATTTTTATCCGGGGAAAAAACACAAAGGAAATTTCTGTCAGTGATATTTCAAAGGAAGCCGGTTTTGTTATGCAAAACCCGGATAACCAGCTTTTTACAGATTCTGTTTATAACGAAGTATCCTTTGCGCTTAAAAACGCGAAATTAAAAAAAGATGAGATAACGCGGCGCGTAAATGAGGCTCTGGATACCGTAGGTTTGAAGGACGCTGACGCTTTTCCGCCTGCCCTGCCGCGCGCGGACAGAACAAAAACAGTTATCGCCTGCGTTCTTGCTATGGGCTGCAGGATCGTCATTTTTGACGAGATTGACACAGGGCAGGATTACAGGGGCAGCCGTCATATAATGGATATCGCCCGCGATCTTCACAAAAAGGGCTTTACAATTATTTATGTTACCCATAATATGTCCTTAGCGGCTCAATACGCGCACAGGCTGGTCGTGATGGAAAAAAACGGATT
>JGI24698J34947_10002366_pt1 | contig 10150 bp, 4 predicted proteins | sample TergutMp193P3_FD_34947 | JGI IMG/M metagenome (IMG submission 34947) | reverse complement strand
AAAACACAGCTCACGCTGGATATTGGCCAGAAGGAAACCCTGACGGCGACAGTGCTGCCGACTAACGCCACCAACCCAGGCCTCGTCTGGTCAAGCGACTCCCCTGCCAGCGTTAGCGTTACCCAGGAAGGGGAAGTTACAGCCCTGGCCGCCGGCGCCGCGACAATCAAAGCCGCCTCTGCGGCCAATCCCGACGTAAAGGACGAATGCGTCGTTTATGTTGACCCCGCAGGCCCGAAAGTGTATGTGGCAGGGAAAATGAACGATAAAGCCCACGTTTGGGTAAACAACAGGCCCCAATTGCTTGATTTTCAAAATGCTCAAACCAGCGACGCCAAATCCGTTTTTGTGTCGGATGACGGCAAAGTGTATGCAGCGGGATACGCGATCGTCAACTCGACCATTACTCCCGCGCTCTTTGTTGATGGGACGTCAAAAAACGTTTTCCATAATTCAAATCCAACAGAGGCTCGTTCTGTATTCGTGGCGGATGACGTAATACATGTAGTCGGCGCCGAACAACAGCCTGATTATCCCCGCGCCTTACATTGGATGGGAGACGCCGCCAACGAGCCTATTTCCCTCAGCACGAATGTGCAAAGCGAGGCTCATTCTGTTTATGTGGCAAATGGAATTAGTTATATAGCGGGGAGGCAGACAAACAGTACCGTCACTGATTCTTTAAGCGGAGGCAACTGCATATGGAGAAGCGATGGTGAAAGAGGAGACCTCTCTACGCCGCAAATGGAATACGGAGAGGCCCGTTCTGTCTTTCCATATAACGGAAACGTATATGCTGCGGGAACATCACGACACTCCCAAAATGGCAGGTTTTCCGCCGTACTCTGGACAACACGCACTACAGTTACTACCTATACCGTCTCTGGCAGCACTAACACGCAAGCAAACGCCGTTTATGTATCAGGCGATAAGCTTTATATGGCGGGAACATACACTAATTCCGGCGGGACATTTATTGCCGCGCTATGGGAATTTACGCTTAACGCGGCCGGCACTGCCGTACAGGGAACGCCGAGGATAGTGCAACTCTCAAATTCTGCCCTGGCGGAAGCTTCCCTTAATGCTCAGGCAAAGTCAATTTTTGTTGTAGGCGATGATGTGTACGTGGTGGGTTACGAGCAGGCAATGGGCGCCTCCTCCACTCCCGAAAACAGGGCGACTATCTGGAAGGGCAGTTGGGGCGGAGCATATACGGCTACGCGACCTAATGGTGAAATGCCATCAGACTATAGCTGCGTCTTCGTGAAATAAGGCCATATGGTTATAAGCAACCGGAAAAACAGAACAATGAAAGGGGCCTGCATGCCAAGTATAAGAAACATGCCTAAATGGCTTGTGTTTTTGTTACCCATTACACTTTCGCTCACATTGCTGGGCGTCGTCGGATGCTCAGGCAACGACAAAAAAGATATATCGCAACCTGTTTTGGATTCGGAAGCGGGGATAGCGAATATCACGGTGAACAGGGGAACACTGGACCCGCCTTACTCAGATGATGTAAGAAACTACGGCGTAGGCCCTTTACACGCAGAAGCGTCTGATTTTTCCATAACGGTGACGTTAAAGAGCGCTAAAGCCAAACTCACCATCAATGGAGACGCTGCTAATAGCGGCGCGGCTTTTCCCGTTGCCTTTCTTGACGGCAAAGCGGCGGCCAGGATAACCGTCGAGGCCGAAGACTCCAGAAACTCTAATATCGTTTTCGTTACAGCCAGCGTGAATAAGCCCAACACAACGGTATATATATACGACAGCATCGGCGGCAACCTGCTCGACGGCGACATCAAGCTGACGCTGAGAGACTCCCTTACCAACGAGCTGCTGGAAGAAGACATAGACTTTCCCGTTGAAGCCCAGGGCGCTATGTTTCTCGGCCTGGATAAAACAAGGAGATACAACATCTACGCCAGACGCCCCGACACAGCGGAAGGCTGCTTTGCCGATTTTGATCCCAGCAGGGAAAATTCTGTAAGGATTATTTCCCGCAAGGATTGGGTAAAGGCGCTCCCCGCCTCGGCGCCAATAGTTACCGATGTATCCTTTGCCGCCAACGGCAGCGGCTATGCCTGGCAATCAATGCCCCCTGGCGCCAACTACATTGCCGATACGAGAGACGCCCTGTGGTTCGTCAAAGTCACGGTAATAGCCGAGAGCAATATATATCATATGGGCAATGGAATGACCAACGGTCGTGGCGAAATCATGGTCAATATTGACGATATGCCTTTCAGCCACATAGGACAACAGCCCTGGTCGCCTGCGGATGTCACGCATATATACGCCGTGGGCCTGGGTTATTGGAACTACGCTAACGAGCCCGTTGTTGTTGACGGCAAACGATACGTAATGACGGATTTTTACTTTAACCTGGGTAACGCGCTGGCCTCCGGCGAACACTTTCTTGGCATAGTCGTATATGACTGGGCCAATAACAGAACTGAACAAAAGGTTTATCTCAACGTCACAAGCGCGCCGCAAGGCGCCGACGTTGACATCAGCAGCCCCAGCCCAACCGGCGCAGGTTGGTATTACGCGCGCGCCAGGACATACGGCATGCCCTATAACGGAGGTTTATACTCCACAGGGCCGAAAGACGTCATAGGGCCAACAGGGTCTGGAGAGCCAGCGACCGCCCCTCCCGACCCTGTTGGCCCCAATGGCGACACTGTGCTGGTGCAACTTGAATACAACTTCATGACAGGCTACAGGGGCTGGGAACTGCGCCGCGCCCTAAGCCCCGACGGCCCATTCGAGATAGCGCGAAGACGCGCCTACGCTACGCCGGCAACCGCTAATTACATCAACGTTATGGATACAGACCCCGGGTTGGTGGGGGGCGTCACTTACTACTACTATATCCGCTTCTTCAACAACATATCTTCCTATACCACCTCCGTGTTCACTGTACCGACCTTGCCCTCCTTCAACGTCAACCTGGTTTCGCCACCCAACCAGGCCGTGAGCGACACGCTGCGGCCCACATTCAGGTTCAACATGACCAGCGCCGCCCCGCTCAACAGTAACATTGTTGATTACGGGCGCTTCACTTTATACGTCAGGGACAAAATTGGCGCCGAAAAGCTGAAGGCCCGCTTTAATGTTGACTACCGCTATCTTGATGAAGAGGGCAACCCTGAGATAACCATCAATTGGCCCTACGACAGCTCTTGGTACAATGTCTATCCTTTTGACGAAGACGGCGAGCCGATCCTCAAAGACGCCTTTGTCTGGATTGAAGACAACGGCGCATTCGTTATTGACACAAATAAGGCCAATGAGCTATTCGGCTCAATGTTTACTATCGTCAACTTTGAGCCTGGCGTGGCTTATGAATGGGATATCTTTGGCGATCAAGCCAGCGGCGCCCCGAATTGGGGTTGGAGCGATAACAATTCCATGTATTTCCGCAAAAATCTTCCCTCTGCTTATGGCGCCGCTAAATACGCTGACTCCTACTCCAGTTATCCCGACGAAGGTTTAGGGGCTTTAAACGGCTACTTCACCTTAATCATGAACTCCAGCGCGAAATAAAAGAGGCAAAACATGAAATTATCTTGTATCAATTACTCCTTGGTCCTTGCCTCAGTTTTGGCGCTGGGCATCGGCTGTAACAGCGCAAACCCACAGGATGTTGGCGGCGGGCAGGGGACGCTCCCCGTCAAAGACATACCCGCCGTGAGCGCCCCAACGGTTCATTACAAATTTTATGAACCAGAAACTGAAGAAGGTCTGAAGAATGACACCAACTACGGCTACCTGATAGCCAAGGTAAAGCCCGGCTTTAAGACAGCCTGCTTTGAAAAAATGGGCTTTGCTGTAATGGGCGGCATAGCCGCCAACGGCGCGGTTTATCATCGCCTTTATAAAGAAAGCGGCGTGCTATCGGCCCTCAACCGCGCCAAAAAATATATCGGCGTTATCTTTATCGAGCCGGAAATGCCCTATTGTCTTCACGCCGTTGAAGCCAACCCGGTAACCTTAAATAACCCTGACAAATTTATAGTGGATAAAAGCCAGCACGCCGCCTTTACCACAAAGGCCTATGACGCCTGGATTAAGTATGGCTTCGGCAACCCCAACAATAAGCCGATAGTAGCCTCCATTGACACCGGCGTAAGATGGCGCCACAACGATTTGATAGCCCAGGTCAGACACGCTTTCTCCTGGTTTTTGCCCACAAGCTCCCTGAACTGGACAACCCACGCCGCGTTGGATGGCGGCACGCCGCTTGACGCCGAGGGAATGGTTGGCTTGCTGCCCGATTTTAAGCGCCCTTATAACGGCGCGATGTATTACAGCACAGATTATGCCGGCAGCAGCAGCGGCCACGGCACGCATACATCGGGCACCATAATAGCCACGGGTAATAACGGCGCGGGCGTAGCAGGCGTGTGCTGGAATAATGAGCTGATTCACTATAAAGGATTCGACTCAGGCGGGTACAGCACAAACTGGTCTCTCTGCGGCTCTCTCTGGCACTTGGCCAGGTGGAAAGAGGCCAATAATTACACTGCCGCCATACCGGTTAACGCCTCGTATGGCGGCTCTTTTGCCAGCCTGTTTGATCTGGATATGATTACACACGGCCTGCAGCACGGCATAATCATGGTGGCCAGCGCCGGTAACGACGGCCAGAGAATGGTCCGATACCCCGCCGCTTTCTCAGGCGTCATAGCCGTAGGCGCCTCAACGGGCGCAGATAAGCTGAAAGATTTTTCCTGTTATGGCCCCCACCTATCCGTCGTGGCCCCGGGAGACAATATCGTCTCAACATACGATATTGCTAATCCAACCCTGGAATATCTTTCCAACTCACAAGGCATAGAGATTGCCAACAATTCATATCAATGGATGGACGGCACATCCATGTCGGCGCCCCAGGTAACAGGGCTTATCGGCTACATGCTTAACTTTAATCCCACGTTAAAGGTTGATCAGATAAAGACCTGCATTGAGCAAAACGCCGATTTTATTGACGGCGAAACGGGCTTTTCAGATAAATACGGCTGGGGCCGCATAAACGTGCTGAAAACCATAGAAGCCGTCATCGCCGACGCCAACAGCGGCGCGACGCCCCCTTCAAATTACGTTCTTGCCCCCGTAAAAGTAAAAGCGCCCACGGACACAATGAGTGATATCAGCGTCTATCTCTACAACTGCAGCGAGGACGGCGCTATTCAAAACTACGTGGCTTCCGCGATAATTGGCGAATATATAACCGACGCGCTCACAGGCGGCAGAGAAGCTAATATAGCCTATTTCAATATGCTAAAGCCAGGTCGCTATATAGCAAAAGCGGCATACTTCGGCGCTGTGGCCGCCACCGAGCCGTTTAACGTCAGCGCCGCGCAAAGCCAGACGATGGAAGTAGCATTAGGCTTTGGCGGCGCTGAAATTCAGGTTCTGACCATTCAGACCTTCCCGACGCAGGATATATTCAACTCAAACTACAATAATATCTGTGATCCGGTGATTAATATTTCTGATTCTACCGGCGCTGAGATAGCGTTCCTTGACGAATACTTCTGGGACACGCTGAGACTTGCCATGCCTGGTAATCCTGGAGATTATTATATACACATAACGGATTACTATGGCAACAATAATCCGGGCGAATACGCCATGTGGGTTACCACGGGAGCGACATGGGCGCCGGATAATTATAACGACTGGGTTTATAATAGTAGTGAAAACAAAGAATATCCTGTCGCCCCCGGCGACTTTGCGTCCCCCACCGGCGGCGCTCAGAGCGCCCAGGCTCAGTCCAGGGGAACTGCCCAGACGGTTGACTTTAACAGGATTTACTATGCCCGTTTCAACGGCGCCGGCGGTACCGGCGGCGCCGTTGGTCACTGGTACAAATTCAATGTTCAGTAACAAAGGGGAGAATCAACCCATGAAGAAACATATCTGCTTCCTTATAGCGGCCGCTATGGCTATGCTGTTTTCATTTGCAGCCTGCTCTGGCGACGACGTTAATGTGACAGGCGTAACGCTCAATAAGGCTACGGCGTCAATATACGCAGGCGCCAGCGAGAATCTCACGGAAACCGTGCTGCCTGAGAACGCCGCTAACAAAAAGGTGTCATGGTCAACCAGCGACGCGAGAGTAGCTATAGTATCAGACGGCAGTGTAAGCGGCGTTGCCCCGGGTTCAGCCAATATCACCGTCACTACAGAAGACGGTAATTTTAGCGCAACCTGCGTTGTCGCCGTATCCATTCCGCCTCCCACGGGCGTGAGCCTGAATAAAGCGGCTACGACAATCCTGGCGGGCATGGATGAGCGCCTGACGGCCACGGTGACGCCGCCAGAGGCAGACCAGAGAGTAATCTGGACAAGCAGTAATCATGCCGTAGCCTCCATAGCCAAAGACGGCGACGGCACGGTTATAGCGATGGCAGGCCCCGGCACAGCCAATATCACTGCTACATCCTCAGATGGCAAAATTACCTCACCCCCCTGCGCCGTAACCGTAACGCCTAATATAATAGTAGCTACAGACCTGATAGTAGTTCCATCGTCATTGACGCTGATGGCGCCAATACCTGCGGCGCCGGACAGGGATACAACCGTGCGGTTATCGGCAGTCATTGCCCCGCCCAACGCCCCGCCCTCAAGCATTGCATGGAGCGTCAGCGACCCTGCAAAGGCCTCGGTCAGCAGTGGTTTTGTCAGGGCTTTAGCCAGCGGCAATGTTGATATTATAGCCGCCTCGGGCGAGCTTATGGGAATCTGCTCCCTGACGGTCACTGATCCCGTCAGGGTTGCCGGCATTACGGTAGCCCCCGCCGCGACAACGATTGCGGTCGGGAATACCCGGCAGATGAGCGCCACCGTGACCCCCGCCACGGCCACATACCCAAACCATAGCTGGTCCAGCAATGATACCAACATAGCTACAGTATCCGATACAGGACTTGTAACGGCCCTGAGGCCTGGCGCCGCGATCATCACGGCTACCACCCTCGACGGCAATCATTCATCAAGCGGCGCGATAACCGTTGCCCCCGCTGCGGTTACCGGCGTATCAATCATACCTGCCCTCGCCGAATGCTTGCTTAACGAAACGGTGCGGTTGAGGGCCAGCGTGCGGCCATCATACGCGGAAAATAAAAACGTGACCTGGAGTTCCCTCAATCCCGCCATTGCGACGGTTGACGCCTCCGGCCTCGTGACGGGCCGCCAGCCCGGCAAGGCGACAATCACCGCCGTCACCCAGCAGGGAGGGTTTAGCGCCGCCTGCACAGTGACCGTAGTGACCGAGTTGTCCCCTGTGAATATCTATTACTCTGGGGAACACGATAACAACGATCCTAACCCAATATGGGGCAAAAATGATAATTTATATTATCTGGACCCCAGAAGATACGATTGGGGTCAGGGTCAGGGTATAGCTGTTGACGATTACGGCGATGTGTATATAGCCGGCTGGAATGATAACATATCCGGCGCCCGTCATCAGGCCGTCGTCTGGAAAAACGGCTTGTCCGGCTATCAAGCGCTCCACAATCCTTTTAACGATGGATTTTCTGGATATTCCGAGGCGACGTCCATCTTTGTTGATGGCGCAACCCAATATGTTGCGGGGTGGATTGGCGCCAGCCCTAATCTGCAATGCCCATGCATATGGGTAAACGGTCAGGTTAAAGAACTGCCCAGGATGTCGCCGGATTCGCGACATGGAAGATGCTTTTCCGTCACCGTCTCAGACGACATCGTCTATGTAGCCGGCCAGGATAGTGACGACCAGGGCGGCGCCTGGAGGGCCGCGGTCTGGAAAGACGATGGTATAGACGCGCAACTGACCAGGCTCCATCCGGACGGAAAGCTTGCGTCTTATGCTGTGTCTGTCTCTGTATCCAACAACAACGTGTACGCGGCGGGGTATTACTGGAACGGTACGAGCATTGACGATCCCATCAGGGCCGCGCTCTGGAAAAACGGCGTAATGCAGGAAATAACCCACTTCCCAGGCGCCAAATCTGAAACGGTCACATCCGTATTTGCGGATGGCGCTGATGTGTACATGGTGGGAACCATTACGTTTTGGGATGAAAATAATGGGAGGGATTATTATGCCCCCGCGATTTGGGAAAACGGCGCGGGAAGATTGCTCCTCGACAACCCCAATTTGAACGCGTATGCATATTCTGTCTGTGTGAACCGCGGAATCGCGTATGTGGGAGGGACGATAAATGTTTATGACGCAGACCGAAATATAGTGTCTGGCTATTTGACGATATGGAAAAATGGCGAGCCCGCATCCGTTCTTCCCCCGGCAAACTCCCTGCGCAATTATTACTGGCGCCCAATGTCCATATTCGTGTCTATTTATTAACAGATAGCCCCTGATATAACGCGCCAATGGCGGCTGGAACGCTGATGCGCGCGCTTATTTACCCCCTTTTTTAAGGAGAATCCATGAGGAAGCGCCTCTATCTATTAATCGCGGCTATCCTGGCCATGATGTTTTCGTTTACAACCATCGCCTGTAACAGCGGCGACGACGATGAGCCTGATACAGTAAGCGTAACGGGCGTCACGATGTCCCAGCGGTCAGCAACGATTGAGGTAAACGCAACGCTGGCTCTCACGGCAACCATAGCGCCTGGTAACGCCACGAACAAGGCCCTGAGCTGGTCTAGCGGCGATAACACAAAGGCAACGGTATCAAACGGCACGGTTACAGGTGTAGCCGAAGGCGACGCGATAATCACGGTTACAACCCAGGACGGCAGTTTTAAAGATAGCTGCAGCGTGACAGTATTCAACGCGCCTCCTCCTCCGCCTCCGCCGCCTCCTCCTCCTCCGCCGCCTCCTCCTCCTCCTCCTCTGGAAGGTGTGTATGTGGCGGGCATGGTGGATATACCAAACACACCCCGGGCGATGGCCGTGTATTGGAAAGACGGAGAGCGCGTAAATCTTGCTACAGACACGCAGATTTCAGGCGACGTCTGGTCAGAGGCTTATTCAATTTGTGTTGACGACGCCGGCAACGTCTATGTGGCCGGATGCCGCGATGACACAAGATTTATAGACTCTTTGCGGGACGCGCCGGTTTTATGGAAAAACGATTCCGGTAGCCAGACACTCTTAAACCCTCCAAATACCTTATATGATCAGAAAGCGAATTCCGTCTTTGCATCGGGGGGCAAAGTATATGTAGCGACAAGTGATTCAAATCGCAACGGGTATGGCTTACCCAAGCTCTATACAAACGGGACGCCGCAGGTTTTAAGTTCCAGCGCTGGCGCCGCCGAAGCGCTTTCTGTCTTTGTAGCGGGCGATATACCATACGTAGCGGGCGCCGATTATCTTTCTGGCAGCACCGCTTACGCCGTGTATTGGGAAGGAGGCAACCGCCGCAGCATGGAGGCGGACGGACCCGCATGGGGCAGCTCTGTCTTTGTATCCGGCTCAGACGTATATGTCGCCGGAGCGCATCGTAATATTGACGGCGTTGAGACTCCCACTGTCTGGAAGAACGGCGCTGTTTTTGCCACTTACCCCGTTGCGTCTGGATATCAATATGGGTGGATAGCGTCTGTCTATGTGGTAGGCGGCGATGTATACACGGCAGGCTTTATCGCTGGCGGTGATCATATAAGCGCTATTGCCATGGCATGGAAAAACGATTCAGTGTTGTATGAGCTTACCCCCTCTAACGCAGGGCTAGCCAATTCCATTTATGTACACAATAACAACGTGTATGTAGCGGGCGCTGAGCTAATAGGATCAAACCAGGCCGCCACGCTATGGGTAAACGGTAGCCCCACGCGCCTAAGCGAAGGGGGTAGATACGACACGGCCTATAGTGTTTTTGTAAAAGCCGACAGTCCCGCTTCAATGTCCCCGTGACAGACGTTACAGTGGCCCCAACCACAGCTAGTTTTTTAACTCGAGGTAATTGCAAAACCTCCTGGAAACGTCGCGCGCCTGTGCGCATTTTTTGAAAAATGCGGGTCTGGCGCCCGTGTTTCCGGCAAAGCTGGAGGTTTTGCAATTAGCTCACCCCTCTTTCTTTTTTCAAGGAGAATCCATGAGAAAGCGCATCTCATACCTGTTATCGGCTCTTGTGGCGCTGATGCTTACCGCTATAGCCTGCGGAGGAGGCGGCAAAAAAGAA
>JGI24698J34947_10002364_pt1 | contig 10152 bp, 8 predicted proteins | sample TergutMp193P3_FD_34947 | JGI IMG/M metagenome (IMG submission 34947) | reverse complement strand
ACTTGGCCAGGCCGCCGGTTTCGGCGCGCAGTTTAACCGGTTTGAATCCCACCGCATGAACAACGGGCAGTACGCCGTTGTTCTGAGGTCTTACCGCTGGGCCGCCAACTGGTCCGGCATAGCAAAGGAAAGCAGCAGCCCGCAGCGCGCGGCAATTATTTCGATTAACGGTTCGTTTATGGCCGCCGAATTCTTCCCCAATATGGCGTTCCACCCCGCCCACGGGCTTATCGGAATCAGAAGCGGCCGCGCCGTTTCTCTGGGCAAGCCGGTAACGGCGCCCTCCAACCGCAGCCAGACAAACCTATGGGCAATAACCGACGGCGCGGATCACAAAGACTCGGTAAGCAGGTATATAATGAACGCCAAACCCACCGAACTTACCGTAGACCTGGGAACGTCGCATAAACTCAACGGAATGGCGTTGTCCACCCATCAGGGCTACGGCTCCGACGTTTCGTATCAATTTGTCCTTCACGGAAGCCAGAACAATTCGACTTGGGAAGCGATTGAATTAAGGACCAACGGTACGGTGAAAGACACCAACGCCAACGGTTGGCCGGGCTTTGTGCCCCTTGATATACCGACCGATAACCCGTACCGCTATGTCAGGCTTACGGTAAACGCCGTAAAAGACAGCCGCCACAGCGATGAAGATAAATCAACATGGGACTGGGGCACCGGTATTTACGAATTGTATTTGTACGGCGTGGAGAGTAATTAGGAAACCTAATTCTTTTGTAACATGGCTTGCCTGAGAACAGCATTGGCCCTGGTTTGATAACCGGGGCCGGCCTGTTTCAGCCATTCAAGAACATCCGCATCAAGGCGTAACTGCACAACTTTTTTTATTGGTTTGTAGAATCGCGCGTCGGGGTACTTTGGTTTAAATTCGTGCAATTGTTCCTCTGTCTGTACCGGACAATCGCTATAATCTTTTGTCTTAAAATTTTGCAACTCCGCTATTCGTTCATCGCTCATAGCCGGTAATTTGTCGCCTGTAGTTTTCGTCATAATACTTCCTTTCGTGCGGTTCGGCTAACCGGGCGGAGATTATTCGAATTCTTTCTCCACGCTCGGTATAAGATAAGAAGAAGTAAATACGCATATCAAAAGACGCTATGCCCTTCATGCGTATCTCATCCAAATTTGAGTGGTCTCGATCATAGGCTTCCATGAAAAACGGGTCGTCAAATACGGCAAGAATTTCCTCAAAAAAGAAACCGTGGTCTTCTTTGTTTTGGATATTCTTGTTTTCGTCCCACTCAAAACGACCGTCAGGACTAACAATTGTCCCCATACATAATAGTATGTACGTTTTTGTAAATTGTCAAGTTCGATTGGCAATCACTGCTGTCCGGCAGATTTCCGCCGGTACTCTTGTACCTTGCAAAAATATTTTGTATGTTTAATAATGAGTTGGAAGTGAGGCGGCGTAGACGCCGGTTTTGTACAAAAGGGGATTTTCATGCGAAGGGCGACGCTCGGTCGAAAACTGTGGGACTGTAAAACGCTTATCTTAATGACCGTACCGGCGATTGCCTTTTTTATTGTTTTCGCTTATATCCCCATGCCGGGCGCGTATATTGCCTTTACCAATTTTCAATACAACAAGGGTATTTTTGGCAGCGATTTTGTCGGGTTTAACAATTTTAAGTTCCTTATAAGTTCGGGCAAACTGTGGGAGCTTACCCGCAATACGATCCTGTACAACATAGCTTTTATCGGTTTGGGGACCTTCCTTCAGATTTTTATTGCCGTTTTGATAAACGAGATACGGCTGAAGTGGTTTAAAAGAGTCAGCCAGACCATCATGTTCCTGCCCTATTTTATCTCCGCCGTTCTGGTTGGTTTTCTTGCCTTTAGCGTGTTGAATTACGACTTTGGCTTTATTCCCAATCTTATCCGGCAGTTGGGAGGGGAGGCGCCGAAGTTTTACTCGAATCCGGCGGCGTGGCCGATCATTATTGTGCTGGTACAGTTGTGGCAGAGTACCGGCTACGGTTCTATCGTGTATTTTGCCACTATCTGCGGTATCGATACTTCCATTTACGAGGCCGCGGAAATTGACGGGGCAAACGCCGTCCAGAAAATCTGGTATATCATTCTTCCCAGCCTGAAGCCGACGATTGTTATTCTGTTGCTGTTCTCTATAGGCGGGATTGTCAAAGGGAATTTCGGCCTGTTCTATAATCTGGTCGGGACGGCCAACGCCACTTTGCAGCCCTATACGGACATTATCGAAACCTTTGTGTACCGTACCTTGATTAACCAGTTCAATTTCGCGTATTCGGCAGCGACGGGATTGTACCAGTCAACTATCGGTTTTGCCATTGTTATGACGGCAAATTTCATTATCAAAAAAATTGAGCCGGATTACGCGTTGTTTTAGGGGTTTGCTAATGAATTTACTACTAATGAATTTACCAATAAAGGATTTTCAATGAAGGTTAAAAAAGACGCCGTCTCCACGGCGCTCGCGATATTTGCCTATTGTTTTGTCAGCGTTTTTACGCTCCTCTGTCTGCTGCCTTTTTTAATGATGATTTCCGCTTCGCTCAGTTCCGAAGTGGCGATTTCTACCAGAGGCATCGGTATTTTTCCAAAAGATTTTTCCGTAGAGGCTTATAAATTCGCGTTTTTGACTCCCCGGTTTCTTATCGGGTCGTATGTTGTTACCATTATTCTTACCGTTTCCGGCACTTTGTTGGGGCTGTTCCTCATCGCCATGACCGGTTATGCGCTATACCGCCCCGACTTTTTCCTTCGGGGCAAGATAGCTTTCTTTTTTTACTTTACCACGCTTTTTTCCGCCGGCCTGGCGCCCTCGTACCTCTGGATGACCAAGTACCTTAAACTTCAAAATAATTACCTTGCCGTGTTTCTGCCCCTGCTGATGTCTCCCTGGCTGATCATTCTGATGCGGAGTTTTATGAAATCGATTCCCTTTGAAATAACCGAGTCCGGCAAGATTGACGGCGCGGGGGATTTCAGAATTTTTGTTTCGCTGATCTTTCCTATGGTAAAGCCGGCCCTTGCCACTATCGGGCTGTTCCTCGCCCTCAGTTACTGGAACGAATGGTACAATTCGATGCTGTATCTGGGCAGCCTTGACTATAAGCCTTTGCAGTATTACCTGTACCGGATCGTCAACGAGGCCAACGCCCTGAGGGATTCACTTGCCGGGGCAAATATTGTATTATTGAATCTGCCGACGAATACGCTGAAAATGGCGACGGCTGTGCTGACTACGGGGCCAATCATCATGCTGTACCCCTTTGTCCAGCGGTATTTTATTTCGGGTATTGTTGTCGGTTCCGTAAAGGGATAATTGGAGAAACATCATAAACTTAAGAATAAAAAACCACGGAATATCATTGATAAGGAGTTGTTATGAAATTTATTAAAATGAAATTTGTCAAAAAGTTCGCGGCGCTGTTGTTTATCGCCGTGGGGATTGTTTTTGCAAACTGCGGCGGCGGCAATAAACCGGTGAAGATTGTTATGCTTGTTCTGGGAAACAGGCCGACCAATAACAGGACGGCTGTCGCCATTAAGGAGATCAACAAGCGGCTTACTCCGGAGCTTAACGTTGAATTCGATATTCGCCATATTGAGTGGACCGACTGGCAGACCCGTTATCAGCTTGCGCTGGCTTCCGGCGACTCAGGGTTCGACCTTGTGATAACGGCGACCGACTGGCTTTTCGCGTGGGAAATTGTCCGCAGGGGCGGCTTTATGCCGATGACGCCGGAAATGCTGCGGGAAAACGCCCCCCGCACATGGGAAGAGGTAACGCCCGCCCACTGGGACCTCTGTACCTATGACGGCAAGATATGGTTTATCCCCGAAGATCAGTTTACCCAGTATACCAACCACGGTTTCTACTGGCGCGGAGACTGGGGAAGAGAGGGCGGCGTTGAACAAGTTACCACTTTTGAGGAACTGGAAGCGTACTTTGACGCGGTAAAAAAGAATCATCCTGAAGCCTATCCCTGGGATGTGGACGGCTCCGCTATAGGCGGCACTGCCCTGGACGGTTACCTTACCAGCAACACCGAGACCCAGACGATCATCGGTATTGCAACGGGCAACAGCGCCATTTTCCGTTACCGCAACGGCGATCCCTACACCGTAGTCAGCCCCTACATGGACGGCAATGAACTGATTGACGCCGTCAGGATGTTTGAACGCTGGAACAGAAAAGGATTCTGGCGGGAGGACGTGCTGAATTACCGGGGCCTGACCCGCGACCTTATGTACGCGGGGCTTTCCGGCGCGGAGCAGCACCACACCATGACCTATTATTCCACGATTCGTCCGACAATGGACAGGGAGCAGCCCGGTTCCGATACGCAATTCTTTTATTTCGGTATGCAAAACAACAATGTCAACAAAGACCTGTTAACCCACGGCGCCATGGCAATCAACGCCGCTTCCAAAAACCCCGGGCTTGCCCTGCAGGTGTATGATTTACTCCGCAACGACAGGGAAATTTATATGCTTCTTAACTACGGCATTGAGGGCGAGGACTATGTCTGGAACCCCGACGGCACGCTGGGAAGGCCCGAAGGCTGGGACGCCATGCGCAACGGCCTTGCCACCAATTTCTGGGGCGGCCGCATGGACGAATTTGAGCCGGTTATGGATACGTGGTATGCGGGCACCCGTGAGTTGATTGAGCATTTGAACAGTTTTGCCCGCGAATACCCGCTTGAAAAATTCGCCTTTGACAATACCAAAGTGGCCGTAGAGGTTGCCGCCGTCGGCAATGTCTGCGCTTCCCATCTTGGCTTGATGTCCTTCGGAAAAACCGGAATTAGCCCCGAAGAAGCCGTCGCCAATTTCCGCCGGGATTTAAGGGCCGCCGGTTACGATAAAATAAAAGCGGAGATACAGGCACAGCTTGACGCTTTTCGCGCGGGGGAGTAAGGGGAATAATTTCATGGGATGAGCGGCGGTTGGGGCAGCGACTCTAAACCTTTTTTACGAAAATTTTCCCGGCTTTGACACGGATTACCCGAACACCCCTGCCGGCCTCTACAAACTCACCGTCTGTTCTCGCATCGTAAATTTCATTATCAATTAAAACTGTTCCCGAAGGCCGCATATCCGTATCGGTAACGCCTGTTTTTCCGATTAGAGCAGCGTAATCCTTATCTTTCACATTCATTATCATAGTATCCGCCCGGATATTTTCAAGGCCTACACTTCCGTTAAATATTTCCAATAACGTTTTGGCATGAACCTGCGCTGCAAATCGGGGTTGTTCCGGCTTTCATTGTTGATTGCCTTGTGATAATTCCGCCAAAGATTCTCCCATTCGCCGTTTTGCGGTTTTTCCGTAGACAGGTCTTCAGACAAGCCTTCGTTCACGCCGAAAAGTTCTAGCCCCCCGCCGGCGCCGCGCAGGCAGAGGCGGCGTTTTTCGTCAATGACAGCCCAGGGCGTTTCTCCAAAGCGTCCCCTGAAATGGGGCCCCAGCGCAGGCAGGATAAAATGATCCGGCTCGCAGCGGGCAACATACACGCCGTTTTCATCGGGGCAAAAACGCAGCAGCCCCATCAGCCGGTTGATTTCATGCCAAACCTTGTACGCCGCCGCCCGCACTGCCAGCGCGTCGGGATCGCCTCTGTCGGTCGCGGCTTGTTCCGCCGCCTGTCTTTCCGCGGTTTCAATTAACTCGCGGCGCGAATCGTGTTTCTGGCAGGCGGAGGCCCCGGCAGCCTTGCTGGCAGCCGCGCTAGCAGCTACGTTGGCAGCCGCGTTGTCAGCCGCCGCAAAAATTTTCCGCCCGAAACGAATTGTTTCATTAATGACAGGAAGCTCGCTCATCCATGCATGGACAACCGCGTCAAAGGCGTCAACGGAAAGCTCGTACAGGCGGCGGGCATTTTCCGGCAAAATTGAAAAATCAACGGCGGCATCCTGGCGTATCATGGCAACTATGGCAATATCCAATTCGTTGACAGCGGGGATATGCCCGTCATTTTTTCCGGTTTCCCCAAAAAGATCAGGCTGACCGCCGCCGCCGCCACAGGGGACGATTACTTCGGCTTTTCCGTTCATGCGGTCAAATAACCAAACAAGGCTCATGCTGGTACTATACATTAGTTAAGGGTTTATTGCAATGGGGGAATAACCCAGAGCAACAATGCTTACTATGGATTGCGTAAACCCGGCAAAGGGAGGCGGGGCGGGCAGCGGGGGCGGCAAAAAACTGGGGGAGTCCGCTTGCGGAGCCACTGCCCGATTCTTGCTATACAACCTATCATCCAGTAATTCGTAATATAGGGTTATTGCCTTGTTCTGTGCATCGGGCAGCATATAATGGAACTCACGGCGTTGCTTTTCCTCGCTCGTCTCCTCCAGCGGGGAGACCCAGAAATTTTTGCCGCCCCCGCTGCCCGCCCCGCCCCCCTTTGCCGACATTATACGGTACATTATGCTTCCAAATCAGTAATGCGGTTGCCCTGATTTTTTCCATTTCTTCCTTCACCTTTTCGGTAATTTTCTATATAATTGAAGGGTTATGGCTGAGAAACCGGATTTACAATCCGCCAACCCGTTAATCGTACAAAGCGACAGGACTCTGCTGCTTGATGTTCACTCTGAAAAAGCCGACGAGGCCCGTTCGGCCATATTGCCTTTTGCCGAACTGGAAAAGTCGCCGGAGCATATTCATACATATCGCATAACGCCTCTGTCCCTTTGGAACGCCGCCAGCGCGGGTTTTACTTCGACGGACATTATACAGGCGCTTGGCAGATACAGCCGGTATCAAATTCCTTCCGGCATAACCGAAACCTTTTCCGATATTATGTCCCGCTACGGCAAAATCAGAATGATTGCCAACAAGGACAATGAGGACGAATTATTTNTGGAGATAAAAGACCCGGCGATCAGGGCCGAGGTTGAAGCGGTAAAATCACTTGGAAAATGTTTGGTTAAAACCAATAANGGCTTTTTGCTGANGCTGATCGATCGCGGAACGGTCAAGCGGGAATTAATCCGGCAGGGATGGCCGGTGCGGGACGAAGCGCCTTTGNTTAAAGGCGANGCTTTTAGCATAAGGCTGCGCAATGAAAGCCGTTCGGGAAGGCCCTTTGCTCCCAGAGATTACCAGATCGAGGCGGCGCATTCGGTACTGGGAGACGGCGGCCCCGGCGCCGGTTACGGAGTGGTGGCGCTGCCTTGCGGATCGGGCAAAACCATTGTCGGCATGGTAATAATGTCGCTCTTGTCAACCAATACCCTTATACTCACAACCAACGTCGCCGCGGCGCATCAGTGGATCGACGAGCTGCTGGATAAAACCGAATTAACAAACGAAGACATTGCCGAATATTCGGGCGACTCAAAGTCAGTAGCGCCGGTTACCATTGCCACCTATCAAATTATTACATGGCGGCCCAGCCGCGGCGCGGATTTCCCTCATTACAAATTATTCCGCCAGCGGCATTGGGGGCTTATCATTTATGACGAAGTACACCTGCTGCCGGCGCCCGTATTTCGCGTAACGGCGGAATTGCAGGCGGTTCGGCGGCTTGGGCTGACGGCGACTTTAATCCGTGAAGATGGCGCCGAAGACGCTGTATTCAGCCTTGTGGGGCCCAAGCGTTACGACGTGCCCTGGAAGGAACTTGAAAGCAAGGGCTGGATTGCCGAGGCGGTCTGTACGGAAATCCGTCTGAACCTGCCGGAATGCCTTAAAATTCCCTATGCGGTCGCCTCTTCCCGCGAAAAATACCGCATTGCCAGCGAAAATCCGCAAAAAGAAAACATTGCCCTGCAGCTTGTGGGAAATCACCCCGGCGATCAGATTATTGTCATAGGCCAGTATCTGTCACAGCTTAATTCCCTTGCGAGGCTGCTGAAAGCGCCCCTGATCACTGGAAAAACACCTAACGCCGAAAGGGAACGGGTCTACAACAGCTTCAAACGCGGAGAGATAAAGTTAATTGTTGTTTCAAAGGTTGCCAATTTCGCCATCGATTTGCCGGACGCTTCAATGGCGATACAGGTTTCCGGCTCGTTTGGATCGCGGCAGGAGGAAGCGCAGCGGCTGGGACGGATTCTACGGCCAAAGGGGCGCGGCTCGGACGGCGTTAACCGTAACGTGCTATTTTTTACGCTGGTTTCACGATACACCGTGGAAGAAGATTTTGCGGCAAACCGTCAAAAGTTTTTGGCGGAACAGGGATACAAATATTCGATTCAACACTGGAATCAACACCGGAGCGTACAGGTATGAAAAACGATATATTCCGTCCGGTTGAATTCTGGAAAGAATCTTTAACAACTCTGCCGGAAAACGCATTTTTTGAACTTTTGCGGACTGTATTCGGAAAAATAAAAACTCCGTTTAACAAGCAAATTTTAACAGCCGATCTTGAAAAATTTCTTTCCAGAAACGACATTCAAAAGAACATTGCCTGTTATATTGACCAGGATGACGCGCGCATTATCTGCGCGGTTGCCGCTCTCAATGAGCCGTCCCCGCAGGACATGGAGGCTTTCTTTTCAGGCGATCAGCCTGACGATATAGACCCCGTGGAACTGCATGATCGGATCGTCAATCTGGAAGAACGCTTCATCCTGTACCGCTTTTTTGAAAAAGAGCAAAGCCGTCTGGCGTTAAACCCCGTGCTGTCGCCCGTGCTGTTACCCTATACCAAAGACAGGCATACCCTGTTTCCGTCTTTTGCTTTGACTGAATTGCCTGACGGGGAAACAGGGCCTGACAGTATAGTTTTTGACGACCGCATTCTGACGGCGCTGTTTTCTTTTGTTTCGCAGGCAGACATATATTACAGGCCGGAAGGAGGTATGCGCCAAAAAACAATTAACGCGGCAAAAAATGTTTTTCCCGGCCTGCCCTTTGAAACCTTCATGGGCGGCTTGCGGATATTGGGGCTGTTTTCCGCCGACAGCGGCGCCGGTGGCGGCGCTGGCAGCGGCGGAAAAATTACCGGCGATTACCATAAATTCACCGCGTTTGGAGGCTTGAGCCGTCAGGAACGGCTGGCGTACTGCGCGGCAAGCCTTGTGTGTTTCGGCAACGCGGCGTCCCTTACGGAAGACAAGCCTTCCTCGACAGAATATTCCCCCTGGCTATTTCGCGTAACGGTACGGGATTACGCGGCGTTGATTAACAGTATCTGCAATTCACTTGATCCCGATCGCCTGTACCCCCCGACGGCGCTGCACAGGCTGATATATCTACTGAAACACAATAACAATGAAATTAGCAATGAAAGGCCTATCACTGAAAGGCCTGTAACTGAAAAGCCTACCAACGAAAAACCTATCAACGAAAGACTTATCGAAGCGATGGAACAAACCGGCCTGCTTGTTTTGCTTTCAGACAAGTACCGCCGCAAACCTCAATTGGCGGACGCTCCCCTGCCCGGTTCTACGGTAATCGCAATGGATTCCTCTTTAACCGTATTGGTATACCCTGAAATTGCGTATAACGACGCGCTGGACCTTGCCGCTTTTACCGCCGTTGTCGAAGCGGGCCAGACAGTCCGCCTGCAACTAAGCCGCGATTCGGCGGTCTCTGCCTATGACCGGGGCGTGAGCGCTTCCTCCATTATTGAACTGTTACAGCGGCTTTCAAATAACCGCATTGACGAAAACCTTGTTTTCAGCCTGCGCGACTGGGAAAAACGCCATCGGGAAGTAACGCTGCGCAGAGGGCTTGTGCTGACGCTTTCGCCGGAACACCAGTATCTGGCGGAAACAAAGCCGCTTGCCGCGCTTATTTTGGAAACCCTTGCGCCCGGAATTTATATGCTGCATGAATCGGCGGCGGAAAAAGCCCCGGAAGTATTGCGAAAAGCGGGCGTTGCCATTATTGCCCGCCGGGAAGAATCCGCGCAGGCAGGCGAAAATGAATATCGCGGCTCCGGCACGCGGTTTTACGCCGGCGAATATTCCTTTACAGCTAACAAATCATTTTACGCGCCGCTCCATGCTTCCCATGCCGAAAAGCTTTCGCCTGTTTCCGTAAATAACGCCGCTTCGGCGTCTACCTTAATCGAAGGTTTTCGCGCTATGCTGGATAAGGAGCGGCATGGAAAGGAAGAGCATGACGAGCTTGCCGCCCGCATTGACCGGCGGCTGATACTGTGCGAATCCCAACTGCGG
>JGI24698J34947_10002363_pt1 | contig 10154 bp, 5 predicted proteins | sample TergutMp193P3_FD_34947 | JGI IMG/M metagenome (IMG submission 34947) | reverse complement strand
ACATTAAAACGTCGTCTGTCGCCATTAACGCGACACGGAGGGTAGGATAGTGGCTATTCCGCCTGGTTTGGGACCAGGATGTCGGGGGTTCAAATCCCCCCCTTCCGAGAAATTTATTTAAAAGCGAAAAAATTTATATTACAACCAATAAAAAAATAATGAACTAACAGATCGGGGGATTTGAACCGAAGCGCTCCTTGAGTGATTCCAAGGCGAAGCCTTGCCAGAAAAAAACCCGGCGCAGGACGCGCCGGGGAGCGCGCAGGCGGCCTGGAAGCCCGAAACAGGATGTTGAGGGCTGGAAGGCAAATCCCCCCCTTCCGAGAAATTTTTTAAAAGCAATAAATTTTTATTTTTTTCAAAAAAAATTTTATAAACTGACAGATCGGGGGATTTGAAACTGCGCGCTCCTTGACAAATTCCAAGGCGAAGCCTTGCTTAGAAAAAAATCCGGCGCAGGACGCGCCGGGGAGCGCGCAGGGCGCGTGCACGGCTGACTGAAGTCAGCCTACCTTCACGGAAATGGCAGCATTAATTTACGCTACGCCGTTTAGCATTTATTGGAGAGACAGTCCTTTGGACTGCATGAATCGGGCGGGGGGTGGAGGGAGCAAACAGGATGTTTGCGACCGGAACCCCAAATCCCCCCCTTCCGGAAGATGTATGTTTCGTGATAAAAAGCTCACTTTTCTTCGCGGCGCGCACGGCTGGCTAAAGCCAGCCTGCCTTTATTACACGCTGTTGAGTTTTCTTGCGCCGGGACGTTTAAATTTTTATTATCTACACCGCTATGCGGTGCCTTTACTTGTCCCCCCTTCCGATTAAATTTATTTAAAAGCGAAAAAATTTATATTACAACCAATAAAAAAATTATGGACTGACAGATCGGGGGATTTTTACCACGCTCAGTTAACGCACATGGGATATCAAGCGTGTGTTGTGCTATTATTGGATGAATAATTTACAGAAAAGCCGGCTTGACAAACATGATAAAATTTGGCTTAATTAAGAAAGAAGAAAGAAAAAATATGCCATATTGCGATAAAAAAGTTATATCCTTTATATTAACAACACAATGTAACTTGCGCTGCACTTATTGTTATGGCGCCCGGAATGCCGAAAAACGTGTTTTGGATTGGAACTTCGCGAAGCGTGTTTTGGAGGACTATGTCGGCGGNGTCGGCGGAATAAAACAGATTCGTTTTTTTGGCGATGGTGAGCCCACGACCGAAATGGATCTGTTAAAAAGAATCTGCCGGGAGGCAAAAGACCTGGAACCTGATATGCAGGCCGAGGTTCAGACAAACGGCATTTTCTCCGAGGAAACNGCGGACTGGCTTGGTAAAAANATGGATTATATTTTTATGTCCGTGGATCTGCTGCCTGAAGATCACGATCGGTATCGTATAACGCCCAACGGCAAGCCGTCATCTTCGTATATATTAAAGAATCTTCAATACTTAAAGGATATGCCTGACAGAAAAGCCAAAATAGGGATTCGTGCCACGATTACAAAGTACAATATCGAACGGCAAAAAGAGGGTATTGATTACTACTATGATAACTACGGAATCGATATTTTTTGGGTTGACCCGATTTTTCCGCCCGTCTCGGAAATTGCTGAAAAAACATACGAACCTATTGATATGATGCAATTTGCTACGGCCTTTGTCGATGCTCATAATCATGCCTGGGAGAGAGGTGTTTTTTATGAAAGNAACTTAACGACAAATTTTGACGGAAAAACGGATAAGGCATGCAGGTCATGTTTGCCTATGCCCCATCTTACAATGGACGGTTATCTATCCGCCTGTGAAATGGCGACTTATGGCGAAGGTGATGAAAAAATGGACGCTATGATATACGCCAAATACGATGCGGAAAACGATAAAATTGTCTATGATGAGAATAAGCTGAAAATCCTGCGGAGCCGTACTTTGAACAATATGCCGGAGGAATGCCGCGCATGTGCCGCGGGGGAGTATTGCGCGGGTTTTTGTTTGGGAGAAACGTTGAACGAAAACGGGAGTCTTTTTCGTGTGAAAACCCGTGTGTGCAGGGCGCTCAGGTACATTTACGGAGAAATCGGGTATCTGTATCCGCAAAAGTANCCNAAGGGTTACCCGCATAAGCACCCTTAAACAAGAATCGATAAATATGCAATANNNATTGAGAGGAGAATTACAATGGCCGATAAAACAAAAAACCTTTTAAACGAAAACGCGTTTCTTCCCGATCCCAAAAAAAGAAAGAACCTTGATACCAGCAAGCCAATTGATATCAAGCTGAAGGAAGAAAAAGAAAGAAATCCGATCTATCATACGCTGCCCAGAGAAGGCGTATTTAAGCAGTACGAGAATTTGGATATTATAGCGGCGCAAATCGCCAAAGAGCTGTTAAGCGAACAGGTTTACAATGCCGTTGACATATCCAAAACTGAATACAAGAAAATTATCGAAGGCGGGTTGACCTTTTTTATGTCGTCCGAGCATAGCCAAGAGCGCTCAGGATTGCTTTCGATTTGTCCTGCGGTTCTGACAGCGATGAAGATTTGGAGTGCAATGCCGGAATCGTCGCTGAAAACGAAACTTTTTACAAGCATCGAAGCCGGAATCGATGCGATTTTCAAAATTATTTACAGAGACGAAGAACAAGTTTTAAACGACGGGGCTCCCGTATTTGACGCTTCTCCCTATGCNTATGAAACTAACGCATTTTCAAAAGGGTTAACGGGAAGGTCTTATATCGACTCAATCTCATGGGCAGTTCCGGTATTTTTGCGGATACTTAATTTAACAGAGAAAAAAGACAAAAAAGAAGTTTTCGTATTTCAAGATAACAATCTGCGAAAAAAATCTGAATTTTTGGCTAAATGGTGCTTAAAGTATACCAACGGATGCTTNTTGTTAAGCGATGACGGCAAAACGCCGATAGGCTGGAGTTTTACAAGACTCGAAAAATATAGAGGCGCCGAGCGCTCTTTGTATTTTACTTATGCGGCATCAACGATATATCTGTCATTTTATGCGGAGTACGAAAAAATTATTCTTTCACAAAGAACTATAGATGAAATCAGTAGCGCGCGTGATTACGAAGATGCGGGGGATATTCATTTTGATCTTAATGAGAAATATTGGGAAAATAAGAATAACGAGTTGGGGAAAGCGTTNGAAACTATTTCTAACACACTTGAAAGCAAACAAAAGCAAGTCGAACAAGAAGGGTTAGATGAACAAACAATAGAAGANCTCGAAACGTCTATTACCAACTTAAAAAAAATNAAAGAAGCTTTAGATGTGCTGCTCGATCCTGAGAATGCCGAAAAAATCAGGGCATTGGCGGAATTTAATGATGAGAACAGGATTACAAACGANGCGAANGGAGAAAACGACTCGCTTGAGAAAGTNGGACAAATTGCCCGCCTAAAATGGAATCTTGAGCAAATATCCGCTCAAATATGGAATAAGGCCGGCAAAGACCTGGAAGATAAATTCCTTTATGAAGACTTTGCCGTTGCGGAAAACGACGCGATTGCAAAAAGCGGGCAGACAAATGCGCTCTTTACCGGGTTGTTGTTAATCGGTATTATTTTGAATTGCGCTTACGATGTCAGGATATACAGTGAGAAAGGTCAGAGGGAATACGAAACGATGCAAAACGCCATGCTCTTGCACGTTCAGAAGACGCANAGATTTTTCGACAAGTTAGGTGAAGGCGATGTAGACAAGTCGTTCGCTGTTGACTCGTTAATATTAAAATTTATGGAAAAGGTCAACGATGGNGGCGGGCAAGGCNCGGGATTAAGCGACCGCGAACTGGTGGAAATATTGCGCAAGCACAATATAAGAGTTTGTTCGCTTACGCCTATGCTCTTAAAAACAAACAACCTGTTGTCGGAATATGTAATTCAATATCCGCAAAAACAAATGGGCGAGTCGTTGCTTCGTATCAGCCAAAAACGATACTACGATAAATCCAACAAAGATAAAGAAAGGTTCCGTTGGTTATGGGAAACAGATAATTATCACTCAATCTCCAACTATTACTATGTCGGCGCGATATTTGATTTTTATACCTATTACAAAAAATACGAACAGATGTATGTTAAAAGATATGAAAACATGCGAACGGATTTGCTGCGTGACTTAAACTTTACCGAACAGGTTCGTAAACATTACCAGGATATAGCCGATGAAAAAAAGGAGCTTGAAAAGGAATACAAGGGAAAACTAAAAGCAAAAGACGATGAAATTGCCGAAGCCCTTGCAAAGGCAAAAAAGAGCGAAATAGGCGAGGACTTGGTTACTGATATTAACAAAGTAATAAAGGANTCTGTATATTTTGAAGACCCAATATTTTTTAAAAAAATAATTAACGGTATGCGAAAGCAGCTTGCGGAAGAATTGGCGGCAAGATACGCACAGAACCCCTCCGAAGATCGCGCNGTTTTAGAAAAGCTGACACAACCGTCCGATCCAAAAGACGGGGCGTTTTTCTCATTATTACAGGCTCTCGCTGCTGACATTATTTTGCCATCGGCAATTGAGGCGAGAAAGAGCGAAGGAACGGGGTTAGTTACCAATTTAGGCAAAGAGGGCCTGGAAGGGATTATGCCTTCGGACTTTGCGTTAAAGGGCGGCAAACAGTTAATTAAAGACGGCTTGATAGATAAACTGTTTGCGTTTATGTGTCANCCGTTAATTTGGAAAGACCAAAAAAACATATAAAAGGAGAAACGAAAAATGTTGAGAGTATCATTTTATTCGTATAAGGGCGGCGCGGGGCGTTCTACAACGTCATGGAACACAATTCAGCGTCTTGTTAACTTATTGAAGCCGACTGCCAAAGAACCGTTTGTTATCGTGGATACCGATACCGAATCCGCAGGTTCCACTTTCTTATATAAAGCGGATGATTACTTTTATAAAGACGATCCGTATTCATCTGTTCAAAAGCGAATGACAGATAACGACGATACAAATTATACAGAAGCTTCCGAAAACGAAAAGGAGAAGTTTTTTAAAGGTATGTATCCTGTCGGAACATTTTTCGGTTTACCTGAAGCGGAAGAGAAATCTGTGCTTTTAATAGGAGCGAACCTGCACAAAAACTCGGCAAAGAATGCGGTTGTTTCCGGTGACGGCGTAGAAGAACAAATAAAGAATTTCCAAAATAATATTACAAGGGCCTGCGAAAAATGCGGCGCAAAAGCGTTATTTTTCGATTCNCCTTCCGGTACGCAATTTTTAGCGCGGAAGTCCATACAGGAATCGGAGATCGTTGTTTGTTGTATGCGGCCTACCAATCAATTTCGTGAGGGGACAAGAAAGCAGTTGATTAACTTTGTCAAAAACGACATTGAAAATAATAAGGCCGGTAAACGCAAGTATATTTTAACCCCGACCATGGTTTGCTTTGATCCGGGGCAAAAGTTTATTCTTGGCGGAGAAGAACGGGTTTATCCCGAAAAAGCCAAAAAGGAAATAAAAATTGAATTCGGCACGGAGAATATGCTTGAGGACGACGATGTCAAACAGACTTTTAAGGATATTGTGATGTTGGATATGCTTGAACCGACGCCGGCGGGTATTAAAGAAAAATGTTATGCCGAGTCTGAGGATAATGATTCTGTTTACGGAATTCCCGAAATTAAGCGCTTTAAGTGGTTTGAAGCGTGCCTGGGCAAACTTTCTGAGGGCGAACTTAGCGCAAACGATAAGGCGGCGATTAACCGTTACGAATACCTGGCACAGACAATCTTAAAATACCGCAAGTAATAATCCGCATGAATGAAGGAATATAAGGATGGGAGATAAAAACCGCGATAGTACGCAATTACATAAATTGGTTCAGGATATATTATCACACGATAAAGTGATGGCGCGCTGTGTCCTGGGAAAAGATCAGTATGTTTTGGCGGACTATGAGGAATTTGACGATTTACGCGCGCAGCCGATTTATTTGATTAAGTGGATGGGCAATTTGATGACCTTGGCCGGAGTTTTTCTGTACTCGAAATTCAATCAGTGGCGATCGGAAACCGGAGCGCATCCTACCGACAAATCAAGGCCGAACGCTCTTTATTTAAAGCGCCTGCTTTCCGGCGTTCAAAGCACGAATATATATTTTGATCAGGCATCTTCGGGACTCAGAGTGCTGCGTGTTTTAGACGGGTTGTACGACAGCTTTGATATGAATTTCCTCGTCATCAAATATATCATTATAAATTCGCAGATAGAGGCGGGGTTTAATTTTCAGGATGATGATGACGAAAAACGCGGATTGTCGCAGCTTATCGGATTTCCNCATGAGGAATCTTTGCGCGTTACGTGTAACCCTGCGAAGAAATTCAAAAAGAAAGGTCAAAATTTAGCCGCGGCGTTTAATTTTATTTCTGTTTACCGCAGCGAGCCTAATCTGAAAAATGTATTTGACGATATCGAAGAATATAGGCCTGAAGATATCGAATGTGCCTTTGAAAACGTGTTTAAAACCATGGAATTTATGAAGAGGGTTAAACTTGACATAGATTCGAAGGGAAACGTTAATTTTATCGAAACTACGGCAAACGGCGAAGAAAAAAAAATTCATTCGCATGGCGTGGCGAGGGTTTTTGAAACAGAAAAAGGGAAATGCAAAGGCGTTTATGAATCCGGCATGGATTTACCGAAAAATTATATTATAGGTTTCTACCTTTTGGAAAGAATAAAGTATTTAACGGATTCCGATGCCATTAATGCCACGATAAGCTTTTCATATCAATCATTTGACGAGAGCGAATCGGTGTCGGTTTACTTTTCTGAAAAAGAAGGCCTGGTGCCGGAAGACTGCGATTTTGCGATTACTCCTGAAAAATCGGCGGCGGATTGTTACAAAAGAATCAGCGGCTATNTGCCCGGTACGCGCGCGGCGTCATCCTTTTTTAGAGGNATGATTACGACGCATTACCGTTATCATAACGTTTTAGCGCCCTCTATTGTCGACGCTATAGATGAGGACCGCGATGCAAAGACTCGCATATTAAAACAATTTGTAAAAGATAACGAAACTCCGTTTAAAGAAGCTATGGAGCCGACCTTTAAAACACTGGAATTTGCGCTTGGAGAAACGCTTCCCAGCAACTGGAAGGACAAGATCGACAAATTGTGCGATTATATTAAAAGGGAAGAATACCGTTTCCGCAGGATAATTGATTGGGATACGCTTATGGCGCGTGTTTTGATTTACGAAGGTCCGTCAGAAATTATCAAAACGGTGCTTCTGGACGAAGAGGGACAAAACAAAATAAAGGATATAGAGGATATAGAAGAGGTCTGCGACAAAATAATCGCGGGGCTGGAAATGCGNTATATTGATAATATATTTGAGGCTTCGGACGTTTCCCTGGATCAGCAGGAAAATTATAACAAGTATAAAAAACCAAGCGTTGATAATATCAAAAAAAATTTTCCCGGAGAATACGCGGCTAAGATAGAATGTAAAGCGCTGGCACAGTCTTACATGGATACGATTGTCAAAACGCTGACAAAAATCGAAAAAAGAGACGATGTTGGGGCAAATAATAAATTTGCGGAAAACAGCATACAGGACACATTGGAAGTGCTTGAAAACTATAAAAAGGTAAAAAGCTCCTTTAACGCGGACAACGCTTTTTTACGAACCGTTAAAGCGTTTCTCTCTTTTTATGCCGGCATCTTTAAAAGCTGCCGTTCGCGTATGAGCTACGAGTTTGAAAAAAGCGCCACAATACTGTCGCCTGAAGAAATTAAAGAGCGGCAATTAAAAATAGAGGACGAATTCTTTAAAGGTGTATTTGAAAAAGCAAGAGCGCTTTCCAACGCTTTTTNTACTGCCGAAAACGCGGTTGAGCTCGCGCTGAGAAAGTTATGGGAATTCGCCAAAATGTCTGTGGAGGATGCGCGTTACTATCACGCTGTTTTGGCCCGCGCCCCGATAAACGACGCAAAGCTTGCCAAAATTTTTGTGATAAACGACAATGGCACTATTATATTTAAAAACGAAAAACAGCAGGATGAGNTCGATTTTGAAACAGCGTTTGGAACAGNGGCGGGAAAAGACGAAATCGTAAAANATCTTGGGAAAATCATACGTTTTTTGGCCTTTGGNGACGATTCGTACGAAGAAGAGAACAAGGANAAAGATAAAAGTAATTATACGGGCTATAAAGAGTACGCGAAAAAGGTTATTTATCCGCAAATTGTTACCTTCGCCAAACANCGCGAGGATAGCGACGCAAACCATTGTTTGATTATGGATCACAGCGGCGCGTTCGCGGAATGGCATAAAGGAGAAGTTCAAATTTTAACCGAGTTTGAATACAAAATNAANCAATCGTATTACGCTATGCCTAATTTGAACCGTATCGAAACAGAGTGGTGGGTGGATCCTATAATGGTTTCATGTTATAAATTTGACGAGGAGATACGCAATGCTTCGGCTGTTGCGGATGATGCGAAATGAATATAAAAGGTAAAGAAAGCTCTTTAGAGCAGTACGCGATTATAAGCTATTCTCATAAAAATACCGATGTTGTCGAAGCAGAACTTGATATATACGAAAAGCACGGCNTTTGTTATTGGTACGATANAGAAATGGACAGAGGCGGAAGTTATAAAACGCAATTTCGCAATAAGCTGGACAGNGATAACTGTAAAGGCATTATTTATTTTATAAGCGAGACGTTTATATCATCTCCTAATTGCGCGGACGAGATTAAGTATTTTTTGGACAAATACAAAATTAACAATCCCGATAAATTTTGCCTCTTTGTCTTGCCTAAAGGTTTCCCGGTTTCGGGCAAAAACGATATAGCCGTCAACAAAAAAAATATAAGCGTGAAAGTAAAGGAATATTTCAAAAATGAAAGCGATCCGAAAGCGAGGGCTGAATTTGAGGANGACGTNGATGAATTGGGGAAGCATATCGACTGGTTTTTGGAATTGTCTGAAAACACTACGTCGCTTTACGGTGTTTTGGGAAACGATGAAGGTTATGTAGAGGAGTGTTGTAAAGACGGTAAAATATTTTCCAAAATTATGTTTGGGCATAAACGGGTAGACGATGAAACTTTCGGTTATTTTCCGCAGACGAATGAAGAAGAGAGAAAGAAGGTTGATGCCTCTGATATTGAAAAAAAACATGTGGAACGAGACGCCGATAAGGCAACGGCCTATTATGCGCCTGTAGAATGGATTGTGATTGGAGATAACGAACAATCGCAGACGCTTTTAAGTAAAAACCTGTTGTTTGCGATTGATTACATGAATTTGAAATACCCTTTCTTACAGACCAACAAAACTATAGAAGAGGAGATAAGCGGAAAGTTTCTTGAATATTTTATAGACGAAAATGATAAAAGGAAAATTAAAGCAATACGTTTTCTGTCTGAAAATGAGCTGCAGGTATTACATCAACGATATCAAAAAGATTTAAAAAAGATACTTTTGCCGAAAGCGACATTTTTCGCCCAAATATCAAACAGGAAAAACGCGCCTGCGTTTTGGCTTGCCGGAGACATAAATGACGCGCGGCGGGTAGACGCGGCAGCGGGGGGCCTCTCCGATCAAAAAACAGGCGTTGAACTGTACTACGTNAGAATTGTAATTGAAGTTGATAAATAGAAAATGAGAGTGTAAGAGAGAAGGAATAACAATGTCAATTTTTCTTGTTCTACCGCTGGTTTTATTGTCGTTTATCGCTTTTGTACTTGGCGTAATTTACCTGATTACAAGATGCAGACGCATAATGTTATGTATCTGCTTTGGGTTCGTTATATTGGGTTTTTTGCTGTATACTGCCGGCTATTTATCATCCGGTACCGGTATTATAGAAACTTTGCTCGCNTCATTGCGTGGACTTTTCAGCGCNGCGCGGATGCTATCAATGAACGACGACTACGGTGTCTTGACAGATATACAGGGAACGCAATGGCTGACGGAAAATATATGGGCGAAAATACTTTTGTGGCTCTGTTATATCTCGGCTCTGATCATCTTGCAGACCGCCTTGATTGCCCTGTTTGGCCGAAAGTTAATTGACAGGTTCCGGTTGCGCTTTGGATTGCACCGTGAAGTTTATATTATTAAGGGAAGCGGCAAAAATGCCGTTCTGTTAGGTGAAAATATAGCTACCGG
>JGI24698J34947_10002362_pt1 | contig 10155 bp, 5 predicted proteins | sample TergutMp193P3_FD_34947 | JGI IMG/M metagenome (IMG submission 34947) | reverse complement strand
CTGTTTTCCTTATACACTTTACTAAAATAGAACGGATCGGAAAAACCGCAGGCCCAGGCGACTTCGCTTACGTTGCATTCGCCGCTCTTCAGAATATCCTCGGCGCGGTTCAAGCGTATTTTGGTCAGGAATTGGTGAAAGGACGCGCCTGTTTCTTTCTTGAAAATGCTGCCAAAATAGGAGGGGCTCAAGCCCACCTTACCGCTCACGGTTTGAACTGAAAGGTCTTCGGAATAATGCTCTATAATGTACTTTATTGCTTTTCGTACACGTATATTGTAGTTCTTTATCTTTTCCCCAAAAAACACCAGTTCGAGAAACCGCTGTAGTATCAACATGTATAATCCACGCGCTTTCAGTTCATACCCGCTCTCCCTCGCCACCCAGGTGGAGTCCAGATTCCGGTACATTGAAATAATATCCTGATGTACGCCGACATGTGAAAGAAAAGGGAAAGGCAGGGGGATTTCATTAAAAGAAGCGTCATACACGGGGCCTGAGACACAATAGCATTCCATTAAGTCGTCGGGGTATGTGGAAAAGGAACGGATAGCGTCTTTTTGCGTGCATAACAGGTCGCCTTTCTTTACTTTGTATCGAACGCCGTTAACGGTGTATTCCGCACTCCCGCCGACTATATAATTTACTTCAGTCCATTGCACATGTCCGTCTGTCAGTTTCCATTCCGGGGTCGTATACCTGTGGATATAATATCTTATGGTAACAAATAATTTGTTAAATTCGTTGTCATCCATCTGTTATTTTCTTTATCGCCTTATCCGTCCTCTCAATGGCTTTCTCACTCCCCAAAAGCCGCAGGCTTCCGAAGAGGGGAGGGCTTACCCGCGTCCCTGTTATCGCCACACGCAGCGGCATCATGAGATCGCCCAGCTTCAAACCCTCTTTCTCCGCGAAAGCTTTCACGAGGTTTTCAGCTTCCTCGTCGCTTGAAGCCGCCGCGAGGGCAGCCACGATACTCCGTCCCTTCGTAAGTAATTCTATCGTTTCATTGAGGTTGGCCTTTTTGGGAAAGAACTCCTCTTTTGGGGGAAGCTCGATCTCCGTGAAAAGATAATTCAGCTTGGCGCTCAGGTCGGCGAGGAAAACGGCCCTTTCCTTCACCAGCGGCATGGCCGCGGTGTAAAGCGCTTTTTGCGCCGAATCGGGCTCCTGCCCGGCTTTCCCGAAAAGCCCCTGCTCAATCGCGTATCGGATGCTCAGGGCGGCGAGTTCCTCATCGCTTTTCCCTCTGATATAACTCGCGTTGTACCATTCCAGCTTCCTGTAATCGAAGACCGCCGGCGCTTTGGAAAGCTTCTCCGTGCTGAAGCGTACAGCCAGCTCTTCAAGTGTATAAATATCTTTCCCCTCTTCGTACGAGCAGCCCAGAAGGGCGATGTAGTTGATAAGCGCTTCGGGAAGGAAGCCCTGCGAGCGGAACTCGTCGATACCCGTTGAGCCGTGGCGCTTTGAAAGCTTTTTCCCGTCCAGGCCCATCACCATGGGGAGATGGCAGAATTGGGGCGGCTCCCAGCCGAAGGCCCTGTACATGATCACGTGAAGGGGAGTGGAGGGCATCCATTCCTGCGCCCTGAGCACGTGGGTTATTCCCATGAGGTGATCGTCGACAACGTTGGCAAGGTGGTAAGTCGGGAAGCCGTCTGATTTCAGAAGCACCGGATCGGGATTGACGGCGTCATTTTTCCACTCGATATCTCCAAGCACATGATCATAAAAAGCGGTGACAGGCGTTTCGTTTCCGTCCTCTCCAAGGGGGATCTTCAGGCGTATGGTATGGGCCTCGCCGGACGCGGCCTTGCGGTCTGCTTCGTCACGCGCAATCTTTCTGCAGCGCCTGTCGTAGCCGGATTCTGAAGAATGTGAAACTTCACGCTCCTTCCTCACCTCGTCCAGCCTTTCGGCCGTACAGAAACAATAGTAGGCTTTGTCTTTTTCCAGAAGCTCTTCGGCGTATTTTTTGTAAAGCTCGCTGCGCTCAGACTGAATGTAAGGCGCGTTGGGGCCCCCGACATCCGGACCCTCGTCCCAGTGAAAGCCCAGCCAGTCAAATGTGTCGTAGAGGTTCTGCACGAACTTCTCGTCACACCTGGTTCTGTCGGTGTCCTCAAGGCGGAGTATAAATTTCCCGCCCATTGAGCGGGCGAAGAGGTAGTTGAAGAGGGCGGTCCTCACGCCCCCGATATGCTGGTTTCCGGTGGGTGAGGGCGCGTAACGTGCTTGTACTTTCATGCGCTTAACGGTATCATAATGAAAGCGATTTTGCTACCATCTTGTAAGGAGTGTGTCATGGCCAAAGAAACCAAGTCCGGAGAAAACAGCGATGAAAAAAAGGGAAAGGAAAAATCCAAAGCAAAGAGTCCGGGTCAGCTTCTCGCTGATAAACTGCTTTTCAAACTCAAGAACGCCTGGGAAGGCGTAGACGCGAAAACCGAAAAGGAAATTGAGGCCTTCAGCCGCTCCTACAGGGAGATGCTCGATCTGGGGAAAACCGAAAGGGAGTTTTCTTCCGCCGCGGTAGAACAGCTCAAGAAACAGGGCTTTAAGGAAATCGATCGGTTTAAAAACGTGCCATATTCACCCGGCGCCAAAGTTTACGAGCATATTCACGGAAAGGCCCTTGTCGCCGCCGTTATCGGCAGGAAGCCCCTTGAGGAAGGGGTGAATATACTTGGTGCGCACATTGACTCTCCAAGACTCGACCTAAAGCCGAACCCGGTTTATGAGGAAAATGAATTCGCACTTCTCGATACGCATTACTACGGCGGGATAAAAAAATACCAGTGGACGGCCATGCCGCTCGCCATGCACGGGGTTTTTGTTGATTCAAAAGGAAAAAAGATAACCATCTCAATCGGTGAAAATGATGACGACCCGGTGTTTGCCATAACCGATCTTCTGCCTCACCTTGCGCAGGATCAGGTGCAGAAGAAAGCTTCCGAAGTTGTTGAGGGGGAAGACCTTGATATTCTGGCGGGTTCGCGGCCTTACGAGGACGAGGAAGTAAAAGAGAAGGTGAAGCTGCGTTTGCTCGCGATACTCAACGAAAAATACGGCATAACGGAAAAGGACTTTGCCGCCGCTGAAATAGAACTGGTCCCCGCTTTCAAGGCCCGCGACGTGGGATTTGATCGCAGCATGATAGGCGCTTACGGCCACGACGACAGATGCTGCGCTTTCCCGGCGCACAGGGCTCTTATGGAAATAGCCGCCGGGAAAGAAGCGCCCGAAAAAACGGCTGTCTGTTATCTTTGCGACAAGGAAGAGATCGGTTCCTATGGCAATACAGGCGCACATTCCGTGGGCTTCGAGAACTTCATCGCCGCCCTCTGCGGAGATAAAAACCTGCGCCGCTGCTTCATGAACTCGTCCATGCTTTCCACGGATGTGGGGGCGGCGTTCGATCCGCTCTACGCAAACGCCTTTGAGAAAAAGAACGCGAGCCACATGGGAAAGGGCATTATCCTGACTAAATATACCGGCTCCAGGGGCAAGTCCGGCGGTTCGGACGCCAATGCGGAATTCTGCGCGAAGGTGCAGGCCGTGTTGAACAGGAACAAGATCCCCTGGCAGTTCGGCGAATTGGGCAAGGTAGACAAGGGCGGCGGCGGCACCATAGCGCTTTACGCCGCGAAGTACGGCATCGAGGTACTGGACTGCGGTATCGCCGTTCTTTCCATGCACTCGCCCTTCGAGGTCATCAGCAAAGTCGATCTTTACACCACCTTCAGGGCTTGCGTCGCTTTTTATCGGGAGATGTAACAGTCAGGACTATTTTTCCTCTCAAATGAACCTTTTACCTCTTGCGTTCGTCTTATATATTGAAGGTGTTTTCAACGCCGCAAAATCAATGGAGTGAGGATACGGACGAAACTGTATTTAAGCGTATGTACGCGGAGTGCTTTGACGCGATTCAGCGGTTTTGTTATTTCAAACTGCCGGGCAAAATCGATGGGGATGACGTTATTCAGGAGGTCGCCCTTGCCGCATGGTCGCACCGCGAATCTGTTAAAAGCGAGGGCTCTTTTAAGCCGTGGCTGATGCAAATAGCGGCTAACAAAATCCGTGACTTTTACCGCCGCCGCGCGAAACAGTTTGATGTGCCGCTTGATGAAACATGCGAACTTTCATTGGCTCATTCGCGTCGCGGTATTACGGTCGAAGAAACAGTAAAGGAAACGTTCGATGCTCTCGGCGATGTCGACAGGCAGATACTGACGCTTTACTATTTACGGAATGTACCGCAGGCGGAAATCGCGCGGCGGCTTGGAGTGCCGCCCGGAACCGTCAAGAGCCGTTTACATACCGCGCGCCGGCGTTTCAAAACCGCGTATTCGCACCTGCCTAAAAAAGGAGAAAATGAAATGAGCAAGCTGCCGAAAGTATTGCCCGAATACGTAATTACAAAGACGGACAAACCGCCGTTTAATTGCAAATGGGAAGAACTGCAGGGATGGTTTCTCGTACCGAGGCTTGGTGAGAAAGTATCATGGGCAATGTACGATATGCCGGAACGCGGGATAACAGGCGAGTGCGGGCTCAAGGTAACAGGCAGAGCTGTCGTTCACGGCGTTGAAGGCGTGGAAATAACGGCGGAACAGGATGACCACGGCCGCCCGGAACCGGCCCGAAAATTTGTTGTGCAGCTCACCGATACCCACGTCAGGTTTCTCGCGGAGAGTCATATGCGCGGCGATGTGAAGCATTTCTTTACGTTTATCGACGGAGAAGCGTTCCTTGACAACTGGGGCTTTGGCGAGGACAACCGCGGTAACGACATCCACCCAAAGCACAAGGGTATTATTAAGCGGAATGGCTCCGTTATAACCTGCCCTGCGGAAAAATTTGTGCTTGATGTTGTAGATCGCTGCATGGTTACTCTCGGCGGCAAGGAGTATGATACCATTCGCGTCATGGACATTGAGTGCTACAACTCCGGCATAGTATCGGAGCAGTTTCTTGATAAGAACGGACGTACCGTTCTCTGGCGGCGATTTAACCGCGACGACTGGCATTTTGATTATTATAAACAAAAATGGAGCGATAAACTGCCGGTCAATGAGCGGCTTATCGTCAACTGTGAAACATATATTCATTGGTACGACTGCGTAACGGAATATATTTTGTGATTGCGGCGTTACGCGACAGTCTCGGCCAATTTGCTGCTCTGCCTCTGCGCCATCACGAGCTTGTAGTAGATCCCCTTCTTTTTGAGCAGCTCGATATGCGTCCCGACCTCGGCAACCGCGCCTTCGTCCAGCACCACCAGCCGGTCCGCGTGCCTGAGCGTTGAGAGCCTGTGCGCGATCGCAATCGTCGTCCTGCCTTTTACCAGCCGCCCGAGGCTTTCCTGGATCACGGCCTCCGTCTCAACGTCCAGCGAGCTGGTCGCCTCGTCGAGGATCAAAATATCCGGGTTCTTGATTATCGCGCGCGCGATCGACAGCCGCTGCCGTTCGCCGCCGGACAGGGACTGGCCGCCCTCGCCGATAAGCGTGTTGTAGCCGTCCGCGGTCTGGACGATGAAGTCGTGCGCGTTGGCCGCCTTCGCCGCCGCGATTATCTCCTCGGTCGTCGCGTCGGGTTTCGCGTACGCGATATTGTCGTAATAGGAGCCGGCGAAAAGGAACGGGTCCTGGAACACCACGCCGATATTTTCATGCAGATAGTTCGGCGGGATGTCGCGGATGTCAACGCCGTTAATCAAAATCCTGCCGATGTTGGGATCGTACAGCCTCATCACGAGGTTGATCAGCGTGGACTTACCGACGCCGGATTTCCCGACAAGACCGATCATCTCCCCCGGTTTAATCGCCAGCTCGATGCCCTTCAGTACCGGCTCGTAGGATTTATATCCGAATGAGACGTTTTCGAACCTTACTTCACCGGATATCGGCACTTTTCGCTGGTCCCCGGTCTCGGCGATCTCCGGTTCCTCGTCCATTATCTCGAACAGCTTTACCATACTCGTCGTCGCGTCGGCCAGCCAGCGTGGCAGCATCACCATCCATCTCAGCGGGCTGTAGATATAGGCGATGTACATCGTGAACTGCATCAGCACGCCGAGGCTCATTTCCCCGCCGAGGACCGCATTTCCGCCGAAATAAAGGATCAGCATTTCCCCGATGCCGGTGAAAAAAGTCAGCAGCGGGAACAGCCGTGCCCAAAGCGCTTCGTTGTCGGACGAAATCGTCGCGAGTTCGTGGTTCGCCCTGGCGAATTTTTTTATCTCAATGTCTTCGTTGCCGAACGCTTTTACCGTGCGTATGCCCTTGATTATATCGTGCAAAATCGAGGAACATTTCGAGTTTTTACGCCACTGACGCTCGTAGCGGTTGCGGATGATCTTCCAGAAATTGGACAGGAACGCCATTACGAACGGAACGGGCAGGAACAACAGCAGCGTCAGCTTCGCGTTTGTCAGCAGTAAAATTACCAGCACCACGACGAACATGAAAACCATTTCAATCACAAAGCGTCCGCCGTCGGTCACGAAATCCCGGATTGTATTCGTGTCTTCCATTATCCGGCGGATCAGATCGCCCGGCGTCCGTTTGGAAAACGAGTTCATCGAAAGCGTCTGCAGTTTTTTATACGCCGTCGTGCGCAGATCGTTGCAGTACCGCATGGACGCCCTGTTGAATATCCGCGAGCTGAATATGAACAGGCATTCTCTTAACCCTCTGGCCGCGAGCATGGCGGCGGCGAGCAAAAAAATCTGCTGCGCCGGGCCGAGCTGCGGGCGCAGGTGGTTGTCAATCAGGTAGCGGTTCAGCACCGGAATGGAAAGGAAAAATACATAGGAGACCAGCAAGATCACCTCGGCGAGTGCGATATCTTTTAAATATGGCTTTAAATAAGAAAGCGCGCGCTTTAACACGCCCATTTGATTGTAACAGAACACGCAGACTTTGAGTTCCTCAATCAACGGGCGGCCGCAGGCCGGGCAGACGCGGGGCTCGACCTTGTCAGGGATCGCTATATTGCCGGTTTTAATGTAAAAATTTACGATTTTACAGAAGTCGCCCGCCTTCTTGAGTCCGGACATCGTGAACCGGCACAGCACGCGGTCGCCGGATTCGTCCGCCATTTTTACGTTCAGGAGTCCGCAGCCGACTCCCGCCTTCACCAGCGCTTCCTTGATCTCCACAGCCCGCATTTCGAGCCTCTGCCCGCCGCATTCGGAGATAATGCTCCCGTCTTCGAAAAACGTCAGCGTTCCGGCCGCTACTTCCATATTCATCGCGAAATCGTATTCGAAAACGAAGCTTTTCATATACACCTCATGCTAAAACAGGTACGGGTCCAGTTTCTTTATACTGCTTTTATCCATTGCCATAATATCTTCGATTAAGTAGCGGTTACCGTCCACATCGAAGATTATTAGGCTGTTGCCGCTTAACATCCTTATGTTCCGGTTTACGTCTTTTACCGCGCAGCTTTTGGTCGAGATATTGCCGCTTTTGTTTTTTAGTTTCAATTCAATATATACATAGCCGAGTTTGTCGCTTACGGAAATTATCTCCGTGATCAGGGGCGAGTAATAACGGTTGTCCAGCTCGTTTACGACGATTTTTAACTGGTCGCCCTTTAACGCTTCCACAGAGCGTATTATTCCGATCTCCTTGTTTTCGTGGTCGGCTACCGAGATATATTCCATCGGCTTGCCTATCGGCAATACCCTGCGCAGCGTTATGTGTTTATAATCCGCGCCGCCGTACTTCAATCCGGTAAACCCGCCTGCGGTCACATAGAATTCCGCCTTTTCCATGTCCATGATTCCGATGTCAGGCGGATCGTTAATTTGCGGTTCCATATTCATTATCCTTCCATGCTTATAACTTTCAAGCCTTCCATTTGAATGGTATACAGTTTATGATATTCGCCCTTTAATTGTATCAGCTCGTTATGCGTACCCGTTTCCACCACAACGCCCTCGTTAATCACAGCCATGTTGTCCGCGTCGCGCAGGGTCGAAAGCCGGTGCGCGATTGCAATCGTGGTACGGCCCGTCCGCAGTTTGTTCAGCGACTGCTGGATTTTTCCCTCGGTTTCGGTGTCCATCGCCGCTGTGGCCTCATCGAGAATTAATATGCCGGGGTCTTGTATTATCGTCCGCGCGATCGAAAGCCGCTGCCGCTCGCCGCCTGAAAGGTCCTGGCCGCCGGCGCCGACCCTTGTTTCATACGCGTCGGGCAGGTTGACGATAAATTCGTGTGCCGAAGCCATCTTCGCCGCGTTGATCACCTCGTCGATTGTGGCGTCCGGTTTCGCGTAACGGATATTGTCCGCGATGCTGCCGATGAACAGGTATATGTCCTGCGAAACGATCCCGATATTCTTGCGAAGCTGTGAAAGCGAAAGCTTTTTTACATCCACCCCGTCTATGGTAACCGTACCCTCCTTTACATCGTACAGCCGCGCGATCAGGTTCGCAAGCGTGGTCTTGCCGGCGCCGGTCTTTCCGACGATGCCGAGCGTTTTTCCCGGCGGGACGGAGAGGCTGATGCCCTTCAGCACAGGCGTCGCCGGGTCGTACTCGAACCAGACGTCCTTCACCTCGACCGCGCCCCTGAACGCGTCAAGAACAACCGGGTTTTCCGGCTCCGTGATATCCGCCTTCGAGTCGATTATCTCAAAGACCCTTTGGGCCGCGTCGACGCACCTTGCCCACCAGTTTGATACCCACGACATGAACTCCAGCGGCCCGTGCATCATCGTGAAGTACGCGACAAAGGTTAAGAGCGTCCCGAGGCTTATCTCGCCGTTTACGACCATTACGCCGCCAATCGCCGTCACGATGATCTGCCCTATGAACAATAAATAGTATATCAGGGGGAACGCGGTAAAGGCGGTGTTGGACATCGTGATATCAACATTGGTTTGTTTCATCCCGGTTGATGAAAACCGCACACCCTCGTCTTCCTCGCGCGCGAACGCCTTGATCACGCGCTGGCCGTTGACCGAATCGCTGACCATCGAGTTCAACTGCGAGTTGTAAACCCAGCTCTTGTGGTGGAATCTTCTGAATACACTCCAGAGCAGACGGAAGAACACTACCGCGATTGCGATTACCGCGATGCATATCAGCGCGAGCTTCGCGTCGATGACGAACATCAGCGAAAAGATTCCGAGGAACAAAAGTACATTCACAAATAAAAACGGCAAGCCGTCTACGAAAAACCAGTAGATGTTCGTCGCGTCGCGGCTGACGCGGTTCATAAGTGTGCCGGTGCGTTTCGAGGTGTAAAATCCGACTGAAAGCCGCTGCATCGCCTCAAAGATCCGCAGTTTAAGATCGTATACGATCCACGGGATCGTCCTCGCGAGTACATACGAGTAAAGTATATTGAGCGCAACTGTAACGGCTTTCACCAGCAAAATCACCAGCACTACCGCGAGTATTGCGCCGTAGTACCGCCCGCCTATTGTCAGCACCTCGTCGAGGAAGAGCCTCGTTCCGACGTATGGCGCGAGTATTGCGCAGGCGGTGCTTAAAAGCATCACTGTCATTATTGTAAAAACTTTGGCTTTGTAATGTTTGAAGAAATCCATCAACCGCAGTGTAATGGAAACCTTGTCCATGCACCTGGGACAGATTTTCCGGTCGGGTTCGGGGTAGCGCGTACCGCACCTCGGGCAGAAAAGCGCGTCGTCTACCGGCACGTCCTTCAGCGGCTCTGAGTTTTCACGGATATTCGTGACGACCTTGACGAGGCGCTCTATGTACATCGTAAGGCCGATTGAGTATGTCAGGACTATCCGCTCCCTGTCTTCGCTTGTACCGATTAGGCGGCCTGTCGCGAGCAGCTTCTCTGTTTTCAGCTCGCCGAGGCCGGACAACGCGAATGTTTCGAGCTTATCCGCCCTGTAGTCCGCGACGATCCTGCGCGGCCCAGAGGTCTTCACTACGCGTTCCTCGCCGTAGAGGATGTAGAGGTTCTCGCGGCTGACCGCGGCATAGGCGTCGGCGAAATCTCCGTCCGGGGCAAGGTCGGTGTGTATTGCGTAAATCAGTTCTTCCGGCGGGACGCCCTGGATGGCGTACGCGTCTTCGATGTATGAGGGGACATATCTTTTTGCTAATGCGGACATACTAAAGGTAAGAATATCACCGGGAAATGAATGAATCAACAT
>JGI24698J34947_10002360_pt1 | contig 10161 bp, 7 predicted proteins | sample TergutMp193P3_FD_34947 | JGI IMG/M metagenome (IMG submission 34947) | reverse complement strand
AAAATTTATTAATTCGGAGGATTTAAGATGAAAGTTAAGCCCTTGGCAGACCGGGTAATGGTAAAACTTGAAAAAAATGAGGCGAAAACCGCCGGGGGGATTATTATTCCCGATACAGCCCAGGAAAAAACCCAAACGGGAGCGGTTGTGGCGGTTGGAGACGATAAGGAAGTTATCAAGGTAAATGTCGGCCAGAAAGTCATGTACGACAAATACGCCGGAACACAGGTTAAAATCGACGGAGAAGAACACCTGATCCTTAAAATGTCCGACATTATCGCTGTCGTAGAGTAAGTTCAGTACTTTTTGAAAGATACCGCAGAGTTACACGGGGTCGCGGCACGATTGCCCTGTGTAACTCCGTGTGTTCACTGGTTTGTTAATGAATAAAAGAAAGAAAATCTTTTCGATACTGTTAATTCTCACCGCTTTTTCAGCGCTCTGTTCATGTTCAAAGCTGGGATGGGGGGTTCTTCTATGGACAATTGATGACCCGCCTGTCCTATCGGGAACTGTGCTTCCCGTATATGTCCAATCAAATATTGAAAAGGTGTGGATAGTCGGCGTTCCCGATCCAAACAAAAAAATAGGAGAGCCCGCCAAAGTAGAGGTGCCCCTTTCATGGTTTGAATTTTCCGGCAGTAAGCGAAAAGCTCAAAAAAGAGCGGAAGAATTTTCGCAATACGCCGCCCTTTACGCGGAAAATCTTCAGGACGGGCTTCCAATCCGTGACGGGCCGGACAATAACTCAAGGCGCGTTTACAGGATGCGTACCGGAGAGATAATAAAAGTCTTAAGCATATCGGACGGTAATCCTCCCATAAGCACTACGGGAGATCCCCTGCCCGGAGACTGGTACATAGTGCTCACGCAGGACGGCGTTACCGGTTACTGCTTTTCATACAGACTGAAAATTTTTGAACATTACGAGGGAGCCGTCAATATAGCTTCCGTTGAGCGCAGGGAACCTGTTTCCGATCCCGACCTTGATATGGTTCTGTCAAAAACATGGTCGCCGGAGATTTATCTGGATATGGTCAATTCAAAACAGATAAACCTTGAGGAGTTTGGAAAAAATTACCGCTTTGATCCCGGACAGGACACCGGCATCGCGAGAATCATAATGCCCGATATTGAAAGGGAATTTGTGTACGAGGGAATCTATCCCGACGGAGAACGCGCATGGCGTTTTGAAGGTACCAGTTTAAGCATGAACCTTCGCAGGAACAACACGCTGGCTGTGCAATTTGTTGAAAGCTCGGGCGGAAGCCGCACGCTTTTATTTGTCGCTCTTTCCTCAGACATCGACGATCTTATCCAGCAGGAAAACACAAGGCGGCAGGGACAGTTTATGATGATATACAATCAGGGGCCCGTTTTTACCAGCACAAATTACGGAACAGTCTCTTTTACAACTTCCGGAAATATTACATGGACAGGTTTCGATCTTCTTGTCCCGGAGCTTATTTCATCCGAAACAAAGGGTCAGGGGCGGATCTATATGGATCTCTTTCTTTCCCCCTTTATGGAAGACAGCTACAACGGCGCTTTTACACTGCGTTTTACCGATATAAGACAGAATAACACCTTGTATTTTATGTACAGTCTTGATAATCAGGGGCTGCGTCTTGAAGTAGTGCCCGCCTACTGCATTGAAGAATCAGCCGTTACGCGAAGATCGGCTTCTCCCATGGTACTCTACTTTTACAGGGACTCAGAGCCCTAATTCATGGCCTTTGTTCAGTTCTCCCGCATTTCACTTGCCTTCGGACAGAGGGATCTTTTAAAAGACGTATCCCTGCGCCTTGCCACGGGTTCGCGCTCCTGCCTCGCGGGGGCCAACGGCTGCGGAAAATCAACATTGATGAAAATAATTTCCGGCGCCGTAAAACCGGATTGGGGAGAACGCGCCGTGCAGAAGGATACGCGCATTTCATACCTTCCGCAGTCGGGGATTGTACACAGCGGAAAAACGTTACGTGAAGAGGCGGAAACGGCCTTCGCCTTTGTTCATGCACTTTTGGAAGAACTTGAAAAAAAAGGCGACGCTTTGGCGAAGGCAAAAGAAGATCACTCTTCCGTCAAAACACTTATTGAAGAGCACCATGCCTTACAGGAACAGATTGAAGAGACGGGCTACTACAGACGGGAAGCGGCTGTTTCAACGGTTCTCCGCGGCCTTGGTTTTTCCGATGGAGACATCGACCGCGACACGGGCGAGTTTTCCGGCGGCTGGCAGATGAGGATCGCGCTTGCGAAAATTCTTCTGGAAAAACCGGATATCCTGTTACTTGACGAGCCGACCAATTACCTTGACATAGAGGCAAGGGTCTGGCTTGAAAACTGGCTCAATGATTTTAAGGGCGGCTATCTTTTAGTTTCGCACGACAAGTATTTTTTAGACGTATGCGTCAACGAGGTTTACGAGCTGTTCGGCGGAAATTTGAAACGCTACGCGGGAAATTACAGCGCGTATGAAAAGACGCGTAAAATTGAACTTGCTTCACTTGTAAAACGATATGAAGAACAGCAGGAAGAGATCGCCAAGACGGAAGCGCTGATCCGCCGCTTTCGTTACAAGGCGACAAAGGCGGCTTTCGCGCAGGAACTCGTCAAGCGCCTTGAAAAAACGGAGCGTATTGAAATACCCGAATCGCTGAAAAAGATAAACATAAGCTTTCCGCCTCCGCCGCATTCGCCGAATATCGCCCTCACCTTGGAAGGCGTCGGGAAAAGTTACGGACAGCGAAGAGTGCTTTCAGATTTGGATCTTTGCGTTGACGCGGGAGAGAGGCTTGTCGTCGCCGGTCCGAACGGAGCGGGCAAGACTACCCTGCTTCGTATTATCGCGGGAGTTGATGATCATTTTGAGGGGAAGGTGAAGTACGGATCGGGCGTCTGCGCGGGGTACTTTTCGCAGGACGCGGCGGAGGCGATGGAGGGAACTCAATCTATAATTGAGTTTATGGAGGAACAGGCGCCGACTGCCCTGATACCGAAGTTACGCGACATGCTCGGCGCTTTTTTATTCAGGGGCGACGATGTTTACAAGAGCGTCTCGGTGCTTTCGGGCGGAGAAAAAAGCCGCCTTGCCCTTTTACAGATGTTCCTGAAACCCATGAACCTGCTCATCCTTGACGAGCCGACTAACCACCTCGACCTCTATTCCAAGGATATCCTTCTTGACGCCCTTGACAAGTTTTCGGGAACAATTATCTTCGTCTCCCACGACCGCTCTTTCATGGAAGCGCTTTCTACCAAAACCCTCGAACTGACGCCGGGAGGCGCTTCTCCCGCCTCGGCGCGGCTTTTCTACGGCAATTACGCCTACTACCTTGAAAGAACTTCCGAAGAGGGACAGGAAGGGCAATCGGAAACAGCCGGCGAAGCCGTTACGCCAAAAAGTTCTATGGAAAAGCGGGTGATGGATAAGCAGAGGCAGGCTCTTGTCCGCAGGCTGCAAAAAAAGGAAGAAGAAGTGTTAAAAGAGCTTGAAACTCTTGAAAGCGAAAAAAATACGCTTGAAGCGGAACTTGCGCGGCCTTTAGTGTACACAAACGGGGAGAAAGCAAGGGAGGTAAAGCGAAAAATTGACGAAAACGCACAGGCCGCCGACAGAAAAACCCGCGAATGGGAAGCTGTCGCGGCGGAATTGGAGGGCGCAAAGGACGCGCAATAGACATTTTTTTTCAAATTGATTATAATAACAGTATCTGCATAGTATGAGTGAGGTTTATGAACAGCGAAAACGAAAAAAACGACTCTGAGGATGAAATCAGCCTTATTGATCTGTTTGCCGTATTGTGGCGGCGAAAAGCAATGATAATTACCATAACTGTCATCGCCGCTATAGGCGTTGTGCTTTATTCCATTATCTCGATGACTCTGCCGCCGGAAGACTCCTACCTTCCCAATGTATACACTCCCAAGGCGATATTGCTTATTGATAATAAATCATCTGCAAGCGGACTATCTTCAATGTTAGGCAACATGGGCGGACTTGCGTCCCTCGCCGGTATATCCCTACCGACAGAGTCAAATTACAGCCAGCTTGCCGTTTTTCTTGTTGAGACAAATTCATTCTTGGACGCGGTTACGGACGAGTTCGACATGGTAAAAAGGCTGAAAATCAAAAAATCCCCCAGAGCGCAAAGCAGAAAAGCGTTAAAAAAATTAATTAAAGCCGAACTGGACACCAAAAGCGGCACCTTAAGCATCAAATTTACCGACATTGACCCTGAATTTGCAAGGAACGTCGTCAATTTCAGCGTAGAGTACCTTGAAAAACGCTTCATGGAACTTGGACTTGATAAAAACAAGATCGAAAAAGAAAACCTTGAAACAAATATTGCCAATACCTATCAGGAGATTCTCAAGATTGAAGAAGAAAGCAGAAGGCTTGAACGGTCAGTAGCTTTCGGCACTTCCTACAACACTCTTCCAGCGATAACCATTGAGATGAACCGTCTTATGCTGGAACTGGATGCCCAGAAACAGATATACGCCCAGCTTAAGGTTCAGTATGAACTTAACAAGATAAACACAGCCAGTGAAACCCCGATTTTTCAGGTGCTTGATTACGCTGAAGTTCCGGATCAAAAATCGGGGCCTGGCCGGGGAATGATCTGCATTATTGTAACCCTCGCGGCGGGTTTTCTGTCGGTTTTTCTTGCCTTTGCTTTAAACGCCGTCTCCAATATAAAAAATGATCCGCAGGCTATGGCAAAATTAAGGGGTACCAATTGAAAAATAAACTGCTTTTTTTTATGCTGATGTTATTTATCGGGCTTCCCGTATTTTCCCAGGTTAATCAGAACAGAACAGACGCAAATTCACAGCTTCAGAATATTTTACAGACGTCATCTGTAAATTCCTCGGCGGCGCAAAATGTCATGCTGGCCCGTTCCAGCGTTGATTATCGCGTAACGCAGGGCGATATATACACGCTTGTCTACGCGGCAGGCGCAAACCAGATTACCTATGTAATTAATGTTGACGCTTCCTACCGCATTCGCGTTTCCAACATGGGGATTGTCAATGGGGCCGGAAAAACTTTTCTGCAGTTAAGAAACGAAGTCGAAACAATCGTTACCAATAATTACCCCATGAGCGGCGTTCAGTTAATATTAACGCAGCCGGCAACTTTCAGGGTTATTGTTAAAGGAGAGGTACTGGCGGCGGGAGAAATATACGCATGGGCTTTAAGCCGTTTGTCATCACTTTTAATGCTCTCTGAGTCAGATGGCAATTCTCAGGGTCAAAATCAGAGGTTTATTCAGGGGCAGAGTCAAATTCAAAATCAGGGACAAGGTCAAATTCAAAGTCAGGAGCAGACATGGTCTCAAATTTATGCCAATAATTCAGGTAACTTACTGACCAATTACGCATCGTTACGCGACATTACCATAAAGTCGGCAAACGGGCAGACGACGACATACGATCTTTTCAGGGCGCGGCGTTTGGGTGATTTGAGTCAGGACCCGTATTTGCGGCCTGGGGATGAGATCACTTTTAACCGGGTAAAACGGGCTGTAATGATAACAGGTGAAGTAGAGAGGCCCGGAGTTTACCAGCTGCTGGACGGCGAAAACATTAAGGAACTGCTGGAATTTTACGGCAATGGTTTTACGCCGGAAGCTGACAGAACAAGACTTGAACTGACACGGCTTATAAACAGCAATGATGTTTCCGGAAATAAAATTTTTATAACTGAAAGCAATATTATTGATAATTATGCCCTGGAAAATTATGACATAATAAATATTCCAAAAATTACGCAATTACAGCCGGTTTTGTTTCTTGAAGGGGCTGTAATAAATACAAGTAACTCAAGCACAGAGGAAAGCCTTGTCGCTTCCAACAGGCTGACAGTCCGTTTCAATAACGGAGAAACATACGCCTCATTGATTCGCAGAATAGAAAACTGGTTTTATGAAGTTTCAGATACGCAAAATTCCTATATATTGCGCGATGAAGAGCGTATACCCATCAATCTTAACCTGGCCCTATATGACGCAAACTACAGGGACGATCTTCTTATTCAGGAAAACGACGTGCTTGTAATTCCTTTCAGGCAGTACTTTGTTTCCGTAGCGGGCGCGGTCGCAATTCCAGGCCGTTATCCGTACATTCCCGACCGCGACTGGGAATACTACATAGGGCTTGCGGGCGGTTTTCTCCCCGATCGCAACACAAATAAGTCAGTGACAATAGTGGATTTTAACGGAAAGCGCTTGAACAAGACGGATATAATCACCCCTGAAGCGATTATCACCGCGAATACAAACCACTTTCTGTTTTTCTTCAACCAGTACGCGCCTGTTATTACCACTGCCCTTACGGTGGTTACAAGTCTTTTTACAGTCCTTACATATATAAACAACAGGTAAGGTTACGCTCCCATAAGTTTAGCCGGTCTTTTTATGTAGTTTTCCATGTGGCTTAACGGCAAGGTGATAAAGGGCGTCTGCCAGCCGCCGATGCGGACATTTACGCAGGCGTAAGGGGCGAGCATCCTGTTCGCTTCTTTTCTGTTTTTCATTTTGCCCGCCTCAAGCACTTTCTCGTATATTTGCGAGTATATCTCTCCGGAGCCGATTGTAACTGTAATCATTGCCGCTCTGTCGTCAACGGCTTTCTTGAGTATTTTGAAAATAACTTCCTGATTTGAGCCGTCGCCTTCCTCAAGGCAGATGTCGGCGATAACGCCGCCCGCAAACCTTTCAAGTTCCAAATGTTTGAAGGAGCCCAACAGGCCCGCTATTCCGCCGTAAAGAGTACCGGGTATCGGTGAAAAATTCGGCGCGAGGGCCTCCCCTCTTTGCCTGTCGGCGCAGCCGGCTATTTCCCTTCCCTGCCAGCCGTACTGTTCAAAAGTACCCAGTCCGGCTGTAAACTTTATTTTTTGCAAATAACAGTTTTCCTGCGGTAAATTGCCAAAGCCCGCAAGAGCGCGAAGGGTTGAGGTGTTTTTGCAGTCTTTATCAAATATTTTCTGCGCGAATTTTATTGAGTCAAAAAAAGCGTCATAACAAATGTCCAGCACTTTGCGCGTAACGTCCCTTACCTCTGCGCTGTCTTCCCCGAATTTGGGAGTATTTGTATCAAAATCGGTTTGTATTGACGTAAATGTGTTCTGTATTGATTTACTAAAATGATCTTTATTTTCAAAATTATTTCTGAAGGCGTCCGCCGTTTCTTTCAGCGTGTATTTGCCCCCTCCCGTTTCCGGAAAAACCCACTTTCTTAAACAAAGGATGTTATTTATTACGTTTGGAACTCCCGCATAAATAATGCCCGCAAGATTATACAGAGCGCCTGAGCAGGATTTGTCGCGCCCGTTTTCCATACAAGTGTCAAGAAAGGCTGAAAAAAGCGGGGAGGCGCAGGCGCAGTCATCCTTTAAATAATATTGATATAGGGAAAGCGCGCATTGGTCAGCGAAAAACGTGAGCTGGGCTTTATAGGTATCCATAAATTGTTCAAAAGAAGAAGGCTCGGGCGCGTATGGGGCGATCTTTGCACCCCGAAAAAGTTCAGGATCAGGCGATAGAGAGGCTCCATTATTCATTGCGGTTTCAAGGGGCTTCATGGCGTTTAACATCGAAAACATCCAGTCGGATTTGCCGTGAAGGACAGGCTGCCAGCAGCCGTCCACGCAAAAGTCACGCGCAATTTTTAGCAGTTCGCTTTTTTTATTTTCATCGGTTTCGTTATAAATAAGAGCGCGGTATACGGCTTCTATCATAACATCGTCGTTTATAATGGAAGGGTTATTTTTTGTTTTTTCTATGGTACGCGCAACCTTTCTGTATAATTCTTCGGGTGAGTTTTTATGAAGGCGGACATAAATGCCTGGGGTGGCCAGATTGACATTTTCAACCGCCTGAAGAATCAGATAGGCAGCTTCATTTGTTGCGTCCTTCCCGTCCTTAGTTTTTCCGCCTATTACTATGTTCTGCAAAAAGTTATTCACACCGGCTTTCTGATCCTCAAAGTACGGGTGCATTCCAAAAGAAGAAATAAAATCAATATGATCCTGCTCATAAAGATAATCGGAACTAAGGTTAAGACGCCCGGCAAGCTTGATCAAAAAACATTCCATTATTTCAAGCGCCCTCTCCTTGTCAGTCTCTTTTTCAAGGTACCTGTTCAACACTTGATCGAGGCGCCCGAGAGAAACAAAGTTCATTGAAGCGTGCAATGCGATGTGAAAGAAAGCAATGCTCTGCACAGCCTCATGAAAAGTATCGGCGGGATATTCGGGAACCTTCATCGCGACAGCCGCCATCTGAACAAGCTCTTCCCTCCTTTCGCGCGAAAGCGATTCGTTTTCCGACGCTTCTTTCGCTATTGTTGAAAATCTGTGAGCGTAATCAATTACAGCGGTACAGGCGATCTTTACCGCGGCATAAAAATCCTTTTTGTTATCTGTCGATTCTTTTATTTTTTCATCGCAATTTTGAATAACGCTTTTTAAGCCGCAGTTTACGAGTTTTTCGTAGTTCATCGAATTGTGGGAAAAGATGGACATTGTTTTTCTGTCGGCTGTTGAATTTGCGCGTAACTCGTCGTCAGTCAGATACTGAGGGAAAACTTTTCCAAGTCCGTTGGAACCCATAGGAAGGATTCCAAGCAAAAGATCGCCGTCGCAGATTTGTGCGGTATGGGTTTTCTTTGAATTTTCGCCGTCTGTCATAGCCTTGAGCATAAGGTCTGCGGCGACCGAGCGGCGGATAATTACGGACTTTTCTTCGAGCTTGCCTTCCAGTCCGTAACTTCCGGAATTTACGGAAAAGAGATCGGGGAACATATCCACGGTAAACCATTCGGCGGATCGATCCCCCTGAGCTTTTTCGATTAATTCATCGAAGAGTTTTTTTGTACGGGCGCTCATCTTTTCCGGAAAATTCAAATTATTTTCCCCTTTCTGTTATTTTATACCCTTTTTTCAAAAAAAAGTCACGGATTTCCGCCTCGCATTTATCGATTTTTTCATCAGAAGGCCGTGGAAACGCGCATTTTATCCCGGAAAAGGCGTAATAAAGATCGTATGACCTGTTCCAGGGATTGAGCTGTACTTCGTCACTTTCAATTTCGCTTACAAGCATTAAAACCTGCGAAAGCGCGTCGCTTCTGTTCATGACGCCTGGAACCATCGGGATAACAGGTATAATTTTTTTGGATTGTGCCTTTATAAGCCGCGCGTTTTCCATGAGTTTTTCTGTTTGGAAAAGCGAATTGTTATCGGTAAGAACGCGAGTACCGAAAAGCCAAATGTCAACATAGGGCAGCGCCCGCTCGTAACAGCCGCTGTCAAGAAGGCCGGAAGTTTCAACGCAAACGTGGATGTCATTTTCCTTGCATAACTTTAAAAATTGAAACGTTTGCTCCTGAGCCAGCGCCTCTCCGCCGCTTAGAGTAATGCCGCCGCACAGCGACAGGTTAGGCAAAACTTTTTCCAAAAGCGATTGCGGCGTCATCATTTTTGTTGGAAGTGAAAGAACGCCGCCATCCCTGTACGCGGAACTGTTTGGGCACGCTTCGACACATTTTCCGCATCGCAGGCAGTTTTCTTTTTGAACGATATGTTTCCCGTTTTTGAAACTGTGGACATTACGCGAACAGGCAGTCCCGCAGCGCCCGCACATTGCACAGTCTTTTTCACGGAAGAGGAGCGGCGAGCAGGCGGGTCTTGAGTGGGGCGAGTGGCACCACGCGCAATTTATTGGGCAGCCCTGGAAGAACACGACGACGCGCGTTCCCGGCCCGTCAACGGCGGACATGGGGGAGATTGAGAGGATTGAGAGGTTTGGGGATTGGTTAGACATTTTATTCAAGGTGTTTATTTACCACAATTCATTTGTTACTTTCCAATAGCCGCCTTTGTCCGCACCTTCACGTTTAATTAAACCTTTTGCTTTAAGTTTGGACAAATTCCATTCTACTCCACGCCTAGTCAATCCTGTCATCTCTGCTATTTCGTTTTGTGTTATTTGTGGATTAATTTCAATTATTTTTAAAATTTTCTCCACAGTTTTCTCCACAGATTTCTCCACAGTTTTCTCCACAGTTTCTGTGTTGTTTTCATTATAAGCGGAAAAAACAGTAACCTGAAAGCCATCGGAAATATTTTTAAATTCCGGCAACGGGCGTTTTTCT
>JGI24698J34947_10002359_pt1 | contig 10162 bp, 6 predicted proteins | sample TergutMp193P3_FD_34947 | JGI IMG/M metagenome (IMG submission 34947) | reverse complement strand
AAGTTCAGGAAGGTTCACCCCTACCAGCTCCTCTTTGATTCTGGCGTTTGGTATCTGTACGGATTTTCGCAGGAGCGCAAGGCGATGCGTATTTTTTCACTGTCGCGGATCAAAAACGCAAGGATTACAAAGGAAAGTTTTACCCTGCCGAAAATATTCAGTTACGCCGATTTTTCCGGAGACAGTTATTTTGGCGTTTTTGTCGGGCAGGAAAAGAAGCATTTTGTCATAGAATGTTATGAGGAGGCGGTGATTTACGCGACAGAACGACAATGGGCGGCGGATCAAAAAATCACCGAAATTGACGGCGGTATAAAAATTGAGTTTTCCAGCACCCAATACGAAAAGGTGTTAAAGTGGGTGTTGTCCTGCGGCTGTAACGCCGTTCCCGTAAAGCCGCGGAAGCTGGTCAATGACTGGAAACTGCACATACAGGAAATGCGAAAACAGGCGGCAAGATGAGTAAAAGTGGAATTGCTTAGGATAAAACTGGCTAAATCTGCCATATATAACTGTCAATAATCTGTATGGCTTCTTCAAAATCGCTGTGCAGTAAATGGGCGCTGATAGCGTAAATCCGTTCATTAACAGAACGCGGCCATGCTTTTTCCTTGATTTTAGCAAGCGCGTCTTTGGCGATTTTCTTTTCATAAGAGGTGCACGCTTCTCTGACAATTAGTAATTTTTCTTTTAAAAACTGATTGTCGCCGGCATTCTCAGCGTTTTTATCAACATCTTCTCCGGGTTCAAGTTTTTCGATTACGGTGCGCAGCGTTTCCATAAAAGACGGAAGTTCTGATAATATAAGCTTGATATTTTTCTCCCGGCCCTCCTGTTCAAGCTTCGCCGCCTCGGCGGAAAGATCGGTTTCGCCGACGTTGGCAAGGGCGGTTTTCATTGCATGGATATCAATGACAAATGTTGAAAGATCATCGTCCCCTTGATAATTGTTTGTATAAATCGTTTCCAGTTCCAATAGGACTCTTTTTGCGTCCCTTACAAAAATTTCCGCAAGTTGCGGCTCTGGAGAATTTTTTCGTGCGTCGCCGGAAAACATTGTGCTTTTTTGCTTTCTCGCCGCTTCTACCACGTCAGCCGGATATTTGTCGCGTATCAGTTTGTTAAGCGCTATATTTAACTGTCGGATGTCTATCGGTTTGGAAATAAAATCATCAAAACCGTTTTCCATGAAAATAGCGGCCTGTCCGGTAATGGCGTTTGCAGTTAACGCGACAATGGGGCGCGAATATCCAAGACTGCGGATGATTTTTACCGCTTCAATGCCGTCCATTCTTGGCATCATGTGATCCATAAATATTATGTCATAGACAGAACCGTCTCTGATTTTGTCTATCGCTTCAAACCCGCTCATTGCCGTTTCAACTGTTAACCCGTAAGGCATCATCAGTCCCTTTGCGACATACAGGTTTGTTTCTACATCGTCTACAACCAGAACGCGGCCATAGGGCATATATTCCCGTTTCATCTGGAAAGTTCTGAGTTTCACAGAGTTATCAATTTTAAGCCCCATAAGATTATCCGCTATTTCTTTGCCGATAACGGAGGAGCTGGCGCTGTCCTGCGGTATGCGCACTGTAAATGTCGAGCCTTCGCCGGGTGCGCTTTCTACGGAAATTACGCCGTTCATCAGTTTTATTAAATTTCGCGTAATATTCATGCCAAGTCCCGTGCCTTCGGTTTTGCGATTGGCCTGCAAGTTAAAACGTGAATATTCAGAGCCGAGCTTTTGCACCTGTTCGTCCGTCATTCCCTGCCCGGTATCGGTTATAATAAAAACAAGATTTTTTTTCGAAGCGTCCGCCGTGTCCGCCTGTTCGGCATAAACGCTCATTTTAATAGACCCTTTCTCGGTATACTTGAACGCGTTTGAAAGAAGGTTATTCAAAATTTGCTTAATGCGAAGCTCGTCGCCGAAAAATAAAAGCGGCAGATTCTCTTCAATGTCAAGAACAAATTCGATAGACTTGGTTTCGTACCGCATTATATTTATCTGTACGGTATCGTGTATTAAACTGGCAATGTCATATTGGTCGGGAGTAAGCTCAAGTTTTCCCACTTCTATTTTGGATAGATCAAGTATGTCGTTGATAATGCCAAGAAGCAGACTGCCCGAATTGTAAATTCTTTCAAACGCTTCTTTTGTAACTGGCGGATGAGTTTCGTCCTGAAGCTGAATTTCTGTAATGCCCAAAATGGCGTTCATAGGAGTGCGAATTTCGTGGCTCATTCTCGCCAGGAAATTGCTTTTTGCCTTGTTGCTTTCTTCGGCAATTTCAGCTTTTTGTCTCTCCTTGAGCATCGCAATTTCGTCGCTCAGGTCGCGGGTGTAGGTAAGCAGAGCCGGTTCTCCGTTGAACATCGCGCGGATCATCGTGATTTCGCAGGGGAACTCTTCACCGTCTCCTCTTTTGTGAATCCACTCGAAGCGGAAGTATCCGTCATCGAATCCTTTTTTCAGGTAATCATACCCCTTTTCTTTTGACAGAATGCCGCACGGCTGGTATTCGGGAGAGAAATTGAAAAAATTGTCCAGAAAGTATTTTCTGTCGTCTGTGCGGTATACGCGCACCGCCTCATCGTTGCACATAATGCATTGCAAATCTATGTTCCACAGTTGGCACGCCAGAGGCATAGCTTTGAACATAACCTGCGTGAACTCATCGTTCTTGCGCATCTTTGCGATTGCGGCATTGATTTCACGCATATCCTGGGCGTACGATATGACGATGTAGCCGCTCATGTGCCTGATGCGGACAGTAGACACCTGAAACGGTATTACTTCGCCGTCAACATTTTTTTGCTCCCAGTTGTAGCGGCAGATTCCTTCTCTCATTGTTTCATCGAATATCTGGACGACCATTTCAGAAGTTTTCTGTCCGTTTGGCTGATACTCAGGCGACATTTCGGCAAACTTTTCGATGTAAGACTTTTTGTCCGACAGCCCTACCAGGCGCACCGCTTCCATGTTGCAGTCGATAAGCGCGAAACTTACCGGGTCCCACATGGTTATGGCCAGCGGTGTGGCTTCAAATATCGCCTGTATACGTTCGTTTGCTTCGAGAATTTTCTCGTTAGCCGCAATCATCGCCTGCTGTTCTCTTAAATCTCTGATATATGCCGTAAGACTATATTTTCCCTTGTACTTTATGCGGACAAAAAAAACTTCGCAGGGTATCGGTTCTCCGTTCAGTTTTTGATGCATCCATTCGTAGCGTCCGTAATTTTTGTTTAACGCTTCGCTAAGATATTCAAAAGCCATTTCTCTTGAATTTCTTCCGTCCGGCTGGCACTCAGGCGAAAGTTCAAAAAATCTGTCTATAAATTCCTGTTTGTTTTTCAATTCAAACAGTCTTACCATTTCGCTGTTGCAGTCGATAATATTCAAACCTTCATCCCAAAAGCTCGCGCCAAAAGGAGCGGCATCGAACATAAGCTGTACGCGTTCATCCGACTCGCGCATTATTGCGGTTTGCAGATTGCGGTTTACGGCGCTGCTCATCATCAGCCCTGTGGAAGTTAAAATATTTATTTCTTCTTCCGAAAATGTGCGCTCGCGGCGGCAGTCGTTAATGCTGAAAAATCCCCAAAAATCGCCTTCCAGATACATTGGAATAATGACAATGGATTTCATATCATAAAATCCGAAAAAAGCCTGATCTTCCGCAGGTAATTCGCAGACAGGAGCGTTGATATATTCGTGATTAATAAATTTTCGCGCCCATTCTTTCATCAAACTGTAGGGAAAATGCATATCCACGGGAATGGATTTGCAATTTATTCCGTAATCGCTTAACCATTCGTATCTCAGGACAAAGTGAGGTTCGCTTTCAACTACTTCGTTACGCCAAATTTGCACGCGATCGGCATCCAGGCAGTGTCCGATAAGCTTAAAACATCTAAGAAGGGAATTTTCAAACGCGGCTGCATCGTTGTTTGCCAGTAAAATAACAGCCGCTGTATTTGCCGTATCCAGCAAACGTCCGTTCTGCTCAAGTTCCGCCACCATTGATTTTATTTTTTCAGTAGTATTATTGATATAATTTGCCATCTCGCCTATTTCGTCATTGCTGTGAATCGTCAGCTTTTTGCTAAGGTCTCCTTCTCTCAGATGTTTGAGCATGCTCATTACGGCTCTGATGGGATTGAGCAGTATAACCCGGCAAATTGCCATATTTACCAGTACCGCCAAAATGAGAATGATAACGGCATTAATGACAGACGAAATAATAGTTGAATTTTTGATACTGGTAATGTATTCATTTATGGCCGACATTTCTATGCCGATGAACAAAATGCCGATAACCTCGTTTGAGTTATGTGCAAATATAGGACGGTATGCCGTAAGATAATCTTTTCCGAGTATAACCGCGTTTCCAAAATAATCGCTGCCGGAGCTGACAGGGTTATACGCGGGGCTGTCTTCCCCAAGAAAAGTATCTACCGCCCTGTTCCCTGAACTGTCGATAATGCTGGTAGCTATCCTTCTGAAATTATCGCCTTCCTTCATGAAAACCGTCGCGTGTACTCCGAGGAGCGAAGATATACGATCGACGATAGTGTAATCGTATTTAATGAAATTGCCCTGTTCGTCCGCAAGCTCGCCGTTTATCAAACTGATTTGACCGTATTTAAGGGCAAGGTTGTCCTGAAAAGACGCTATGTCTCCGATAAGCTTGTTTCTGCCCATAAGCATGGCGGTCTGAAAGCTTGAGGTTTGTATTGAGCGTACGCTTAAGATCGACAGAACTAAGATGGCCGCCGTCAACAACGCGCAGGAGATGGCCGCTATTTTCAGAGGTAAACTTCTTCGTACTCCGGCCAGACTGCCGCTTTCATCCATAATTAAAATACACCTTTCCGTTCCGGTTATGTAGTATTTTAACAAAAAAAAGGTTTTCTGCCAAGAGCGTTTTTACCTGCTTTTTATACCACGGCGGGGAAAATCCAAAGGCGCGCCGTCTTAATCGCTAACTGTTTCTAAGGCGTCTTCGAATTTCATTAATTGTTCTTTCGATAGATTCATTTTCGGGGATTCCCTTTCTCGCTTCCTCTAAATATCTTAACGCTTCGTTGTATTGGTTTAATCTAAAGAGAATCATGCCTTTGTAATAATATGCATCGCATACATACGGTGAATTTGAGGCTATGTACAATTCTATTGTCCGGTCAAAAAAAAGCATTGCGTTTTCATAATCGCTGTTAATAAAAAGAATTTCCCCCATTCCATAATAAGCTTCAGGATCATCAGGACTGATTTCCGCCAGTCTTGTATAAAGCCCGAACGCTTCGCTTAATCTACCCTGTATTCTATAGACTACGGCTAAATTTATGAATGAAACTCTATTTTTATTATTTAATGAAATTGCTCTTAGGTATACTTCTTCCGCTTCCTGGAGGCGGTTCTGTCTCCTGTAAACTATGCCGAGATGATCCAGCGCGTCTACGAAACCCGGATCCAGGCTAACCGCTTCAAGTAAATGTCTTTCAGCTTCTCCCAGTCTGTTTTGATTCATAAAGTTTGTTCCCGTGATATATGCCGACATTGCCCTTTCGTTCTCCGTGGGGCTTGTCATATCTTCAGGGTCCAGTGTTCTTATTATTGGGTTGTCTTGAGATAGTAAATTTACATTAACCGCCAAAAACAGGGTAATGATTATTGAGAAGACAATTTTTTTATTTACCATAAACAGAACTCCTTATCATGCTTATTTTATCATAAAATGACAGATTGCACAATAATTTTCTTTATTATGCTATACTGAATTTTATGCCAAATTCCGTTTTTATAACTGTTGACGGCTGTTCCTGCGAATCACTGCAAGGCGAGACAGTGCTGTCCGCTCTTGTCCGCGCCGGAGTCGCGTTGACGGCTCCATGCGGCGGCAGAGGAATTTGCGAAAATTGCCGCCTTGTTCTGCTTGAAGGAAAAGTCCGTCTTTCTAAGCCGGAAACGGAAGTAAAGGCGGGCGATTCCTTTTGCGCCTGCAAAGCGACGGCTATTTCTGACATTACCGTGTCTTTAGCAGAAGATGCCGGCATTCCTTTTTTTGCCGTTCCGTCATCTGTCGAAAAAAAAATCCGCAGAGCGGGAGTTGGCCTGGATATTGGCACAACCACCGTGCAGGCGCAGCTTGTCGATCTTGAAACAGGCGAAACGCTTGATACATTTTCCGCTCTCAATGACCAGCGGAGTTTCGGCGCGGATGTGATGAGCCGAATCGAGGCCGCGCGCAGCGGAAAAACGCGCGAATTGTTCGAGGTAATTAACAGTCAGGTTGAAAAAATGCTTCGGCAATTTATTCAAAAATGGAATCTTTGCAATATCGAAAACTGCGCCGTCAGCGGCAACACGACAATGCTCCATCTTTTTTGCGGAGTCGATCCTTCCTCAATGGGGACAGCGCCGTTTACGCCTGTGTTTCTTGAAGATCGGCATTTCAGCGGAAAGAAACTTTCTCTTTCTGCGGAACATATCATCTTGCTGCCGGGGATTTCCGCGTTTGTGGGCGCGGACATTGTATCAGGGTTGGCCTTGATCGGCATAATGAACAAAGGCGGGGATTCTCTTTTTGTTGACATCGGGACAAACGGAGAGATAGCCGTGTGGAAAGAGAGCAAGAGGCGGCTGTTATGCTGTTCAACCGCTGCGGGCCCATGCTTTGAAGGGGCAGAAATTTCCTGCGGCATGGGAGCTGTGTTAGGCGCAATTAGCAGGATATGTTTGAAAGAGGAATCGCCATCAGCAAATTGGTTTAAATCCGGCCCGTTGTTTTACACAACGCTGGGAAATGAAAAAGCTCGCGGTATCTGCGGCGCGGGTCTTATCGACGCGATTGCGGTAATGAAACGGCTCGGCGTTCTTGATGAAACAGGCGCATTAGCTGATGAATACGCGCGGTCAGGATTTCCTGTAGCTGAGGGAATTGTTGTTACACAGAAAGACGTGCGCCAGTTTCAGTTGGCAAAGAGCGCGATTTTTTCAGGGATTAAGGTTCTTTGCAAAACAGCGGGCATTGAGCCTGAAAATGCAGCCGCCGCTTACATTGCCGGAGGATTGGGCTTTTTTATCAATTTTGAAAATGCCTCAAGCGCGGGGCTTCTTCCAGGCGAACTGACAAAAAACGCCGCTGTCTGCGGCAACACAAGTTTAAAAGGAGCGGTTAAAAGCCTGACCGACTCATCTTTTCTGCCGCGCTGCCGTGAAATTGTTTCTTGCGCAAGTACGGCGGAGCTTGCAAATACAGACGGTTTTGCCGAAATGTTTGCAGATAACATGCGGCTATGAATAAAAAGCGCGGCAAACCTCTGCGGCGCTTGCGGCATCGGGAGTGTAAGCGTCGGCTCCTATTTCGTCCGCGAAACCCTGAGTTACGGGAGCGCCTCCGACCATCACTTTTACCTTGTCGCGGATACCTGCGTCTTTTAGCGCGTCAATCACGTCTTTTTGAACAGTCATTGTTGTGGTAAGAAGCGCGGAAAGGCACAGCACCTTCGCCCCTCCTTCTTTAACCTTGTCAACTACTTTTTGAGTATCGCAGTCAACGCCGAGGTCTTCAACTTCGATTCCTTTTCCTTCTATCATCATCTTTACAAGATTTTTCCCGATGTCGTGAAGATCGCCTTTTACTGTGCAGATTATCGCCTTGCCGACGGGATTTACTCCCGCTTTTGCAAGATGAGGTTTGAGGATTTCCGTCGCCTTGTTCATCGCGCGCGCGGCAATCAAAACTTCCGGCACAAAAACTTCGTTGCGCTTGAATTTTCTGCCAATTATATTCATCCCGTCCATCAGGGCGTTTTCCAAAATGTCCGCGGGAGCGGCTCCGCCATCAAGAGCTTTCTGCACCGAAACCACAATATCCCTGGCTCTTCCCTTTTGAAGAAATTCCGATATTTCATTAAAAATTTCGCTGTAATCGTCCGCCATGTTTTGCTCCTTTCAGGTTCTATTTACAGGATACTACATATTCTTTTGTTAGTCGAGGCTTTTTTTAAATGAATATTTTAACGATCGATGATTTTTTCTTCCCATTCTCCCCGTCTGCCTCCCGATTTTACAAATGTTACCGAGATAATATCTTTTCGATTAATATCATCTTCAAAGTATTCATAATTTTCGTAAGTCATATACCCTGTTGCTGCTCCATATCCGCGCGACCCGGTTTCTTTGGTAAAATGTATTAATATTAAATAATTTTTAATTTCATATGTTCCATAAAATGTATGGCTTTGAATGTCGGATGACAGATAACGTATTTCTATATTGCTATCATCTGTAAAATAATATCGCATGGTATCATCCTGCCTATCCTCGTATATTTTACCGGAAAAATCATTGATAAATCCGTTTTGATAAATACTTGCAATTTCTGTTTTTATATTGCTGTTTGATTCAAAAAGATTGATTAAATCCGCGTCAGTTAACAAGTGGTTAATATATGGATACCCGTTTTTTATAGCTTCAATCAGAAATTCCAATGATTTTTCCAATTCCATTTTTATTGAATATATACAGGCTAAATTATAAAAGGCAAAATATTTTTCTCTTGGGCTATCATTTTCATCGTATGTGTATAGTTGTGATATTTCCGTATAAGCCATAGATATCCCCTGATATTTTGCCGCAAGGTATCCAATTTTTGCATTTTCTATCTCATAATCCATAAAGTCCAACGCTTTGTTAAACGCTTTTTCAGCATTTTCATAATTTTGTATTTCCATAAAGCAAAGACCGTATAAATAATAATAAGGGGCAAAAATAAAAAGACTTAGAGCTTCTTCGACTTCGGAAATGGCTCCCAAAAAATCGTTTTTATTGTACAAATCAAGCGCGTTCCGATAAAACTCTTTTGAAGGAATCCCCATTGTTTCCCTCGCTTCACTGCTAAAAATTAAATCAAAACCATACTTTTCGCTCAGTAATTCAATTTCCCTATTAGTTTTTTCTGCAAGACTCTCTTTTTTATTTGAAGATTCCTTCTTGTTCCCTATGCAAGAGACAAGCAAAACCGCGATAATACAAAGTAAAATATAATTTTTAATTATCATTTTCTTCTCCTAGTTATTATACAAACTTATCGAAAAAAATGTAACCGTATTCGGTCCGTTGTTGTAGGCAATTCCTGCCGCCTTGCTCAATTCCGTTACATTGATGCCGGCCGCCTCGATAGAGCCGATTTTCTTTTCGGGAAACGCGCACGGCGACGGAAAGGCGCAAAAATCGCAAGCCGGACAGCTTCCCGCTCCGTAAACGGGAGAGGCGGCTCTTTTTTTGAATTCGATTGTAAGCGAAGTGTGAAGCTCCCTTCCGCGCGTCATCCCCTCAAAGTCAAAAGAATCTTCCAATTTGTGCATGGTCGTAAACACAAAAACATTTTCGTAAGAAATAATTTTTTCTCGCTGTTCTTCCGCGTTTTCACAAGCCGGCGGACAAGTCCACGATTTATTGTAATTACCGCAAACATTGCTCTTACAGTATTCGAGTAACTCAGGCGCGAAAATCAATTCGCATGAAGGCAGAAACGCCCACTCATGCGCCTGTACACCAACGGCGGTCTCGGCTTCTTTCAAAGTTTCAATAATTAATTCCCCGTCTTCCCTCCGTGCGCCTCCGTGCCTAACTCCGTGCGCCTCCGTGGTAGAATCTCTTAAAATATTACTCATCACACTACTTCAAGAAATTTTCGATAATAGTTTTTCCGTTAGACGTAAGAATTGATTCAGGGTGAAACTGCACGCCGTACACCGGATACTCCTTGTGGCAGACTGCCATAACGTCCCCGTCCTCCGTCCACGCGGTAATTTTCAGCGAGTCGGGTAGGGTAGATTTTATTCCCGCCAGCGAGTGATAACGCGCGGCCTGTATGACAGGCGGCAGTCCCTTGAACAGCGCGTTCTCTCTGTCAACCGTTACCGCCGAAGATTTGCCGTGCATTAATTTACTCGCGTAAGAAACAGTGCCGCCGAACGCCTCATAAATCGCCTGATGACCGAGGCAGATTCCAATTATCGGTATCGCCGAATACAACCGCTTTACGGCTTCAATGCAAATCCCCGCGTCGGAAGGTTTTCCCGGGCCGGGAGAAATTACAATGCGCTTTGGCGCGAGGTTTTTTATTTCATCTACAGATAACGCGTCGTT
>JGI24698J34947_10002357_pt1 | contig 10167 bp, 14 predicted proteins | sample TergutMp193P3_FD_34947 | JGI IMG/M metagenome (IMG submission 34947) | reverse complement strand
CCGCTTTCAAATGCCGCTTTTAAGTATTCAGAAATAAATTCCTCGTTATCCATGTGTTCTGTTACGTCCCATTTCTTAAGTTTCAAATTCATTCCTTATACCTCCCTGGCAAGTTCGGCTGCCTTATTTATGTCCGCTTGCTGATTTCGCTTATCGCCTCCGCAAAGCAGAATTATTATCTTGGTATCTCTTATGCAATAGTAGAGCCTATATCCTGGGCCATAATCAATTCTCATGGCCCTGACTTCTCCGGCCTCGGTTTTCCAATCACCGAAGTTACCATATTTTGCGCGATCAATACGTTTGGCTATACGAGCTTTGGCCCTTTCGTCATTCAGGGATACAAACCATTTCGTATAAACTTCGGTTTCATAAACCTGGTATTCGGCAATCATTGACTATAATATCCCATGATAAATAGTAAACCATGGTTGACAATAAGTCAAGTGTAAAAACAATGAATAGTGAAAGATCGCTCCAAAATTTTTAAACGTTGTTTACTATAGTTATAAATAGGTATAGAATCGTTTTATCGCAATTCCGGCGGTTTTACGGTTATGGAGCGTCATTTTATGGTTTATTTGGGTATAAAAAGTGTTGACAATAAGCACAAGTACCGCGGTAACAATCAACGAGAACGCCGACCCCGATGTCCCCCATGACGTGGGGCTCTCCCTGTCCCTCATCTCCCCCAACCGCCGCGAATTCCGCCACGGCGAGGGCAACTCGGCGGCCCACACAAAGACAAGCCTCGTGGGGCCTTCGATAACCCTTATCGTCTCAGGCGGGAAGCTGCTTTTGGGAACGTGGCAGGGGATTTGGTTCAACGAGTACGACTGCCCCAGGACGAGAAAGGTGCATGTGAGGGTGATGGGGGAGTGAAAAAATATGAAGGATAATTTACTGTCAAAATTATCAAAGCTTTTATTTTGGGACTGTAATATAGATCTCCTTGATCCCAATGTAGACAGGAATTTATAAAGGACACCATTCCGGATATCCTGAAAGATTTACAGGGAAAAGAAGTATTACGCAGTTATTTTCTTGTTGGAGGAACAGCGTTGTCCCTGCAGCTTAGTCACTGGGTAGTTGGGCGAGGTTAAAAGTCGGGATATCCTACGATGCTATTTGGTTTATGTGTATGGACATTTTGAAAAAAAATTGGTAATAAAAATGTATGGATTATAATGATTTCATCAACAAGATTGCTTTTTCAAAAGAAATGAATCCGTTTCATGATTCTTTTTCAGAAGAAAATTTAAAAAAACATTTCGCCAAGTATGTTGGCAATGACGATGCTTCATCACAGCTTGCATTTGCTGTTTTTATTCTGATATCAAACTCTATTTATAAAGAATTCTATGGTAGCATGAGAAAATTGTTCACAAAAAAAAACAATTACAATGACTATTACTTATATTCATTGTCAATTGCAAATCACGATTCTATTCTTGCACGCAAAGATATGATGAACAAATCATTAAATTCTGAAAGACTTGATTTAATTCAAATGTCACGTGCTTATATGGATATCGGAGCAACTGAGAATTCTGTAGGAAATATACTTGACGGAATAGGTGATACTTTAGATTTCAATTTTAATCTAATAAGATTTCTCTCAACACCTTGTTTGCAAAGTGATACAATCATGAAACCTTCCAGTGAATTTTTTAAGTATTTTTATAAAAGCAATATATTCTGTGTTTTAAAAACTCTTTTTGAGAAAATATGTTTTGAAAATGAGAAATGTGAATATAAGAATGGTATATTGTATTTGCGTAACCCTGATGAATCATTTAATATATTAAAATCGGTTGCATTCTATGCAAAAAGCTTTAACTCATCCCTATTGTAATATATGTAGTTGTGGTCATTACTCACCTCAGTAGCACATTGCATATTCTCAGATAAGTCCTCTTCCGGCGCGGCAAAGCAGGCCCGTTTCTTCAACTTTTCTTTCAGGGCGGCAATGTCGTTTATCCCATACCAAGTGTGATCAACGTTTAATACCCAGCAAGAAGCAGGAAAATCCCAGTTCCAGAAGAAAGATGCTAAACCAGAAATCGTTTTCTCAAGCGGCGGCAGCGCAATTCCCGCGTTAATAAAGGCATTGTAAACCGTTGTCACCTCCCGCCTTAACTCTGAGACATGAAGATAGCCATTAGAGGAAGCCGACAGAGGACAAAAATCATTTACTAAATCATCCCAATCCGCCTGATAGCCAATACGCCGGGAAACCTCCGCCAATGTCTGTTGGTTTTCAGAATCTCGAACCGCTGATCTCTTCCGCGCGAGGCTTGACCCCAGTTCAGCAACATCCGCCTTCATGCAGCGCGGACTACAGTAAAGAGCGTCTTCGCTTTGACGCTGTTGGGCGGCCGCCCTTTCTTCACCTAACATAATGTTTAGATCGTCAAGGGCTTTCCCCGTCCAAAAATACTGTCTGCTGCTTATTACCTTGTTGCAGTATGCGCAGTACTTGGGCGGTTCCCGCGGCTCGCTCGGCGCGCTGCCCGTCGCCGAACACTTGTAAGGCCGTGAGTTCATGCTGGCGTCGCTCTTGACAATAGAAAAATGCTTGCACCCGGTACACGCCGAACACGGCATCCTGTCAAAAAACCACATTCCATCTGCCATATCATAACTCCTTCGCACGGTTCTTTTCTCGGTGCAGTGTTATCACACTGTGCCGGAAAGACTAAATTCTGCGTTATTTTCCGGGGGTTGTCATGGGAGTTTACTCCCGGTTTTAGGGAAAATTTGAGGAAATCGTAAAGAAGATGATGATTAATTCATACTGAGTGATTTAAGGCTCCGCTCATCTGGGTTAAACTTGACCCATAAAACGCTGTATTGTACAATCACACAAATTGTACCATACTTTATTTATGAATGAAGCAGTACAGGCGGAATTGGAAAAGTTGAAGGAACTCATCATCAATGCCATTCCCGTTGAACAAATATACCTCTTCGGTTCCTACGCTTACGGGACACCCCGCAAGGATTCCGATCTTGACCTGTATGTGGTATTAAAGGACGATGTTCCCCTTCGGGACCTTGACGCGGGCCTGCAAATCCGCTTTGCTATTGACCGCAAAAAGTCCATGCCTGTTGATATTATCGCAAAGAAGAAAAAAGACTTCCTGAGCCGCCTGGACGACATGACGCTGGAGCGGGTGGTAAACAGGGATGGAGTACGTATATATGGCTAAACAAACGAACACGCCGGAAGACTGGAGAATACTGGCGGAGCGGGATATGTCCGTTGCTGATCACCTTGCGGCAACTATGAGGCCGCTCCCGGCAGAGATAATCGCCTTCCACTGCCAGCAGGCTGCGGAGAAGTACCTGAAAGGCGCTTTGGTAATTTTGGGAGAAGAGCCCCCTTATATTCATGATTTGATGCAGCTTTGTAAACTCGCGGAAAAGCACCGTCCAACATTTGTGGGTATATCCTCCCTTTGTTCAATAATAACTCAGTTTTCCGGGCAACCACGCTACGATAGGGGCATGAGCCTTTCCGAGGCAGATACGGGCACGGTTCTTAGCCACACAAAAACAATTAGAGACTTTCTGCAAAAGGAAATCCCCGAATTATTTTCATAGTATTTACAGCCTATACAGTTCCAGACGCGAGTCAATGCCGGTTTTGTCGTACACGCAGCACATGATATTTTCCACCGTATGGCAGCTTATGCCAAGCCGGGCGGCAATCTGTTTGTTGGAAAGGCCGCTTTTTACCAGGGTAAAAATCTCCCTTTCACGTTTGGTCAAAAGGCCGTAAACATCTTTGCCCTTATTAAGACTGTTTTCCACCCTGCCGTCAATAAAAAAGGTGCCAGGCACCTTTTTTGTGGTATAATGCCCCATGAGCAAGAAAGTCCTCATGCCTGTCCTATGCCTTGCCGGGGTTGTTCTGAATATCGCCGTCAACAGATTCTTCGTCTACTATTTGGGACTGCCCCTGTTTATGGATACCATCTTTACGGTGGCTGTCACCCTCGTTGGCGGGGTGTTTTGGGGGGCGCTTTGCGGGGCGCTCTCCACGATCATTGGCAAGACGATTTGGTTCAGCGATTTTATATCGTACCTGTTTTTCCTGTGCAGTATTGCGACGGCGTCCATGAACAAAGGTGATTGTCCTGATTCTGCTGTCCTTTGCACTCTGCATGATCATAAGCGTTTTGGGCGGCCTTATTTCCACCCTCATTCTGCTGCTAAACCCCTCGCAAGTGGGGAACGGGTCTTGGCGGGTTTGGTGAGCGACACGATGTCGGGCGGCGCAGTCCCGGTTGTTCTCGCGGAGATTCTTTCGCGTATCCCTGTGAATATCATTGACTGCCTGATTGCGGCTTTGGGGGGGTATGGGGCGGCGGTGGTTTTCAGGAGAACGGTTAGGTGAAAGTGAAGATCGGTTTTCCCGGATAACAGCAAAAAATGGCGAAGCAGTTACAGTCCAGTTATATACCGAATTGCTGTTTTCGCAATTCAGCTTTCTGTATTGTATTTCTTATTTTGGTCTGTAAAACTGACTGTTCACATGGCTTGGTAATATAATCAAATGCTCCAAGTTCATATGCCTTTTCTTTCGCACTCTCCTCATCCAACGATGTATAAAACATTATTGGAGTTGATTTTAAAGTCGCAGTATCATTGATTTTGTCAAATACTTCCCAGCCGTCCATCGTAGGCATCAGAATATCAAGCAGTATTAAATCCGGAATGGTTTGGCTTTTACCCAGATATTCCAATGCTTCTTCTCCCGACCTTACCATAACAACTTCATATTCATCTTTTAGTTCTGATTCAGTGATTGATAGATGAATTTCATCATCATCAACCAAAAGGATGATTTTACGCGAATTTATGTCTTCGGCCATTTTATAACTCCTTTAATTTAATAGAACAATTATATAGAATCATTGTTTTTTTGTCAATATGACATATAAAAAGTATTTACAAAAAGCGCGACCGCTCTTCCAGTTCGGTTTCCGATAGAAACCCTTTCGCCCCGCCGTTTTCGCCTATTTTATATGACGCGAATATTGCTGCCATCCTGATTGAATAATACGGCTCCCTGGTTCTCTTGTAATAATGTATAAAACATGAAAACAACGCGTCCCCGGCGCCTATCGTATTGACCACTTCCCTTGTTTTTATCGCGGGAAAATGCTTTATTTCGGCCTTTTCTTTTGTATAGATCAACAGACCATGTTCACCCATTGTTACTACAATAATTTCGTGGTTATATTTTTGAATTAATTGTTTTACGATATTTTCTTCATTTCCGCGAATATTTTCGTTACTCAAAAATAATATGTCAGAGTATTTTATATAGTCATTATTATACTCATCATTTATATCGCTTAAAACGTGTACATCTGTAGCGATTGTTTTTCCGTTGTCCTTTAAGACTTTGAGAAAATCTCTTGAGAAATTTATGTTACAAACAATTCCAATGTCTATTTTGTCTATAACTTCTTCGATAATTCCTTTGGGATATTTTGTTTCCTGAATGTTTTTTAGATCCAATAGTATTTTTCTTTTGGTGTCGTCATATAGTATGCCCGACTGGGCAGTCTGTTCCAATAAAGGCAGCACATATTTAGTGTCAATTTTATTTTTCTCCAAATCACTGAAAATAACGCTTTTATATATATCATTTCCAATTATTGAGAAAAAGTATGGATCATCCCCCAATCTTTTTAACGCGTTCACGATATTGTAGCCAACACCAGAAACAGAACTGTTTACTCCGAAAAAATTGTACTCGACCGGGGTATACTCTATTGGAAAATTATTTGTTTTTAGTGTTGTTTCTATATTGATTAATCCACATACAAGAATGTTATTCACGTTTTTTCCCGCCGCCGGAAAGCCGTCGCAAGCTGTCCCTCGCAATAACCGCGAAGAGTTCCGCCGCCGTTGAAAGGGGCGCTGGGTTCGCGATAAAGCCCGGGTGATGATGGCCCTCGGGGCTTCCTATTCCGATGGTCCAGAACACACCGGGGATGGTTTTCTGATAGTAGGCGAAATCTTCGCCGCCCATATTGGGCAGGGAAGGCACGGTTTTAAGGCCGAGGGCCCCGGCTGTTTTGATTACCAGCTCCACAAGCGCCGGATCGTTGTTTGTGGCAGAGGTAATCATCTCCCAGGCGAAGTCAACATCCACCAGGTTTGCCGCGCCAATACCCCTGGCGACCTCTTCCAGCCGCTTTGCAATGGCCTCCAGTTTTTCGCTGTCAAAGGCGCGGAAAGTCCCTTCAAGCAGCGCCGTTTCCGGGATCACGTTCCAGGTGTTGCCCGCCTCAATATGGGTAAAGCTCAAAACCGCCTGATCAAACGGTGCGGTATTGCGGCTGACGATGGTTTGCGCCGCGCTGACAAGCAACGTCGCCGCGGTAACCGGATCCCGCGACTGGTGCGGAGCCGCGCCGTGGGCGCCCTTCCCCTTGATGACGATTTTAAACATCCCCACCGCGGCGTAAGTGGCGCCTGGGCTGACGCCAATCACTCCGGGTTCCAGTTCCGCCACAGCATGAATGCCGTATATTTCCGAGGCGTTGTCCAGAACCCCGGACTTCAACACCTGCAGCGCGCCGCCGCCGCCTTCCTCAGCCGGCTGAAAGAGAAGCGTCACAGTTCCGTTAAGGGTTTCAGCTTGCTCCTTCAGCAAGAACGCGGCCCCCAGCATGGCGCAGATGTGAAAGTCATGTCCGCAGGCGTGCATGAAGCCGGGATTTTCGGAAGCGTAATCAAGCCCCGTAGCTTCGGTGACCGGCAGGGCGTCGATGTCGCAGCGCAGGGCGATAACCGGCTCCGGCGTGCTTCCCAGTATGCGGGCGGCAAGGCCGGTTTTCAGCTTGGAGTCAATTACCTCCACGCCGGCATCGCCGAGTATACGCCGGATCTGAGAAGTGGTTTCTTTTTCCATGTTGCTTGGCTCAGGATGCCGGTGAAACCACCTGAAATGTTCTTCAAGTACCTTTTGTAGAGCTGTCTTGTCCATCTATTTTCTTTTGTAAGCTATATTGCCGCCTACCATGGTCCAAAGAACTTTCGCCTCACGGATTTGTTTTTTCGCTATGGTGAAAATATCACGATCCAACAGTACCAAATCCGCGAGGTAATCCTTCTTGATTCTGCCCTTCCGGTTTTCCTCGAAGGTAGCGTACGCGCTGCCTGAAGTGTAAGCGTCAACGGCGGTGTACACGTCCACGCACTCAGCCGGGTAAACGCCCCCATCGGGATGGCCGTTTGAAACGTCATGGCGATTAACGGCGCAGTCGATACAGTCTATCGGGCTTATGGACTCCACGGGGCAGTCGGTCCCATAGGACGTTTTGATACCCAGCTTTTCCATCGTGGCCCACGCGTAGGAAGTGGATGCCAGCTCTTTACCGACGCGATCTTCAAACATATAGAGATCGTGTGTCAGAAATATCGGCTGTACAATGGCGAGGATGCCGCTTTTCGCTATACGCCGCAGAAGCGACAGGTCGGTGATCTGACAGTGCACAATCGCGTGGCGCAGCTCATTTTTCTTGTCGCCGGTTACTTTCCCGAATGAGTCCAGCACCTGTTCAATAGCCGCGTCCCCGATGGCGTGTACCACTACCTGAATGCCGTTTTTGTGGGCCTTCTGTACAAGCGCGTCCATCGCTTCGGGGGAATGCACCCGCAGGCCAACCGTTGAGGGCTCGTCGTTGTAAGGCTTTCGCAAGAACGCAGTACGGGAGCCGAGGGAACCGTCGGCGAAGAGTTTGAGCGGCCCCATTGTCAGGTATGGATGCCCCATTGAGGCTTTTGTGACCCATCCGAGATTGACAAATTCGTCGAATAACGCACCTTCCTCAATACAGCACTGCATATTGAGGCGCAAATGCACTTCGTGCTTTGTGAATATTTTGATATAAGTATCGACGATGCCCCGGTCATTCTTACCGAAGATATCACAGGTGGCGACAGAGGTGAGGCCGTTTTCAAGGGCACATCGCATGGCGTAGAGGAGCTGCTCTTCCAGCTCCCCTGCGGTGTAAGGCGGGACGATAGCCTTGATGCCGGGAATGGCGTTCTCCCGAAAAATCCCCAGGGGCTCGCCATTCTCGTCCACGTCCATTTTGCCGCCCTCAACCTGGGGCGTGTCACGCGTTATGCCCGCCATCTTCAGCGCCAGGGAATTGCAGCATAACGAATGACCGCAGACACGGTCAATGATGACCGCGTGTTCGGTAGAGATACGATCCATATCGAAACGGTTTGGATGACGCTTTTCGCCGGTGAACATGTTCTCGTTCCAGCCCCCGCCGACGATAACCGAACCGGGGGGCGCCTTTATGCGCTCGATTAGCTCCCTGCCGCGCTTCACAAGTTCGTCGATAGAAGTGACGTCGTAGGCCTCGATACGGTGAATATTGCTGCCAAAGTGCTGCAGGTGCAAATGGGAATCGTTGAAACCGGGCAAGAGGAGCCGTCCGGCGGCGTCAATTTTTTCCGCCCCCGGCGCCTTTGCCAGAATCTCCGCGTTTGTACCCACGGCGGCGATCGAATCGCCGTGTACCAATACGGCCTCGGCGAAGCGTCCCCTCTCAAGGTAGACCTTCGCGTTGTGAATGACGGTATCAGCCATAAAACGCTCCTCCGGTGTTTCGTTAGGCGCTAGCCTGTTTCTTCTTCCCGCTAAAGAAGAGGAAGTAGGCTATCACGCCGCTGATGGGCACCGCAAGACCGATGATGCTCGTCGTCGGGTCGCCCACGAGTACGTTGAGCAGCAGGCCAAGCAATGACAAAGTGGCGATAATTACGGTTACATAGGTAAGGGGCACTTTGTAGGGGCGCGGCCTATCCGGCTGCTTTTTGCGGTAAATCAGCACCGAAAATACTGTCATCATCTTGTAGAGAATACTGGCGAAAACTACCAGCGCGGTAAGCTGGCCCAGGTTGCGCAGCATGACCAGGATGATCGAGATGACGCATTGGGCGATGATTGCGACATAGGGCGTGTGGTATTTGGGATGAAGGAGGCCGAAGGCGGGAATGAAGTGGCCGTCGGCACTGACCGCGTAGTAAGAGCGGGGGAACGCCAGGATACAGCCGTTAAGCGAACCGAACATGGAGATCATCATCGTGACCGCCACCAGTATGAAGCCGGCCCTGCCGAATATCACCCCGGCAGCCTCTGTTCCCAGATACACCTGACCGCCGTCAATAAACGACTTTATGCTGCCGGCGGGAAGGATGCGGAAAATTGCGAAATTGAAGGCGACGTAGATCACTGTAATGAAAGAAAGGGCGATGATGATGGCGCGCGGCAGGTTCTTCTGCGGCTCTTTTATTTCCTCGGCCACGGTATTGAGGTTTGCCCATCCTTCGTACGCCCACATGCTAATCACGACTGCCAAAGCTACCATCGTTACAATACCGCCGAAACCAGTTCCTGCCGGGGCTGTGAGGCTCAGGTCAGGACTCTGCGTGCCGCCAAAAATTCCCCATAACAAAATGAGAACCAGCGGGATCACCTTTGACACGGTGAAAATATTCTGCACAAGGGCGCCGAATTTGACGCCAAAGTAATTTACCGCGGACAACACCACGATTGCCACAACCGCGATAAACTTGATGTTGATGCTGAAATTCCCCAGGTTAACAACGGCTGTTGCGAACGCGATAGCCACGGCGGCGTTTGAACCAGCCCCGCTAAGGAACATGCCCGTCCATTCATTGCTGAAACCAAGCACCGGGTGGTACGCCTCGCTCAGGTAGACATAGGTGCCGCCGGCCTTCGGGTTCATGGCCCCAAGTTCAGCCAGGCAAATGCCGCCCAACAGCGATACGATTCCGCCGATTGTCCACGCCAAAAGGGCATAGCCCATACTCATGTTGACATCCAAAAGGATATAAGCTCCTAAATAGAATACCCCCGATCCGATGATAATACCGACCAGTATGTTAATACCGGAAAACAGCCCGATTTCCTTTTTAAATCCGGGCAACCCACCATTCATAATATTCCTCCTAACAAAGCTGCGCTTTTTCTTTCAATCTCGCTCCTGCACGGGGAGCGGCCTTTCAACAATATAATCATATCGAATTACTATGTTATTGTCTACCGCTTGCTTGACAACTTTATTATGGTAGTAGAGGATGATTTATGGAAGGGTGAGGAGA
>JGI24698J34947_10002356_pt1 | contig 10168 bp, 6 predicted proteins | sample TergutMp193P3_FD_34947 | JGI IMG/M metagenome (IMG submission 34947) | reverse complement strand
GCCAACCGAATCTTGCGAATGCACTCCAACAAACATGAGCCGATGGACTCCCTTGGCGCCGGGGATATAGGCGTTATCATCGGGATGAAGCTGGCCCAGACTGGCGATACCATTGGCAGCGAAGGCTGGCCGGTGATCCTTGAGAAAATGCAGTTCCCGGAGCCAGTAATCTCGGTTTCCATGGAGCCGAAAAACCTTTCCGAGCAGGAGAGGCTAAAGGAAATCCTGGCGATTCTTTCAAAAGAGGATCCGACTTTTATAGCGAAAGAAAACGAGGAAACTGGCCAGCTCATAATCTCAGGTATGGGCGAGCTCCACCTGGACGTGCTTGTTACGCGCATCATCAANGAATACAAAGTAGGCGCCAAGGTGGGCAACCCGCAGGTNACCTACCGGGAGTCGATAAGCGTCCCCGTGACACACACAGAGACTTTCTCAAAGGTAATTGCCGGGAAAGAAAACTCCGCCTCCCTTTGCATCAAGGCGGAGCCGCTCAAGCGGGGAAGCGGGAACAGGTACTCCTGGGAGGTGAAGGACAAAGACATCCCCGAGCTGATTCGCGATGCGGTGGAGCGGGGAATCACAACCGCGTTTCAGTCGGGGATAGTCCTTGGCTACCCCTGTATCGACATCGGTGTCACCGTCACTGAGGCTGGCTATTCGGAACTCACCGCCACGGAGTTTGCCTTCGAGGCCTGCGCTTCCATCGGCTTTGACGAAGCCTGCCGTACCGCTTCCCCTATTCTCCTTGAGCCCATCATGGCGGTTAACATGGTCTCCCCCAAGGAATTTGTGGGGGATGTCATCAGCCTCATGACCCAGCGCGGCGGCCAGGTGATAAGCATGGAATCAAAGGCTGGCGGCGACGAGGTGAAAGCCCAGGCCCCCATGGCGAAAATGTTCGGCTTCATAAACGCCCTCCGCAGCGTGAGCCAGGGGAGGGCGGTGTTCACGATGGAGTTTTCGCACTTCGAGAAGAAGGNGGCTAAACTCTAATTTATCTTTNTGATCACTGATATTGCTTCATTAGCCGCTGGAACCCCATTTGTAACCACTGGACAAATCAATTATTTTATACGCTTATTATAGATTATGGCTGATACCACAGCGACAAAAGACTCCTGTAAAAATACCCCCATTGTTAAGGCAATGCAGTTAACGATTGCCGAAATCGATCCCAGTCTTGCCTTTACATTTACGGAAGAACAGTATCACCGATTGCAAAAAGGACTCATCCCCACCGCAATGGAAGATAAATGGTTTATCTATTGCGAAAACGACTGCCTGCATTTTCACCGCTCATGGACGGGACTGGAAATGTACCGCGCCCCCATTATTACCGAAGCAAACGAAGGCGGAACGGTACAATACAGCATTAAAACGTTTGAAACAGAAACCGATGAAATAATACTCACCAGCGATAACAATAAGTCTGATCTTGCTATCTTGTCGCTATTGATACTCTGGGGGCTGTTGGGGATTGACATACGGGACAGTTACATTGCCAGGTACGGAAATGGCCCGAAAGGGGCATTGTCAATATGGTCTTTATTCGGGCGTATGTTCTTCCCGGAGTAAAACGGTAACAGTTACCATTTTGCTAATATGAGGTAAAAATGTTCAAAAATGCCCCCGTCATGCTCTTAATCGCCCTGGCGCTTTCCTCTCTTTTGGCGTGTAACACTCCTGCTCCCGTCGCCTCCCCCGACAACTTCGTCCGTATCCCCGGCGGGACCTTTACCATGGGCAGTCCTGACAACGAGCCGGATCGTGGCAGGAATGAAGGCCCGCAACACAGGGTAACGGTGGGCGGCTTTTACATGGGGAAATACGAAGTGACTCAAAGGGAGTATCAGGAAGTTATGGGGACAAACCCGAGTAATTTCAAAGGTGATAATCTTCCTGTGGAGTGCGTGAACTGGTTCGACGCGGTGGAGTACTGTAACAGACGGAGCCAGCGGGAAGGGCTGACCCCCGCCTATACGATAAGCGTTTCCGGGGATAACCAAACCGTAACCTGGAACCAGGGCGCCAATGGCTACCGCCTTCCCACAGAGGCTGAATGGGAATACGCCTGCCGCGCCAGGACAACGACCGCTTACAACACCGGAGCGTCCATAAACAGCAACACCGGCTGGTATAGTGCCAATAGCGGCAAGACCACACATCCGGTTGGGCAAAAGCCCGCCAACGACTGGGGCCTATACGACATGCACGGGAATGTATATGAATGGTGCTGGGACTTCTATGAGAGTTATTCCGGCAATGCGCAAACTGATACCGTAGGCGCGTCTCCGGGGTTTGACCGCGTGTTTCGCGGCGGTAGCTGGGACAGTTCCGCTTCGTACGCTCGTTCCGCGTACCGGTTTGGCAGCACTCCATTCCTCTGGTACTATGCCCTGGGTTTCCGCCTCGTCCGCCCTTAGTGCCAGGCGCCAATTTTTCATAACATTGCACCAATCATTTTCTGAGGCAATCCCCGTACTTGATCTTACTTATTGGCAATGCTAATAATTACACAATAAACAGGTGCTCAATTGGGGAAAATAACTGATTTTTTCACTAAATTATTCAGAAATGAAAGAAAAGACCCCCAAGCGACATTCTGGAACACACTTCTGAAGAAGAATTTGCCAAAGAACCTGAAATAGAGCATCCTGTTTTACCTGATAGTCAATCAGCCGAAACCGCTTTTCTTGATTCACTCCGCGATCAATTGGCCGAAAAGAACGATTTGCTAAAAAAAACAAAAAAAGAAAAAGACGCGCTTGAGGACGAGATCGATGACAGGGATCATTCCCTGAAAATCGCCAATGATAAGCTTGAAAACACAAGGAAAGAATTCGAATCACTTAAAAATACACACCGGGAACTGGAAAACGATTACACCGCAAAGAAACAGGAACTGGAAAAAATCAGGCGGGAGAACGAGTCGATGGGAAACGATTTGGAAATCAAAACCAAATCAATTGACATCGTAAATGAAATTTTAACCGCACAGAATGCAGATGACCGTGACGCGGAAGCAATCCGTGAAAAAGCGGAAAAAATCGTTGATTTTGTGACAAACCGTGTCTGTGAAGATTTCCGTAATACAACAAAACTGTCTATGGGTGATCTTGATGGAATACAGGCCGATATAGACAGATGGGGTTATTTACAGAAGAAAACCTGGCTTGGCGGGAAAATAGTTATTGCCTTTGTCGGTGAGTTCAGCGCCGGGAAAACATCAATCGTAAACCGTATCCTGACCCGGGATGACGATACCGTGAATTTTAAATTACCGGTCAGCGCCACGCCCACAACCGCTATTGCTACATATATTTCCTATGGGCAGGAAACACGCATACAGTTTACGGATGCCTTTGGAAATTTAAAGAATTTGGGGTTTGAAACATTTTCCTTATTTTCAAAGTCTGTCCTAGAAAAAATACATATCGCGCAGATTGTTACGCATTTTGTAATCAAGTATAACAACCAAAATCTCGCCAAACTGAGCATCCTTGACACGCCGGGTTTCAGCTCAAACGACAGGGAAGACGAGCGGCGCACTACCGAGGTCATCAAGGAGGCGGACGCGCTCTTCTGGGTCATTGACATGAATATGGGTGAAATCAACGGGCGGTCGCTGAAGATAATACATGAACACATGGCCGATCTTCCCCTCTATATAGTACTCAATAAAGCGGATACCAAGTCCCCCAATGAGCGTGATGTTATAAAGAACAGGGTTCGCAAGACCATGGAGAAAAATAATATTCAGGTTCGCGATTATTTGGAATTTTCAAAGTCTGAACCGCTTGACAATATCATGCGTATTATTTCCGGTATTGTCAGCAGAAGGGAAGAAGAGGGCGATATTATTCCACGAATCGATAATTTCATTAAAGATTACATTAAAGAATATGACGGGCAAAGCAATGATATCCGCAATAATATCCGAGAAGTTCAGGAAAGAATCAACAGGAATGAAAACATAACCAATAATTTCACTGAAAAAAGAAACGCCAGGATAGATGCCCTAAACAGAAATTGGGATAAATTAACCGGCAAAGAAATGATAGGAAGTACTTTTTTTGGCAGTGGAGACAANTTAAAAAACCCNGAGGGTTTTTGGAAACTGATTAACGAAAGGACCGATCTGAACAATAAAATTATGGAGCTTTACGACGAGTATTCAGACGCTTGCGGAAAATTGGTAGATGATTATCATAAAAAAAGCGATCTTGAATCGGCATTGGAAGATCGTAAGGGAAACGTGAAAACATTGGAAAAGCTGAAAAGCGATTTCGCTAAAATCAGAAAAGAGGGAGAATAACTTTTATGGAAAAAATTTGGGAACAATTTTCGTCAATTAAGGATAAAGTCACACAGTACGCGTCGATGGCCAAAACAAACGGCTGGATCGGTGAAGATGACTATAAAGAAATCATTGAACGAATGCGGAACGATACCCTGACCATTGCCGTTATCGGACAAATGAAAAGCGGCAAGTCCACTTTCCTGAACGCCTTTTTGTTCCGTGACACTGTTTTACCGGCCCTGTCCGCGGCCCTTTCGGTAATCACCTACGGTGAAAAAGAGGAGGTCATTGCCGATTTCTATTCTGTTGAAGAGTGGGAAGAAATTGAACGTAAAGCCCTTTTGAATGAAGACGAACCCGACATAAAAGCGGCGAAAGAGCTGAAGGAAAAATCAGGCCACCTGGGCGGGTAAATAGAAACAATGCTTGGCAAATCACGATCGGTTGGCTTACCCGAATTGACGGATTATGTCGGCGGGGAAGGGAAATACACGCCTGTCACCAAATCAATAACGATTAAAATNNCCGATGACAGGCTAAAGGGCGTACGAATTGTTGATACCCCGGGGTTTAACGATCCGGTTTTGTCACGCGAGGAGCGGACAAAGGTATTCCTGAAAGAGGCGGATGTCGTCATTCTGCTTCTGTACGCAGGACGCGCCTTTGATGAAAGCGACAAAGATATATTAATGGATAAAGTAAAAAATGTCGGCGCCGGAAGAATCATAATCGGCGTCAACAAGTATGACGTAGAGATTGCCAACGGCGAATCCATAGAAGGAATCAGGAATTATGTTAAAACCGCAATTAAAAAAGCGGTGAGTGAAAAGGACGACGCCGTTTTGAGCAACCTGCTCACCAACCCCGACCCAATCCTCCTTTCCGCAAATATGGCGTTGATAGGGGTAATGCCTGAAGAAAAACTAATGAAAGACAAGGATCTGCATTGGCATTATGAAAAAATCTGCAAGGATTTCAATATCAGCTCACAAAAGGAAATTTTGGAGAAGAGCAATATCGAGGCCCTTGAAAAGGAAATTGACAATGTTCTTTCAGGCGAAAAACTGGAAATCCTTGTCAGAAGGCCCGTCAACAGAATTCAGGCATGTATAGACGCCAGGAAAACCGAATATGAGAATAAAACGCTTCAGTTGGTTGAACGGAGAAAGAACCTCTCAATACCGGATGACGATTTGGATAATAAAGTGCGGGCGTTTGGCAGGGCAAAAAAAAAGACAGAGCGGGTAATTGAGTCAAAAGAACTTGATATTACAGAATTCATGAATGAAAACATTAATGATACCGTATTTCATCTGAAAAAGATCAGACAGGATAATATAGATCATTTTCATACCATCATTGACATACAGAAAAGCCCTGAAAAAATCAAGAAGGGAATCGAATCAAGAATGCCCAATGTATCCTGGGCTATTGAAGGGGAATACAGGGATTTATACGTTAAAGTTAAAAGCAAATTCAATGCCGTTACCAATGACACGATCAACGATCTGGAGGAAATACTGTCCGGTATTTCCGATGACGACTGGAATAACCGGAAACGGGAACTCATGGATATTTGCCGCAAGGAACTCCTGAAATTTGACAAACTTTCTTTTGAGGATATGTTCACGTCAAAGAATGTGGAAAAGGAAAAGAAAGCGCTGACATTTGAGGATGTAATGCTCGATATAGGCACAACTGTACTTACCGGATTTTTTGGGTTGGGGATTAAGAAGCTTATCCAAAGCATATTGGAGCAGAAAAAATTTATCGAAGATGCCCATAGGCAGGCCGACACGCTTTTGCCAATGGACAAAATAGAAGAAACTTTCAGGCCAATACACGAGAAAGCCTCTGATTATGTCTCCTTTTTTAAAGGCGTCTTCCTGAATGATCTGCTTAATCCCATAATGGATGATATTAACGCCATTCAATCCGCCGGGTTTGACAGGAAAAAAGAACTGGAAAAAGTAGAAAACGAATTGGTGTTACTTGAAGACAATAAGGCGCTTATTCAAACACAGCTTACCCAAGTCGATCGTTATATTAACGCCTTAACGGTTGTTGAATATCCTGACGGTGATGAAATTCATCTTGAATACAACCCCAGGGAAAAAACAACAATCCTGTCCTGTGACGGCAAGATCATTGAACTCCCATGTATAGGAAACGGGAAGAATATTGCCATCGAAACATATATATCTGATTTTTTCAATGAATTACAGAAACGGTTCCGTCTGGGAAAAGGGTCCAAAAGGAAACTTTCTTTTTACGGCGGTCAAGAGGACTTCCGGAAGCTCATGGAAGCTTATCATGAGTTTTCGACCCAAAATGACGCTCCCGAGTTTAAGTTAAACCTGATCATCAAAGAATCCAATTAGGAGGATAATATGGAAAGAAGTGAAAATTTGCCCGACATACGCGTTCAGGACGATTTGCTTAAAGCCCTTCACATGGCTGAAAACATTGTCTATAAAACCTATCTGGAGGATCTGAACACCCTTGAGATAATTAACTGCCCCCAGGATTTGCAGAATAAAAAACTGCATAACATTGCCCAGTTCTTTCGCCTTGAAAAGATTGTCCATGATAAAAATGAGAATAACCGTGATAAACTGGTGAGTATTTTTCATTCCGTGGCAAGCGTGAAAGGTTCCGTCATTATGCTTATTACCAGCAACGAGAAGAAAATTGAGTTTTACGTGGGAACAAAAATCATAAATGACAACAGTTCCGCCGACATACTCGAAAAAACCTTTAAAGGCAATTTCCCGGGGAGCATCATCGAACCTGTCCACGAAGGGGATGAACTGGAGGCCCTTACCGATCGGTTGTTTGCGATTAACGGCCAGGGACATTCCAACCAATACAAACAGGTTTGCACGGTAACAGGGGTAGCCGGGCTCAGGGCAAAGGAAGAATCCAGGGAGAAGCAGTTTGTGCAGGGCATCGAAAAGCTCATTGACGCGATGCGGGAAGAATCGTATTCGCTCATCCTTATCGCGGATCCGCTGAATTCCGACCAGATTAACATGATACGGCGCGGGTATGAAAACCTCTATTCCCAACTGGTAACATTTGCCTCGACCGATCTTAATTTCAGCCAAAATGAAAGCAANAGCGTCAGCGACAGCATAAGCGAGGGATTGTCAAAATCTATCNGCGACAGTATAAGCGATACAATATCNCATACCGATGGTTCTTCAAATTCCCTGGATTTAAAGATTCCCCGCATCGCGGATTTTTCGTATTCACGAAACAAAAGCGATTCCATATCATACGGAACATCAAAAAGCATATCCAGGGTAATGTCTTCGCAAAAAACCAGGAGTGATAGTTTGTCNCATGGNGAAAGCCGNAGTTTACAGATAAAATTTGAGGACAAGACGATAAAAAACCTCCTTGAAAGAATTGATCTNCAATTGAAACGTTTAAATGACAGCGCGGACACGGGTATGTGGGAATGNTCGGTGTATTGCCTTGCCAATCTATCGATGACGGCAAAAATGGCGGCAAGCGCGTATTTATCCCTGCTGCGGGGCGANAACTCGTCTGTGGAAACCGGAACAATAACCACATGGACGAATCATGAAAAAATTATTCCCTATCTCAAGAAGATGTATCACCCCTTGCTGAATTTTGAGAACAAGATAATAACCCCCGCGTCACTTATCAGCGGTTCAGAACTGTCGCTCCATGCCGGTATTCCGCAGAGGAGCGTCGGGGGACTGCCTGTTTTGGAAATGACCCCCTTTGGCAGGGAAGTCACATTGCACAGAAGCTCAAAAGCGGAACAGGACAGAAATAAAATCATCATCGGGAAAATTTACCACATGGGTAATGAGGAAAGTCTGCCGGTTATGCTGAACAAAAACAGTCTGTGTTCCCATACGTTTATAACAGGTTCAACCGGGAGCGGCAAGTCAAACACGATTTACAGTATTCTTGATGAACTCGATTCCGGAGGCGTACCGTTTTTGGTAATAGAACCCGCAAAAGGCGAATACAAACACGCCTTCGGCAACAGGAAAAATGTNGCGGTATATGGGACAAATCCCGATTTGGGGATGATGCTCAGGATAAATCCTTTNAGGTTTAACAAGGGCATACACATACTGGAGCATTTGGACCGGCTCATAGAGATATTCAATGTATGCTGGCCCATGTACGCCGCCATGCCGGCGGTATTAAAACAGGCGATCGAGCGATCGTATGAACAGGCCGGCTGGGATTTACAGACATCAAAAAATAAATACGACGATTCGTTGTTTCCCGCGTTCAAGGATGTATGCGGCGCCATCATGTCGGTTATTGATTCTTCGGAATATTCGGCGGAAAACAAGGGTAATTACAAGGGCGCATTGGTAACCCGCCTTAATTCGTTAACCAACGGCATAAACGGCCTCTTATTTGTGAATGACGAATTATCGGAAGAAGAGCTTTTTGATGAGAGGGTTATTATTGATTTAAGCCGCGTAGGGTCCATGGAAACCAAGGCGCTCATCATGGGCATCCTTGTAATGAAATTGCAGGAACACCGAATGACCGGCGGGGAAATCGATTCACCGCTGCGGCATGTTACGGTTCTTGAAGAGGCACACAATTTATTGAAGCGCACTTCAACAGAGCAGTCAAGCGAATCACCAAACCTGCTCGGGAAATCGGTGGAGATGCTTGCCAATTCAATCGCGGAAATGCGTACTTACGGCGAGGGCTTTATCATTGCGGATCAGTCGCCGGGGCTGCTGGATATGTCGGTAATCAGAAACACCAATACAAAGATAATCATGCGGCTGCCGGATCAGGGCGACAGGGAACTTGTCGGGAAAGCGGCCGGCCTCAATGAAGACCAGATAGTTGAACTTGCCAAATTGCAGATCGGAGTAGCCGCGGTGTACCAAAACGACTGGATACAGCCGGTCTTGTGCAAGGTAACTTATTTTAACAAACCGAAAGAACGTTATCAAATACCGGTATGTGAAGTATCGGCTTTGCAAACCGATTCAGGGGAAACAATCGTTCTTACGAAAAAGATAACGAAGTATCTGCTGTCAAACATCCTGCGTGAGCCGCCGGAATTTGACAGGAATAAGCTTGCGGAATTAAGGAAAGATGTATTACAATCAAAAATCGACGGAGTAACAAAAGCGCGGGTATGTGAATTTATCCTGAAAAACCGCACCCCGCCGGAATCTATCGAGCCGCTGGTTGATATTATCGGGGGCTTGTATTTCTGCCCGAAAGAGATCCTTGATAAAGTCCCTGATCGTTCACTGACCTCGGATTGGGCAAGGAGTTTTTGCGAAGGAATATATCCATCAATTAATGACGGAAATGATTTTAACTGGGAGGCCCAGAAGAATATCATGCAGTGCGTTGCCATTAAAGTCAGCATGGAAAACGCCAGGTTTAAGGAATTGCCGCATGAATTGCTAAAGGTAACAAAGGAGAATATATGACCGAAAAAGGTTTTTCTGATATCAGGGAAAAACAATCCCCGATAAAGCAGGATGATATCTACAGGGTTTCCGATTCAAAGAGTCCACCCTGGGATATTAATAACAAGGAAACCCCTGGTGATATTAAAATTTCCCTGGGGAAAGGGATGGAGTCAGTCGATAAAGCCGAATTGCAGGAAGCAATACAAACGGCAAAGGAGTCAATCGCTTTTATTATTGAACATGCCGCAACGGATGTCGAAGTGAAAACAGCGCAAGTCCTTCTGGACATGGCAAAAGAAGGCAAGGTTTTTATCGCAGTTACTGGCCGGCCTATATACGGTTATTTTCAATACGGGTATGATCCAAAAACGGGTAAAGAGGTAAGGTCCATCGTCCTTGACTATGACGCGTTGTTGGCATACGG